>Ga0315338_1000282_pt1 | contig 149387 bp, 133 predicted proteins | sample ASW8metaG_FD_204518 | JGI IMG/M metagenome (GOLD analysis project Ga0315338, IMG submission 204518) | Ammonia-oxidizing marine archaeal communities from Monterey Bay, California, United States - ASW #8 | ecosystem: Environmental > Aquatic > Marine > Coastal | place: USA: California | collected... | reverse complement strand
GCATCGAGAAGAGCGCGACCTGGTCGACGTCGTTCGGGCGCCCCATCGAGCTGTCATCGATGTAGCGGATGTGCCCCGAGTTCGAGTTCGCTCCGAACTTGCGGCTGTCGATCTGCCAGTCGTAGCAGAACTTGAAGTCATGGCTTCCGGCGGCATCGGGTACGTAGTAGTTGGCCGTCGCGGTGACTTGCGGCTTCCAGCGCTCGAAGGTGAACGGCGGCGTCCCCGTCAGGTTCGGGTTCCATCCTGCGCCGGTCGCAATGCTCGTGGCCTGGTCGAATCGCGGTGGGTTCGAGACCGGGTCGACTTGCGGCACCATGGGCCAACCGAAGCCGAAATGTTTGACGGCGAACGTCGTGAACGTACGCTCGTCCCAGACTCGCTGCCACTCGGCCTTGTGGGCCCAGGACCAGCTGTTCTGCGCGAGAATCGATTCGGGGCCGATCGTCGCCGATAGACCACGATTCGGCTTCTCCTTGAGCTGGTAGTTCGAATAGCCGATGAACTGATCCTTCTCGGTGAGCTGCGCGGTCAACTTGCCGCCGAATTGATCGAAGTCGCCGATATCCGTCGACACCGAAGGGTCGACGCCCGAGACTTGCTTGTCGATCTTGAAGTTGTTGTAGAAACCATAGAACCAGGCTTTGTCCTGAACGATGGCGCCTCCGACATCGGCATGGAGCTCGTAGAAGAGCAGGTTCGGGTTGCCGGTGAAGTTGCGGTCGCGGAGCTCGTCATCGACGTTGTCGGAGACGAAGCTTGCGTCCTCCCAATCAGCGTGGAACAAGCCCGAATAGTCGTTGCCGCCGCTCTTCATGGTCATCACGACCATCGAGCCCGGTGCGGTCATCTCGACATCGGAGCCGGCCGCTGACGTCGTGAACTCTTCGACCGAGTAATAGTCGAAGTAGAACCCGGTGCCGCTCTCGCCTTCCGTCGTGTCCACGCCGTCGGCGAGCACGCGGTTCTGACGGCGGATACCGAAGCTCTCATAGCCGGTCTGCTGGCTCTTGTGGCTCCCACCGACGTCGTAGCCGCGCATGCGAACTCCGGGCGTCTGGCCGAGAACGGCCCACACATCCGTCGCGCTGGGGACGTCGTGCAACTCCTCGGTGCCGAACTCGTTCGCGACCGCCGTGTTGCGGACGTCGACGACGGGCGACTCACCCGTCACCGTGATCGTTTCCGCGATCGTGGCGACTTCGAGTGTTGAGTTGAGGGTTACCGTGCGAGCGCCCTGGACGATGATGCCTTCACGGTTCAGCGTCTGAAAGCCTTGGAGCTCGAAACGTAAGTTGTAGGAGCCGCGACGTAGAGCCCGGAAGCGGTATGAACCATCTCCGAGCGTTACCGCGATCTGCTCTCCCAGTACTGCTTCACCCGACAAGGTCACGGTAACGCCGGGCATGGCGAGCCCTTGGTTGTCCGAAACCGTGCCTTCGATCTCACCCGATGTTTGCGCGACGGCGATCCCGCCAAAGGCGAGCGCAGCGACCGGGAGCAGGACAAGTAGCCTCTTCATCATCAGAACTGCTCTCCTTTCAGTTGAGCGAAACGACTCGAGCACCGCCTTTGGTTTTTTGAATTTTCGAAGTGATGGACGGGACGAGCCACTTTTTTCATCGCCTCCAGTAATTGCAACCGATGTGCCAGGCGAGGCGCTCTCCCGACGAGAGGCGAAGTGATTGCGCGCGTTGTCTTTAGATCTCTGCGCTCGCCGCCGGTGCGTCCACGCGGGATCCATGAGCCCGGATTGAGGTTCGCGTCGTTGGAGCCCGCGATGATCGCGTTTCGGATGTTGAACGCGGTCTCAAAAATATGGATCAAGGCTCTCGAGAAGTTGATTCCATGCTTTACGTTAAGATCAGCTTCGTGCGCCTTCGCGTCTTGCTGCTATTGCCGACCTCGACATACCGCACGCACGACTTCATGCAAGCGGCGGAGAAGCTAGACGTCGCGGTGGTCGTCGCGTCCGAGGAAGCGAGCACCATGGAGCCGCTCGTGAAAGACTCACTCCTCACGCTGGACTTCGCGAGGCCCGATCATTGCGCCCAGCGAGTGAGCGATTTTCACGAGCGTTTTCCGATCCACGCGGTGATCGCGGTCGACGAGGATACCGCGGTGGTCGCGTCCGCCATCGGCGCACGGCTCGGGCTTCCGCACAACGATCGCGACGCTGTCGTCAGAGCTCGGCTCAAACATTCCATGCGTGGCTGTCTGAAGCGCGCCGGTATCGCGTCGCCGTCCTACCGCACGATTGAAGTGGCGGCCGACGGCAGCGAGGTGGAGGCGCTCGGTCGAGAGCTTTCCTTCCCCGCCGTGCTCAAGCCCGTGTTCTTGTCCGGCAGTCGCGGTGTCGTTCGGGTAGACGATGGCGACGCTCTCATCGAAGCGCTGGGCCGGTTGAAACGATTACTGTCGGAGCCGGCCCTCATACTAAAGGGAGGGGCTCACGCCTCCACCGTGCTGATCGAGGATTTCGTGTCCGGCCCCGAGGTCGCGCTCGAGGCCATCGTGACCGAAGGCAAGCTCGAGCCCCTTGCCTTGTTCGATAAGCCCGATCCTCTCGACGGCCCCTATTTCGAAGAGACGCTCTACGTCACCCCGTCCCGGCTTCCCGACCCCGTGCAGCGACGAGTCGTCGAGCAGGCCGCGGCCGCCGCGGCCGCTCTCGGCTTGATGCATGGTCCGGTACACGCGGAGCTAAGACTTTCGGACGAAGCGTCTCCGGTAGTGATCGAGATCGCAGGGCGATCCATCGGCGGGCTCTGCTCGCGAACGTTGCGCTTTGGGCTCGGGCTGTCGCTCGAGGAATTGATCCTGCGCCATGCACTCGGCGAGAACATCGATGCGATGAAACGTGAACGTCAGGCGGCCGGTGTGATGATGGTGCCGATTCCCGAGAGCGGAACGCTCGAAGGAGTGGAGGGGGTCGAAACAGCCGAGCGGGTCACCGGGGTCGATAGCGTCACCATAACGGCGTCCCTTGGTAGCCGCCTCGTCCCGCTACCGGAAGGATCGAGCTATCTGGGCTTCATTTTCGCGCGCGCCGAAAGCCCGGAGAAAGTCGAGCGCGCTTTGCGCCAAGCGCATGGCGAGCTACGCTTCGCGATCCGCTGACCCCTATTTCGCGGGTTCGTAATACGGGTTGCGGCCCGTCGCGTGATCGGTCGTGTCCATGATCGCTCCGATCTGCGGGATCTGTTCGCGGATGGTTTTCTCGACGCCTTGCTTCAACGTGACGTCGGCCATGCCGCAGCCTTGGCATCCACCGCCCATTTTGATGAAGAGCTCGTTCTTCTTCACATCGATGAGCTCGACCCAGCCGCCGTGCGCGGCGACGGCGGGGTTGATCTCATTGTCGAGAATCCCTTGGACTCTCTTCTTGATCTCGCCCGCGTCCGGCAGGGATTCGAGGATGTCGTCGGCGATGGCGTTCTCACCGCTCGAAAGGCTGGAGCGGATGGAAGCCCCGACTTGCTTGGCGATGGGCATCCAGTTTCCGTCTGTCGCTGCGGTGATGGTGACACGGTCGTCTTGGATGAGTACCGCTTGCACGCCCTCGATTGCGAAGAGCGCGGCCGCCATCGGTGAGCTCGACGCTCTTTCCGCCGTGTCGAAATAGATGGAGCCGTCCGAATAGACCGGCCGATCCACGGTGAAGTGACAGGTCTGGTTGTCTTTGGGCTCTGCTTTGATTCGAATCTCGTCCATCGAACATTCCTCCGGAAAGTCAGACTATCTCAAAATTATAGAAATGCGGCCTCGCCGCCGTCGTGAGGACCCGCCGGGTCCTGTGCGGGCTCCGCTCAACAAAACCAAGCTTCCGTCAAGCGCGGTGTTCTCCGAGCCGACTCGCTCTCCTCGAAGCGGATTGAGACGAGCTTTGCGAGCTGCGCAAAGGTGGCGCTCGAACGCCACTTCTCGCGAGCTCCTAATTCTACCAATTGCATGGCCCGTTTTTGAAGGTCGTCCATCCGGGGATCGGGGTGATCCCACCGGTAGGTGAGCGCGACTCGATCGAGCTCTCCGAGATAGGGCGCGAGCCCCGGATGCTCGGCGAGGAGCGATCCGGGAGGCACGAGAAGTCTCAGGGCCATTTGGATCGGCTCGACATCCGATTCGAGACCCTCGTCGGCGATCCATCGGAACAGCTCACGATAGTCGTCGAGCGACGTCCAGGGCGTGAAAGCGACGAAAGTGGGTTTCAGAGCGATGCCGGCATTGCGGACGGCATGGAGGGCTCGTCTCGCGTCGGCGGCATTGTGCCCTTTGTCGAGCTCGTCGAGCACACGATCGCTGAGTGACTCGATGGCTGAAACGATGAACTCGCAGCCGAGCGCTTTCAGCTCTTCCAGGTCGTAGCGCCGCTTCAACAGGTGCTCGACCTTGGCGGTAAAGTCGAAGGTGAGCTGCGGGTGCTCGCGGTGCATCGCGCGGACGACCTCGAGAGCGTGTCCGGGCCCGTTGAGAAAATCCGGGTCCGCGAAATTGATGTGGCGCGCACCCTGGTTCACGAGTTGGCGGATGTCGGCGAGCACGGTAGCCGGCGGCACGACGAAGAAACGCCCTTGATAGATCGGCGGTAGTGGACAATGACGGCAGTGATGCCGGCAGCCGCGGCTCGCCTCGACCGTGCCTACGGTGACGTGGCTATCGTCCTCCCGCTCGAGGTGGACGTAGCGCTCGATCCCGGGGAGCCGGTCGCGAGAAGGAACGGGATAGTCCATCTTCGAGAGAAACGGAGGGGGGGCCCAGCGTTCGCGATGGCTCGACGTCTCGGTGCCGGCGATCCACGTCGCGAGCGCTTCGTCGCATTCACCGCTCAGGACCGCGTCCACGCCGGCGCGGAAGACCAGCTCCGCGTTGAGCGTGGCGTATGGCCCGAAGAAACACAGGCGACAACCGGGGTTCACAGCGCGCACTCTATCGGCGAACAGCAGCCCAATCCGAAGGGCCGTATGCATCGGGACGGCGACCGCGATGACTTCTGCCTGCTCGATCGTCCGGTCGTCGACTGCGCCGACGGAGAGGTCGACGGGAAGGGAGCTAATGCCTCGTTTCTCGAGGAGAGACAAAGGCGTCGCGAGCGCGAGCGGCTGGCGGCCAAGCTCGTAACAAGAGACGAGCAAGACCTTTTCGGCTTCGGTCGTCAATGTCACCGGCCCATTAATGACCAATTTGGTGTGAAATGTCCAATTTATCGATAAGTGGCGCCTCAAAACACGAATGTGCATAATGCAGGTGTTTTCACGACTTTGCGACTTCACAGGCACACATCTTGAGGACCCCGGGGTCGATCCAGAACACGCGGACTCTGCTCGTTTCGCTCTCACTGTCTCTCTGTGGGGCGGTGCAGCCGATGTCGGCGGCCGCACAGGAGGGTGAAACGGAGCTCCAGGCCGATACCCAGACGCAGTCGGCCGATGGCAAGGTCAGCGCCGAGGGATATGTCTCGATCCGCTCGGGGAGTGTCCACCTGACGGCGGACAGCGTTGACTTCTGGCCCTTGGAGAATCGCGTCGTCGCGGAGGGGAATGTCGTGTACCGGCAAGACGATCAGAAGATCGTGGCGACCCGGCTGGAGGCGGACCTCACGACACAGACCGGACGCTTTCACAACGCTTACGGCATGGCCGGCCGCGACCTCTATTTTTACGGGGACATCATCGAGAAGGAGTCGGACGACACTTACGTGATCGAGCACGGTGCGTTTACGTCCTGCGCGCAGCCTACCCCCCGCTGGCGGTTCACGGCGTCGAAGGCACGCGTCAAGCGGGACAAACATGTGGCGCTTCACCATGCTTTGCTGAGGGTGAAGTCGGTGCCGGTGTTCTATTTGCCGTTCATGTATTACCCACTTGACGAGCGAGGCCGATCGACCGGATTCTTGATGCCTCAAATCGGGAACTCGTCGCTCAAAGGATTCCTTATCAGCCAGGGCTTCTTTTGGGCGATTAACCGCTCGATGGACGCGACGTTCAGCTTCGAGCGTTTCTCCGAGGTCGGAAACGGCGGAACGATCGAGTATCGATATGTCGAAAGCGCCCGGTCCCGAGGGCAGGTCAACACGTTCATCATCGACGACCAAGCGTCGGGCGCTCGCGAGTACACCATCAACGCCAACGCGAACCAGGAACTGCCATTGGGGCTCAAAGCGGTAGCGCGGGTCGACTTTTTTAGTAGCTTCGCTTTCCAGCAACAGTTTCAGGAGAACTACAATCGAGCCACGAGACGCTCGAAACGCGCCTCGGGGACGATCTCCGGATCGTGGAAGCAATACAACCTGCGCATGTTGTTCGATCGCAACGACACCTCGTTCGGCGAGCAAGTCGCGGTCCGCAAAATACTTCCGAGCGTCTCCTTCAACGCGCGGCCCAACGGGATCTTCGGCTCGCCGATTCTGTTCTCTTTCAACACGGAGGCTGCATCTTTCGCTCGTACCAATCGTGACGTGCTCATCGAGTACGAGCGTTTCGACGTGACCCCGACGATCTCCTATCCGTTCACGGCGCTCTCGTGGTTGACGTTTCGCGGAAGCCTCACCGGGCGGCTCACGCATTACACGTCGTCACTCGAGGGCCGTGATCTCACCGACGATCCGGTCGACCGTCGCTACGTCGAGACCCGGTTCGACATGCGCGGGCCTACCTTCTCCAAGATCTTCAACACGCCCGGAGGAGGCTACGCGGCGCGCTACAAGCACATCATCGAGCCGCAAGTCGTATGGAGCTATCGCACCCGAGTGGACGCGTTCGACCAAGTGCCGAAGTTCGATGGCCAGGACTACATCCCGGGTACGAATCAAGTCAACTTCTCTGTCGTCAATCGGTTCCTGGCGAAGCGCAATGTGAACGGAGAGGAGCAGCAAACGGCGACTGAGATGCTGACCTGGACCGTCTCTCAGCGCTACTTCTTCAATATCGACGCGTCGCTCTACGACCCGCAGTTCTCGACGCCGTACTACTCCGATGACGGCACGCCGTCGAGCAAGTCGCCGATCACGTCGAGAGTGAATTTTCGGCCATCGCGGAATTTGACTGCGAGCTGGAACCTCGACTACGACATCAACTTCAACGCCATCCGTTCATCCAGCACGGCCGCCAGCTATGGCGGACGATGGGGCTCGGTCCGAGGCCTGTGGACCCGCCGGAACATCCCGGATCGGGACGTCAAGCGCAGCAATTTGCGCATCGGAACGTCGGTGAACGTCGCGACGGGAGTCCAGATCAACTTCGACACCAGCTATGACGTCACGCTTCGGGAGATGCCGCATCTGCGCGCGGGCGTCGTCTACAATATTAATTGCTGCGGTTTCATGGTCGACTTCAACCGATTCAATTTTTCGGGCGTGCGCGAGGAGAATACGATCCGGTTCGGAATTACCCTCGCGAATATCGGAAGTTTCGGCACCTCGCTCGGTGGCTCGGGCCGGACGTACTGAGCCCAAATCATGCGCATTCTCGTCACGGGAGCCTCGGGGCTCGTCGGTACTGAGCTCGTCGGCTGCCAGACCTCGCAGCACGAGCTCGTCGGGCTCACGCGCGCCGAGTTGGATATCACCGATGCCGCGGAGGTGACCCGGGTCCTGGGTGAGGCGGCTCCGACGGCCGTGCTACACTGCGCCGCTTATACTGATGTCGACGGTGCGGAGCGCGACCCTCAGCAGGCGCTTCGCGTCAACGCTGCCGGCTCTCGAAACGTTGCGGAGGGTGCGCGCGCTTGTGGGGCGCGAGTGGTTTATGTCAGTACGGACTATGTTTTCGACGGGCTTTCGAACAGCCCCTACCGGGTCGGCGACCCACTACGACCTCTGTCGAGCTACGGGAAGTCCAAGCTCGAAGGGGAGCGTTTCGTCTCGGAAATCTGTCCGCGGTCCCATGCGATCGTGCGCACCGGCTGGTTGTACGGTGCCGGCAAGGGATTCGCCGACTGGGCTCGGAAGCGACTGCGGGCCGGCCAAGACCTTCCGGTGGTTCACGACCAGATCGGCTGTCCGACTTACGCGCGGGATCTCGCGAACGCTTTGCTCCGGGTCGCCGTCGGGGGACACCAGGGCGTGTTTCATTTCGTGAACACCGGCGCCGCGAGCTGGCTCGATGTCGGCCGTGCCGTTGTCGATGAGCTAGGATTCGGCGAGGACAAGCTGAGGTCGGTCGCAGGCACGGAGCTGCAAAGAGAGGCCCCGCGGCCGTCCTATTCGGTTCTGGACGTCTCGCGCTATGAAGAAACGACTGGAGGCGGCGTGCGCCCCTGGCGCGACGCCTTGAACGAATATCTCGCTGCCGGATGAAGCTATCTCTTAGGCCGGCCGCGTTTCGATCAGAGAACGAAGGAGTACAACTTTGCGTGTCTTGATAACCGGCATTACCGGCTTCGCGGGAAGCCACCTCGCGGAATACGTTTTGCGGGAACATCCCGACGTCGACGTCTACGGCATCATGCGGTGGCGCAGCCGCACCGAGAACATCCGCGACATCGAGTCCAAGATCGAGCTTCTCGAGTGCGACTTGAGAGATTTGAGCTCGGTCAAACAGCTCATCGAGCGGGTGAAGCCGGATCGTATCTTCCACCTGGCGGCGCAGAGCTTCGTCCCTTCCTCGTGGAATGCTCCGGCTGAGTCTCTAACGACCAACATCCTGGGCCAGCTCAACATATTCGAAGCGGTACGGGCCCTCGATCTCGATCCGTGGATTCAGATCGCATGTTCCAGCGAGGAGTATGGATTGGTCCATGAAGACGAGCTGCCGATCAAAGAGACGAACCCTCTTCGGCCCTTGTCGCCCTACGCCGTGAGCAAGGTGGGCCAAGACTATCTCGGCTACCAGTACTGCCAAAGCTTCGGCATGAAGGTCGTGCGCACGCGTGGGTTCAACCACGACGGCCCGCGCCGCGGTGACGTCTTCGTCTCCTCCAACTTTGCGCGACAGCTGGTGCTGATCGAGAAAGGCAAGAACCCGCCCGTGATCCGGGTCGGCAACCTCGAGGCGCGGCGAGACTTTACCGACGTCCGAGATATCGTACGCGGCTATTGGCTCGCTCTTGACGGCAATTGCGAGCCTGGCGAAGCGTACAATTTGTGCAGCGGCACGGACTATTGCATCAAAGACGTCCTGGACACACTCATCGAGATGTCGGGCCAGCGTGTGACCATCGAGGAAGACCCGGAGCGGCTACGACCTTCCGATGTCCCCGTCTTGCTCGGCGACGCGTCGAAGTTCCATGCGGCGACCGGCTGGGAGCCTCGTATTCCCTATGACCAGACCTTGCAGGACATGATCGACTACTGGAGAGCGGAGCTCAGCTGAGTGAGGGCACTGGTAACCGGAGCGGCCGGATTCGTCGGTCGCCACCTCGTGCGTCAATTGCGCGAATCCGGTGACGATGTCTGTGCGCTCGTGCCTCCGAGCGACAGTAGGGAAGGGCTCTTCCCCCCGGATATCGTGGCGCCGGACGACGTCGTCATATGTGATCTTCTTGAAGACGAGCGCGTCACGCAATCCATCGCAAGGGCCGCCCCGGATGCGATCTATCACCTGGCCGGTTATTCCAACCCGGAAGGCTCGCTCTCGAGCGCCCGGCGGACGCTCGAGACGAACATCTTCGGAGCTCAGAACCTACTCGAGGCATCCCTGAAGTCGGGCCGCGCTCCGCGCGTGCTCCTCATCGGCTCTGCCCAGCAATATGGTCATGTTGCCGAAGACGATCAGCCGATCCGCGAGGACGCTGCTCAAAAGCCCCTCACGCCTTACGCTGTGAGCAAGGCGACACAGGAACTTCTCGGTCAGCGCTACTTCGTGGCGGAAGACCTCCCGGTACTGTGGACGCGCTCGTTCAACCATACGGGACCGGGCCAGGCGGCTACTTACGTTTGTTCGAGCTTCGCGAAACAGGTAGTGGATGTCGAGAAGGGAAAGGCCGTTCCGGAGATCCACGTGGGAAACCTCGCGGCCCAGCGCGACTTCACTGACGTTCGCGACGTCGCTGCTGCCTATGCCGCGCTCGTCGGGAAGGGCACGGCGGGCGTGGCCTATAACGTCGGTAGCGGCGAGGCGGTCGCCATCGAGGAGGTCCTCGCGACCCTGGTGTCGCTCTCGGAGGTCGATATCGAAGTACGCGTCGACCCCGAACGCTACCACCGCGTGGACGCGCCGTTGATCGTGGGTGACGTCACGCGTCTTCAGCAGGACACCGGTTGGGCGCGTCGGCTCTCGCTTCGACAGACGCTGCAGGATTTGTTGGACGACTGGCGCCGTCGAGCCTGATCGGAAGCCTATGTGGGTCGGCGCGAGCGCCTCGGTTCTCCTCGCTCTCGTCGTCACCGGGTTCGGCGGCGGTGGAGCAGCGCTCGTCGCTCTCGTGCTGTGGCTGGGGTGGGTACGGACGTCGAGCCTCGGACGTGAGCCCGCGCCGCAACGGCGCCCGAATCCTGTCTCGTTTGTTTGTGTCGTGGCCGTCGTTCTCGCCGCAACCGCGCTTCGATGGCCAATCGCATCCCACGATGTCGATCACTATGTGGGACCCGACGAAGGCGAGGTCGTCGAGAACGTTCTCGAGATGATCCGGACGGGTGACTTCAACCAGCGCCACCGAGGCTATCCCGGACTTCACTTCTATCTCCAGATGCTGCCCGCCCGAGCCCGTTTGGCGGCGACGGGCTTGTCGATCTCGGAACACCCTCGCTCGGAGTTCTATCTTGCGGCACGTCGCATGACCCTCGTCGCGGGAGCGCTCGTCTCGGTCGTCGTCTTCCTGGCGGGGCGACGGTTTCTCTCCTCGTCGAGTGCCGTGCTGGCATCGACGCTCGTCGCGCTGTCGCCGCTCGTCTTTCGCGAGTCCGCCGTCGTGAATCCCGACCTCATGCTTTCTCTGTTCGTATCGCTATCGCTACTCTCATCGCTACGACTCGTCGAACATCGGGATAAGTGGAGCTTCGTTCTGGCCGGGGCCACGATCGGTCTTGCGAGTGCCATCAAATATACGGGCGCTCTAACCGTCGCGCCGTTTCTCGTGGCCACGGTCGTGGGCGGTGCCGGGTGGCGCGACTCTCGGAAGGCAGTGGCCGCTCTCCTCGTGGCGAGTCTCGCGTTCCTCGTCTCGAGCCCCTATACCGTCTTGAACCTCACGGGCTTCGTCGAAGGACTCTCGATGCACGTCGGCTACTACCGGGCGGCGGACCTGAATGCGCCGCTCGAGTTGACGCGCCAGCTCGCGACGCGCGGCGTTTTTTGGGTGGCAAGCTTGCTGGCCGCCGGAGCGGCGGTGCGGGCGATGACGGTCTTGGCGCCCCATCGGTTGGTCGTGCTCGCGTACCCTGTTGCGTATTGGCTCCTGTTCGGGTGGTTCGACCGCGCTTTTCCACGTCATGCGCTCGTTCTGATTCCCATGGTCGCCCTCCTGGCGGCGGACGGCTTCTCACTCTTGCTCGGGAGGACTCCGCTTCGTTTTCGACGGGTGGCCGCGGCGGCTTTCGTTGTCGTGATGCTCGTTGGCCCGGCGCGCGCCACCCTCGAGCTCGCACAGCGAGTGCGCCGCCCGACCCCCGCCGCTCGAGCCCTCGTGTGGGCACGAGACACGCTTCCTGCGGGAAGCCGCGTGCTCGAAGACCAGTTCACGCCACGCCTGGATCCGGAGGTCTTTCAGGTGCATCGGCTGCGTGTCGAGGAAAAAAAGTTCGTCGGAAACTACGACTGGGTCTTCCGTTCGGGATATCCTCCCGGACTCAGCACGGACGGATTGCGAGAGGCCGCGCGTTTCGAGCGCTCGGATGGACTCGGTGACGCGATCGTCGTCTATCAGGTCCCCGAGCGCAGCATGCTGATGCAGGAGCGACTCGGGCCCACCGAGAACGAGCTGGTCATCGGCGCCGGCGAGCTTCCCTATTTCGGCTCCGGCTGGCATCCACCGTCCGGTGGCGCTTACGAGACGTCACGTTTCTCGTCCGGCGGGCGCTCGGAGATCTTCTTCAAGACCGGAGTCGCGCTCGAGGCGCCCCTCACCGTCGAGATGCGTGTTCAGGGGCTCACGCCTGCGCGGAGTCTTGCTGTCGCGCTCAACGACCACGCGGTCGCCGAGCTCGACATTGGCGGCGCCGGCTCCGAGCCCGTCATCGTGCGATTCACGATCCCGCGCAACACGCTCGATACGGGCCTCAATCGGCTCGTCATTTCCTATGGGGAGCTCGTGCGGCTGGATCGACGGCATCGCGAAACGTCGATACGCTTGTTCAGTGTGCGGTTGTCGAAGAGCTAGTCGGAGCGGGAGGGCCGTTTGGGCTCGTTACTCGTTCGAGAAATCGAAACCGTCTTCGCTGAACTGCAGCTCGTCGCCGCTCTCGTCCGTTTCCCACTTATCGTCGGGGACGACGCTGTCGAGCTCCGTCGTCTCCGGAGAGCTTGCCGGGGGCGCGGCAGCGTCCGGCTCCGCGGGGACCTCGCCTCCGAACTGGCCGACGACGACACGCGCGGCGCGCAGCAAAGAGCCCTTGAGCATATAGCCGGGCTGCAGCTCCTTGACGACGACTCCATCCTGATCTTCTTCAGGCACGCCTTCCATTTCCGCGGCTTCGCTATGCATTGGATCGAAAGGCTGGCCTCGGACGAAAATTTTCTCGAGCCCCTCGGTCTTGAGCAGTTGGACGAGCCGTGAGCGCACGAGCATGATGCCCTGAAGCACCGCGTCCGCATCGAAGCTCTGCTCGATGGAGTCAATGGCCCGGTCGAGGTTATCGAGCACCTCGACGAACCGAGCGATGAAATCGCCCTTGGACTGTTCGAAGCGTCGTCGTTCGGTCTTCTCGATGCGCTCGCGCAGCTTCTCCATTTCCGCTTTGGTCGAGCGGTACGCCTCCATGACCTGTTCGATCTGCGCGTCCTTGCGCTCGAGCTGGGCCTTGAGCGTACGGATCTGCTCTTTGGTCTCGTCGGACGCGTCGTGAACGGCGCGATCCGACGGCGCTGCCGCCGCGGGGAGCCCGGGCACGTGATCGTCCTCGACGACCTCGATGAGCTCTGCTTCTTCGGGGATCGCGGCCGGCGCGTCGTCCTTGTCGTTCGACGCGGGGAGCTGTTCCCGTTGATCTTCCAAGTTCAATTACCCCCGTGTTTTGCGGGCACTGACGGATAAGGCGCTTTGACTGAGAAAACCTTATTAGTCTACACGAATTTCCACAGATGCGGAAGTGGCACCCCGACGGGCCTCGCCTTAAGATAGGCCATGCAACGTGCCCGCTCATCTGGACTTGACGAGGTCGATCCGGACATCGGCGAAGCGATCGCAGCCGAGCGACGGCGTCAGTCCGACGGGCTCGAGCTGATCGCCTCCGAGAACTTCGTGAGCGAAGCCGTGCTCGAAGCCGCCGGCTCCGTCTTCACGAACAAATACGCTGAGGGCTACCCGGGACGCCGCTACTACGGTGGGTGCCAAGTCGTGGATGTCGTGGAGACACTCGCGATCGAGCGAGCACGAGAGCTCTTCGGCGCTGAGCACGTGAACGTGCAGCCGCATAGCGGCACCCAGGCCAACATGGCGGTCTACATGACGGCGCTCGAGCCCGGCGACACGTTCATGGGCATGGATTTATCGCATGGCGGGCACTTGACCCACGGCCATCCCTTGAATTTCTCCGGAAGCCTCTACAACGCCGTGGCCTATGGCGTGAAGGCCGACGACGAGCGGCTCGACTATGACGCGATGGCAGTGCTTGCGCGAGAACACCGGCCGAAACTGATCGTCGCGGGGGCGAGTGCCTATCCGCGCGTCATCGACTTCGCCCGTGTCCAGGAGATCGCCCACTCCGTCGACGCCAAAGTCATGACGGACATGGCGCACATCGCCGGCCTCGTCGCTGCGGGTGTCCATCCGAGTCCGGTTCCGTTCTCCGACTTCGTAACCTCGACGACGCACAAGACGTTGCGCGGACCCCGGGGAGGATTTATCTTGTCGAGGACGGCCGATCAGAAGCGGCTCGATCGGGTGACGTTTCCCGGCATCCAGGGGGGGCCTCTCGTCCATGTGATCGCCGCGAAGGCGGTTTGTTTCAAAGAGGCCCTGTGCGAATCCTTCAAGGATTACGCTCAACAAATCGTATTGAATGCCCAGGCATTAGGGGAGACACTGCTGTCTTCCGGGTACCGCCTCGTTTCCGGAGGCACGGATAATCATCTGTTGCTCGTGGATGTCGGGGCCCGTGGCATTACCGGCAAACAGGCCGAGGAAGCTCTCGAGGGCGCGGGTATCACCGTGAACAAGAATACGATTCCGTTCGACGAGCGCCCGCCCTTAGTCGGGAGCGGCATCCGTATCGGTACGCCCGCTTTGACCACGCGCGGCATGAAGGAGACCGAAATGCGGGTCGTGGGAACGCTCATCGACAGGGCGCTCTCCGGCCGGTTGGAGCCGGACGTGCTGTCCGCCGTTACGGGCGAGGTTCGCGAGCTGTGTGCCTCCTTTCCTCTCTACCAGGACCTCGAAGATGACGCCTCGAGCGCTTCTGCCTCTCGACGTGAGGTGTGAAGGAGGCTCGAGGCGAGTGATTTCGTCCTCTTAATCCATGACCGAGGGAATTCCGCTCGCCACCGGAGAACGAGGCTTGGCAGGCCTCGACCGAGGCTCGGTTCACGATCTCCTGGGCCCGTCGGGGCCGCTCTCGGGCGCTCTCCCCGGATTCGAGTATCGCGAGCCACAACAGGAGATGGCCGAAGCTATCGCGGAAGTCTTCCGCGACGGAGGCGAGCTCCTCATCGAGGCCGGGACCGGCACCGGGAAGACTCTGGCCTACTTGATCCCGGCCGTCCTATCCGGCCAGCGCGTCGTCATCTCGACGGGCACGAAGAACTTGCAGGAGCAGCTTTTCTACAAGGACATTCCTCTCTTGAGAAAGGCGCTCAAGATCCCGTTTACGGCCAGCCTGATGAAGGGTCGCGGCAACTATTTGTGCTTGACCCGTCACGCGCAGTTCTCGATGCAACCGTCGTTTCGCTTCTTCGAGGAGGCGAGTCACTTCGACACGGTCGCGCGTTGGGCCGATATCACCAAAACGGGAGATCGGGCGGAGATTCCGGGCGCACCCGACCGGCTCGATTTCTGGAAAACGATCTCCGCTCGTAGCGAGAACTGCACCGGCAAGGAGTGCTCGGAGTTCGATCGTTGTTATGTCACCAAGCTCCGGGCTCGCGCTGCCGAGAGCGAGATCGTGATCGTCAATCATCATCTCTTGTTTGCCGACATGATGGTGCGCGAAGGCTCTTACGGTGAGGTCATCCCGGAATACGACCATGTCGTGCTCGACGAGGCACATCAAATCGAAGATGTCGCGACACAATATTTTGGTGTGGTCGTAAGCTCGGCGCGCGTCGAAGAGCTCGCTCGGGACATCGAATCGCAATGGGAGGCGAACGCGACGGGCCGCCACCTCTCGCAGGCGAGGCTCGAGGTCCGGAAAATGCGCAACGCGGCACTCGAGCTATTCGAAGCTTATCGGTCGAAGGACGAGAGATATCGGATCACCGCGAAGCGAATCACGCCGGCGCAGCTGCGGAAGAAGGCAGGGTTTCTCAAAGAGCTGGGAAAGCTGCAGCAAGGGCTCGGAGCTATGCCGAACCCTGACGAGACCACGCTCGCCCTCTCTCGGCGCGCGGGAGAGGTCGAGGTTGATCTCGAGACGATATTGAGCGCAGCGGATCCGGAATCGGTCTCATGGTGTGAGAGCAGGGAGCGCTCCCTCTCTCTCCGCTCTTCTCCGATCCACGTCGCGCCGATGGTCCGCCAGCTCCTTCTCGCAACCAAACGAGCCGTCGTCATGACTTCCGCCACACTGGCGGTGGATGAGTCGTTCGACTATATGAGCGAGCGGATAGGCGTTGGTACGGACCGGTGTCAGCTACTCGCCTCGCCCTTCGACTTCGAGAAGCAGGCGATGCTCTACGTTCCCAAGCGGCTCCCGCAACCGCGCGATCCCGGCTATATCGGCAAAGCCGTGGAGGAGATCCGAGCGCTGCTCGATGCGAGCGGGGGACGAGCGTTCGTTCTGTTCACGAGCTTTCAAAATCTTAACGCCGTGCGTCGCGCGCTCGAGGGTAGCTTGCCGTTTCCGCTTCTCGTTCAAGGGGACATGCCTCGCTCCGAGCTGCTGGACAAGTTCAAGCAAACTCCGTCGGCGGTGCTGTTGGCCACGTCGAGCTTTTGGGAAGGGGTGGACGTCCTCGGCGAAGCGCTGTCGCTCGTGATCGTGGACAAGCTGCCGTTTGCCGTTCCTTCGGATCCGCTCATCTCCGCCCGCATCGACTTGCTCTCGAGTACCGGCGGCAACGCCTTCGCCGACTACCAAGTTCCGATGGCGGTTCTTTCCTTGAAGCAGGGACTCGGGCGCCTGATCCGCTCGACGACGGACCGGGGAGTGGTCGCCGTCCTCGACAGCCGAATGGCGAATATGGCCTATGGCGAACGATTCGTGCGGAGCCTCCCGCCATATCGACTCACCCACGAGCTGGCGGACGTCGAGCGCTTTTACGCGAGCGACGACGCGTCCTAGCCTGACCGCCTTCACGAGGGCGTGGGGCTAGTCCGTCTCGATGTGTCGGCGGCACCGCCGAGTCGCCGGTGGAGTTGTAGAGTTTTTCCCACAGCGCTCGAAAAGGGTGTACAATAAGGACTTCCGTACTACAGAGCCATAATCGATGAGCATCTCGACTCGTTTCGAGGAGATTCGTGACCGTGTCGATGGAGCGGCTCGCCGCGTCGGCCGGGAGCCTGCCTCCGTCCGCCTGATCGCCATCACGAAGACCCGCTCCGTGGAAGAGATCGAGCAAGCGATCGACGCCGGAGCGACGGACCTCGGCGAGAACAAAGTTCAAGAGGCGGAGACCAAGAAGCCTCTGGTTGCCGGCTCCGTGCCTTGGCACTTCGTCGGTCATCTACAAAAGAACAAGGCCGCCAAAGCCGTCGAGCTCTTCGACCTTATCCACGCCGTGCACAGCACGTCGATTGGAAAACGGCTCGATCGTCTCGCCGCCGAGGCTGGCAAGATACAACGAGCTCTCGTGCAGGTCGACCTCGCGAACGAGGAGTCAAAGTTCGGCCTGAAAGCCGAGCACCTCATGACGACGCTTCAGGAGCTTCGGCCCTGTCTTCATTTGAGAGTCGAAGGCTTGATGGTTCTTCCGCCCTTTCTTTCGGACTCGAACGACGTACGTCCGTACTTCGTCCGCCTGCGCGAGCTGTGTGAGCGCGCCCACGGCGACGGCCTGCTCGACGGGACGGAGCTTTCGATGGGCATGAGCCATGACTTCGAAGTCGCGATCGAGGAAGGTGCGACTTTCGTTCGTATCGGCACGGCATTGTTCGGCCCCAGAGCCAAGAAGGAAACGACTCAGAATACAGTTGTTTGAAGGAGCAGACGATGAAATTGACCCCCCTCGATATTCAGAGACATGAATTTGGTCGCGCGTTCCGAGGCTTAGACGTCGATGAGGTTCGGACGTTCCTCAATGACGTCGCCGAGGAAATGGAGATCCTTCGCGCTGAGAACGAGCGGCAGTCGGAGGACGTACGGAGGCTCGAGTCACTTCTCTCCGAGCACCATCAGCGTGAAGAGATTCTGAAGAACACATTGGTGGCAGCACAACGCACGTCGGAAGAGCTCAAAGACAACGCGAAGAAGCAATCGGAAATGGTGCTCAAAGAGGCGGAGCTGTCCGCAGATCGGTTGGTCGAGGCGGCTCAATCCCGCGCCCACGATATCGAGAAGGACATCGTCGAGCTCAAGATGCAAAAGCGTCAGGTGTTGAACTCAATCCTGGCCGCGATTGCGAATATGCGGAACTTGATTACGCTGATGAGCGAGAGTGACGCCCAGCAGGACAAGCTCTCGTTCTTGAAGCGTAAGGGCGAGTGAGTGCGGTCGCTTTTAAAGCGTCCCGGGACTTCTAGAACAAGACGCTTTCTTCGTTGACGTTGACCGTCCACTGGTAGACCTTGCCGGGCAACCACTCCGTCCGGAGATCGTAGCTCACTTGGATCGCCGTGTGCGTCGGCTGCCGCTGCACGCGGATGAGCTCGAGCGTGAGTGGGAGGCCGATTTCATGCGCCTTCTGGAGAACGTCTGCTTTGACCTGTCCTTCGGTCTTGTTGCGTGAGAACTTGGCCGCTTCGACGACGGCATCCTGAAACTGAAACTGCATGATCAGCGGCGGTCCGAACTGCTTCGCTTCATAAGCGACGAAGAGGAACACGCCGAGCGCAAGGATGAGGCTTAGGCCCGCGCCGCCTTTTTCACTCTTGACGTTTCGCATCATCCATCCCTCCTAGTGTTCTTCGTGTCGTTGTCGTTCTCATCGAACCAAGTGGAAGAAACGGTCCCATCGGGTCTTCGAAAAGAAATTCCGTACGACTCCGAATAGCTCTTTGGCACGATTGCCGAGTCCTGTCCGCATATAGGCGTCGCGATCGGCCTCGTAGGACCAATAGATGACAAGAGCGCGTCCCTTCAACAAATCTCCGTCGAGTGTACCCCAGTAACGGCTGTCGTGGCTGTTGTCGCGGTTATCGCCCATCACGAAATAGTGCCCCTCGGGGACGAGGACTTCGGACATGTTGTCTCTCATCGCGTCGGACGAGAAGCTGGGTGACGCCGCCCCGGGTGGATCTCGATAATAGACGTAGGGCTCGTCGAGTGGCACGTCGTCGATATGAACTTTCTTGTTCGCGATGCGGACCCGCTCTCCCGGTAGGCCGATGACTCGCTTGATGAAGTCGCGCTTGGGATCGTCCGGAAACTTGAAGACGACCACGTCTTGGCGCTGCACGTCGCGCATCGGAGTCAGGCCGGCGGCAGGGCCCGCAGGGGAGTAGAGCATTTTGTTGACGATGAGATGATCGCCGATGAGGAGGTTTTGCTCCATCGAGCCCGTCGGGATTTTGAACGCCTGAAAAACGAACGTGCGGATGAACAAGGCAAGAATGACGGCGACGCAAATCGACTCGAAATATTCTCGCAGGGTGGATTTCTCGAACTCCACGTCGGGCGTGGTTTCCGCTTTGTCTCGCTGTTCTTTAGGCTTGCGACTCACCGACGGTATTGCCTCCCATTTGACTCTTACGTTGTCGACCGCGGGTATCGCGACCGATCGGCGCGAACCCTCCAACAGATTGTTCTCTTCGTAGTTCCTAGTTCTCCGAAATTAGCAGAGAATCGACTATAACGTCAATTCCAGGGCCATTATGCACGCGCGACGAGTCTTGCCCAATCCGCTACCGCCTTCTCCATTCCGACGATGACCGCGCGGGCGACCAAGTGATGTCCGACGCTCAACCGGCTCACGCCGGGGAGTGCCAACAGGGCAGGCGCGTTGTCGAGCGTCAATCCATGGCTGATCGTGACGTGGAGACCCAACTTAGCGGACAGTCGAGCGCAATCTGAAAGGCGCGAAAGCTCTCGCTCGATGGCCTCTTGATTGCGCGCGAGGCCGACGGCCTCTGACGCCACCGCGTAGGCATCTGCGGAGAGGTCCACCGCCGCGGCGCCCACTTGATGCGCAGCCTTGACCTGGTCGATCGAAGGGTCGACGAAGATGGCGGGAAGAATGGCGCTCTCCCGCATTTCGCGCACGCGCTCTTTGAGTTGTGCGCCGTTGAGCAAGACGTCGAGCCCGCCCCCACTCGCGTTCTCGAGCCGCTCGGGTATGAACGTGACGCGGTCCGGCTTCGTCGTTAGAACGAAGCGGGACATTTCCTGCCGGGTGGACGTTACGACGTTTAGCTCCGCCGACACGGTCTCGCGAAGGAGATTCACGTCCCGCTCCTGGATGAGCGCTTTCTCCGACCGGAACTGCACGTTGATGGCTGCCGCGCCGGCCTGCGCTGCGATACATGCTGCGAAGACCGGGTCGGGCCCGGGTGTCTTGCGCGATTCGCGTAGCAGCGCGACGGCGTCGAGGGTAACTCCGAGCTCGGTCATGGCGCTTCTCCAATGGCGGTCGCGGCCGCGTCTCGCACCTCTCCTGCGAGTTGGTTGATCTCGTCGCGGTCCGGGCCCTCCATCATGATCCTGAGCAGAGGTTCGGTACCGGAGTAGCGAATGAGCACGCGACCTCGTTCCCCGAGCTGGCTTTCGGCGTTTTCGACGACGCGAGCGATTTCCGGAACGTCACCGATATCGGGTCGTGCGCTCACACGGACGTTCAGGAGTACTTGAGGGAACGGCTCGAGCTGCACGAGCTCGTCGAAGCTCTGGTCCGACACCGCGAGCACCCGTAATACCTGCATCAGCGTCATCAGGCCGTCTCCGGTCGCCGCAAAGTCCGAAAAGATGATGTGCCCCGACTGCTCCCCGCCGATGACCATGTTGCGCGCCGACATCTCTTGGGCCACGTATTTGTCTCCGACCTGCGTGCGGATCAAGGAGATACCGTCCTCGGCCAGCGCGACCTCGAGCGACATGTTGCTCATCACGGTCGCGACGACGCCGCTATTCGCTAGGCGTCCTTCACGCTCGAGCTGTCTCGCACACAGGAGCAGCATCTGGTCACCGTTCACGCTGTGACCTCGAGAGTCGACCATCAACACGCGGTCACCGTCGCCGTCGAGCGCCGCCCCGAGCTGGCATCCGTGCTCTCGAACGGCTTCGGAAAGTGGGGCTAGATCGGTCGAGCCGCAGCCTCGGTTGACGTTCTCGCCATCGGGCTCGTCGAACAGCGAAATGACCTCGAGTTCGTGCAACGCGAGGAGCTTCGGGCCGACGCGGTAGCCGGCACCGTTCGCGCAGTCGAGAACGATCTTGAATTTCGGAAGCTCGACCTCGCCGAGGCAAGAGGAGACGTGGGCGATGTAGGCATCTTCTGCGTCGAGGCTCGGCCGTTGTGGCGCCGCGTCGTTGCCGAGCTCGGGCGAGCCCGACCCCACCGTCTTTTCGATCTGCTCCTCGAGCTCTTCGCTCAATTTGACGCCGCCGGCCGAAAAAACCTTGATGCCGTTATCCTGAAACGGGTTGTGGGATGCCGAGATGACGACGCCGGCATCGAAACCTTCTTTGCCGGTCAAGTAGGCGATGGCAGGCGTGGGCACGATCCCAGCGGTCGTCGCAGCGCCTCCCCCGGCCGCGATCCCGGCCGCGAGCCAACTCTCGATATCCGGGCCGCTCGCCCTCGTGTCGCGGCCGACGAGAACTGAAGGAGCGCTCACCGGGAGGTGAATGGCCAGGGCCCGACCAATCCGATAGACCGTCTCGCGATCGAGCGGCGGCTGATAGGCCTCGCCGCGCACGCCGTCCGTCCCAAAGAGTTTACTCATCGATTCTTCGCGTCTCCTTCAACGCACCTGCACGTTTACTTCTTCCGGGCTCACCGAAATGATCCGAAGCGCGGCGAGCGCATCGGTACGCCGTACGTGCACCACGGGTACGATCGAGTGCATCCCCGCGGCGAATCCGTCGACGCGAGCCTCAGCGACCAGCTCCTCCGAGCTGAGCTGCTCAACGAGACTCTTCGGCCCCTCGACGATGACGCGCAGTGTCGTAGGCGTAACGTTCAGGACGGCGTTCGAAGGCTCGGCGGTTACCGAGACCTCTTCGAGCTCGCGGCGTATCCTTACCTCCCGCACGTCCAGGATCAAATTCACGCTATGGTCTCGTTCGAGCCGGACGAGAGGGTCGAGCTCCAGCCGCACGGAGCGAGAGTAGCGCTGGCGTAACCCCTCGGCCGACACTGGGACCGTCGTGACTTGTTCGAGGCCGCGGACGCGAGAGGCCGGCCCCACGACAGTGATGGTGGTCGGCGCGAGATCGATCCCGAACAGCTCGAAGCCCTCCGCTGGAGCGCCGGAGACTCGAGGGATGACGTTCACGGAACGTTCGAGCGTGCGATCGAGCTCGATCTCCAGGATCGCCGGCGTGACTCTAAAAACGCGGGCGCCGAACGGCACCGCCACGTCGTCCGGGGTCAAATAGGCCACATGGGTGCCGGGCTCGGCGAAGGACAGGTCGACCGCGACGCTCAGATCCTGAGGCGACAGCGCCCGTAGCACTTCCGACGGTCCTCGGAGGCGAATGTCGACTTGGTGCACGGACTCCTCGACGACCTCCAAGCCGTCGGGAACGTCGCGAAGCTCGATCGGGATCGAGAACGCGAACTCCGCGCCCTGTTCTTGGGCGACGGCGTACCAGAGAGAGCCTCCCAGGATCAGCGAGATGAGCTTCAACAAGAGGTTGTCCGCGAAGAAAGCTCTCACGATACGGGCCTCTCGCTCACTTCACTCGTCTCTCGGGAGCTCGAAGTCTTGCCGGATGAGTGTCCCAAAACGGTGCTCAGCTTCGTGAGCAAGCGCTCGCTATCGAGGCCGGACAAAATGCTCCCGTCTTCCATCAAGCTGATGAGACCGGTCTCTTCTGACACGACGACTGCGATCGCGTCGGTGTCCTCGGTCACACCGATGGCCGCGCGGTGTCGGGTGCCGAGCTGTCTTCCGAGCTGCGGGTTGATCGACATCGGGAGAAAGCAGGCCGCGGCGGCGATGCGATCTCCCTGGATGATGACCGCGCCGTCGTGAAGCGGCGATTTAGGATTGAAGATCGAGAGCAGCAGATCGTAGCTCACGTGAGAGTCGAGGCGGATGCCGCCCTCGATATAGCTTCTGAGGCCGATCTCTCGCTCGAAAACGAGAATCGCTCCGATGCGCTTCGACGCGAGGGTCCGCATCGAGAACGTGATCTCGTCGAGCGTGCCTTTACCCGTATTCGGGTTCAAGAACCGAAACCAGGGTGCGTGGCCGAGGTTGGCGAGCCCACGTCTGAGCTCTTGCTGATACAGGACGATGATCGCGAAGCCCAGATAAGCGAGCATGTTTCGGAGGAGCCAATTGACCGCTGTGAGCTCAGCCCATCTCGAGGCGAAGAAGAGCAAGACGAGCAGGACCGTTCCGACGACCATCTGGAGTGCTCGGCCGCCGCGAATGAGTTGGAAGAGCTTGTACAGAAGAAAGCTGATGAGCAAGATATCGACGACGTCGGCCCATGTCAGCTCGCGGGCCACGCCGAGGACGAGCTCGATCGTCTCGCTCATGTCGCGACGCTCTCGGGAGTCCGCACGGCGTCTGCGATGACGGCGACATCTCTCATCTCTCGCACGTCGTGGACGCGCACCGCATGGGCCCCGTTCAGAATGGAGGCCGCGACACTGCCCGCGGTACCGAAGAGTCTGTTCTCAGGCGTCTTCGAGAGCAGCTTGCCGATGAAGCTCTTTCGAGACGTCCCCACGAGAATCGGCTTTCCGATCGTTTCGAGAGAGCTCAACTCGCTCAATAGCGTCAGGTTGTGTCGGAGCGTCTTGCCGAAGCCGATGCCGGGGTCGACGAAAATCGAATTGGCTGCCACGCCTCTCGACTCGGCGGTCGCCACGGCATTTGCGAGATAGTCTTTGACCTCGGAGAGGACGTCCTCGTATCGAGGCGCCTGCTGCATCGTCTCCGGCTCGCCCTTCTTGTGCATGAGCACGAGTCCGGCCTGTGACCGAGCGACGACGTCGACCATCGCCGTGTCCGTGAGCGCAGATATGTCGTTGACGATATCAGCGCCGTGCTCGAGCGCACGCTCGGCGACCGACGCTTTGCGAGTGTCGATCGAGATCATGACATCCGTCTGGGTGCGGACGGCCGCGAGCACCGGAGCGACCCGTTCCCACTCGTCCTCGACGGGAATGCGCTCGCCGCCCGGCCGCGTCGACTCCCCGCCGATATCGAGGATGTCCGCCCCGGAAGCTACCATTTCGAGCGCGGCCTCGGTCGCCGCCTCGATGTCGGGAAAGCGGCTGCCGGCATAGAAGGAGTCCGGCGTGACGTTGACGACGCCCATGAGAGCGGTGTGCTCGCCGAGGGTCAGCGTCTTGTTTCTGGCCTCAAAGATATGCACACGTACTCTAGGTCGCGCCCGAGAAGCAGGCGCTCGAAAGTAAAAAACGGCTGTGACGCTCCCCACAGCGCGCGTAAAACGCGTTAGCTCTGAGGAACGCTGCCTGGATTCTGGAGAATGGGCGGAGACAACGGTGCCTTCCGTTCCGACTCGGGCTCTTGGGTCTCGTTCTCGTCCGTGCCCACGTCGTCCCTCACCTCTTTTTCCTTGAGCGGTAGGCCGTCGATAATCATCTGTACTTCTTCGGCATCGAGTACTTCTCGCTCGAGGAGAGCTTCGGCGACCTTCGGGAGGATCTCACGGTTGTCCGTCAGAATCGTTCGCGCCCGTTCGTAGTTCCGGTTGACGATCGCCCGCACTTCCTGGTCGATCTGAATCGCAGTGTCTTCGCTGTAGTCCTGCTGCCGCGCGATGTCCCGCCCGAGGAACACTTGCTCCTCCTTTCGGCCGAAGGTCAGCGGGCCCATCTTCTCGCTCATGCCCCACTCGCATACCATCTTTCTGGCGAGCTCCGTGGCTTTATCGAGGTCGTTTTGAGCGCCGGTCGTGACCTGATTGAGGAAAACCTCCTCCGCGAGCCGGCCGCCCATGGCGACCGCAATGCCGGCTTCGACATAGAGCAAGTCGTGGCTATGGCGGTCCGTTTCCGGAAGCAACATGGTGACGCCCATCGCCATTCCACGCGGAATGATCGTGACTTTATGGATGGGGTCCGCTTCCTCGATGAATGCGGCGACGAGTGCATGGCCGGCCTCGTGATAGGCGGTCGTACGTTTCTCGTCCTCACTCATGATCAAGGAACGTCGCTCCGCTCCCATTAGCACTTTGTCCTTCGATTCCTCGAAGTCGACCATCTTGACGACTTTTTGGCCACGACGAGCGGCGCTCAGGGCCGCCTCATTGACCAGGTTGGCGAGATCCGCTCCGGAGAAACCTGGGGTGCCGCGGCCAATAATCGACAGATCGACATCGTTCGCGAGCGGGATGCGGCTCGTGTGTACCTTGAGGATACCTTCACGGCCGGCGACGTCGGGCAGAGAGACGACCACGCGTCGGTCGAAGCGGCCGGGGCGTAGGAGAGCCGGATCGAGAACGTCCGGGCGGTTGGTCGCCGCGATGAGAATGACGCCTTCGTTCGATTCGAACCCGTCCATCTCGACGAGAAGCTGATTCAGCGTTTGCTCGCGCTCGTCGTGCCCGCCGCCGAGGCCCGCACCACGATGGCGGCCCACAGCGTCGATCTCGTCGATGAAGATGATGCAAGGAGCATTCTTCTTGCCTTGCTCGAACAGGTCGCGGACGCGGCTGGCTCCGACACCGACGAACATCTCGACGAAGTCAGAGCCGCTGATCGAAAAGAACGGTACGTTGGCTTCACCCGAAATGGCTCGCGCGAGCAATGTCTTTCCCGTGCCGGGAGGGCCCATCAACAAGACGCCCTTCGGGATACGTCCCCCGAGTTTTTGGAATTTCTGAGGCTCGCGAAGGAACTCGATGATCTCTTGAAGCTCTTCTTTCGCTTCGTCGACGCCTGCGACGTCTTTGAACGTGACCTTCTTTTGCTGGCTGCTGGAGAGCTTCGCTTTGCTCTTACCGAATGACAAGGCGCGGTTTCCCGATCCCTGCATCTGCCGCATGAAGAAGATGAGGAAAGCGATCATGATCACGATCGGTGTCCACGCGATGAGGTGGCCGAGCCACGATGAGCCGTTGGCGTCTCTCGCCGTGACCTCGATGTCTTTTTCGAGCATCACATTCACGAGGTCGTCGACCTGCGGAGGGGCGAACGTCTTGAAGGTCTGGCTGTTCTTGAACTCTCCGACGATCTGACTTCCGGCTGTCGTTCCGGTGATCGTGACTTTTGCGACGTGGCCGCGGTCGAGCTGGGCCATGAAATCGCTAAAGCTGAGCTGGGTCTCGTTGTTCTGGATTCGAGACGACACACTCCAAAACAGAAAGATGACGAGTGCGGCGACCATCCAGAACATGACGTTCTTCATGGTGGAGTTCAAGAGTTGCCTCCGATCCGAATAAACTGCTGTCCGCGCATAAGTTCCAATTGCGGCATCACGAGGCCTCCGCGCCGGCGAGGCCTAGATAAGTAGCTCCGCGATGGTATTCGTCCAGTCCGAGGCCGTAGCCGGCCACGTAGCCTTCCATCGATAGCTCGAAACATGTGTAGTCCACGGCGCAACCCACTTTGCGGTGGTTCTCACGATTGATGAGAGCCGCCACTTTGAGACTCTTGGGGCGCCACGTTTGCTCGATATGTCCAGTGATGAAGTCCAACGTCACTCCGGTATCCACGACGCCCTGTATCAACAATACGTCACGATCGCTGAAATCGTTCGCTTGGCCGAACGCGATATCGACGCGCTTCGCGTCATCCGTGCCGACTTTCAGGAAGTCGCAGGTCAAGGGACGTTCGATCTTGCGAATGAGGTCGGCCATGAAAACCATGCAATTCGGTAGCACGCCGACGCAGGCGATGTCGCTCTCGGGAAAGTCCGACGTGATATCCGCACCGATTTGACGGACCCGCTCGTCGATCTTCTCGGAGCCGTAGAGCACGGACAGCTCGTCACTCGCGTTCATTGTCGCGTCCATTCGAGGCGGATCGCGCGCCGGCCGCTTCGGGCTCGCGCCGCCTCGGCGACGGAGTGACCGACGACCCAGAGGATCTCGTCGGAATCCATGCGAGCGACAACCGGTGCGTTTTGTCTCATAGACCGTGCGATTCTTTGCTCCATCAAATACCGTGAGAGGCGCTTCCCGCCCGGTGCCCCCAACGGACGGAAACGATCCGTTGGTGATGGACTCCGTAATTTGAGCTCCGTAAGCGACTCCTCCACCGCCACGACGACCGTATTGCCGGATGCTTTGCCCCATTCGGTGACGGGCACTCCCGACATACCGGAATTCGCCGACAACCATCCTTCACATTCCCACACCTGGAAACGAGACGGGATGGCGACGCGGTACTCAAACCTATTATAGCGATTCTCGTCCTTTTCCGCCGCGCCCGCCCGGAAAACGAGCGCGTCGAACTCACGCTCGACGCGCACCCCCGGCAGGTGGAGGGTCCGGCCGCTTCGCCCCGGCTCCATCAGGCCCAAAACGCTCTCGACGTGGCCGAGGCCGAGCTCTGTCGTGTCGCCTTTGGTCTTCTCCACCGCGAGTCGGATCAGGCGGCGCGCGATGGCGGGATGCGTCGTCTTTGCGATGGCAAGCGTCACGCCTCGCTCGCTTGCGACGGCTAGCTCCTCGAACGTCTCGCGGACGATGTCGTCCATGAAGGCGTCCTCGTCCCGAAGTACCGAGGCGGTTGCCGCCAAGGCCTCCGGGAGTCGCGGGTTCAGCTCATTCGTGAGATGGGGAAGGACTCGGTGCCGGACTCGATTTCGCGTGAATCTCACGTCGGCATTGCTGCCGTCGACCCGAAAGGGCACGCCCTCGTCGTCGAGATAGGATTCGATAGCGGCACGACGGGATCGGATGAGCGGGCGGATGAGTGTGCGGTTACGGGAAAGTGCGACGACCGGGAAGATGCCCGAGAGACCCCGTGGCCCGGAGCCGCGGGCGAGCCGCATGACCACGGTCTCGGCCTGGTCGTCCAAGCTATGGCCGGTCGCGATGTGTCGGCAGCTTCGATGCTCCGCCTCTGCCGCCAGGAACTCGTAGCGTGCCCGGCGAGCCTCGTCCTCGAGTGACCGACCGAACTGACTCGCGCGCGCCCCGACGTCCACGGAGGATGAGGTGAACGGAATGTCCAGCTGGCGGGCAAGCGTGCGGCAAAACTCCTCGTCGTCGCCTGCTTCCTCCCTGAGTTGGTGGTTGAGATGCGCGGTGAAGACGTCGATCCGAAGCTCTTCGCGCAGGGAGGCGAGCAGATGAGCGAGCGCCACGGAATCCGGGCCACCGGAGAGGGCCACGAGGACACGAGCGTTCGGCTCGAACATCTCGAACCGCGCGATCGTGCGCAAGACGGTGTCTGTCAGCATCGCTCTGGTGGGGAAGCCAGCTCGCTTTGGCGAAGATTGCTACCAATTCGGTATAAGTGTAATATATTAGAAGGGTTACGCGATTCTGTCAAGAGCGCGGCGTTAACGAAACAGTGGAGCGGTGAAGCGAGAGGATTTGGTAAATGGAGATCAAATGCTATCGATGTGAGGCCACTGAGGACGAACGCTCACTCACGAAATGTGTCATTTGCTTTCGTCACTATTGCGCCGACTGCGCGCACGACTTCAACGGGCGGGCCTTTTGCTCGAAACACTGCGCCCACTTCTTCTTCTTCGGCGACGAAGACGGCTAGCAGCCGTCGCCGAGCCTAGCGTGTTTTTCGAGCGCGCACCCGCAAGACACGGTGCCCGCTGACTTTATCGACTGCGAATAGCGCCCGCTCGACCTGGACTTCCTCGCCGGCGACCGGAATGTGGTCGAGCCGGTCCAGTATCAACCCTGCGACCGTGTTGTAGTTCGCCTCCTCCGGTAGGCTCAGGCCGAGCCGGTCGTTCACATCCTTGATCGAGAGAACGCCGTCCAGGAGAAAGCTTCCGTCGGGTAGCTCCACAATTTGCGACTCGTGCTCGTCTTTTTCGTCCAGCACCTCCCCCACGATCTCCTCCAGAAGATCTTCGAGAGTGACGAGTCCCTCCACGCCTCCGTGCTCGTCGACGACGAGCGCTAGGTGCGTGCGCTGGTGCTGCAACTGCTCGAGCGCCTGCTCGATCTTCGCCGAGTCCGGGACGAAGTACGGGCGACGAAGCACTTGGTCCAGCCGGAACGGGATGCGCGCTCCCCAGTAGGTGAGCACGTCCTTCGCGATGAGGAGTCCGACGATGTTGTCGAGGGTGTCGTCATAGACCGGCATGCGCGAAAAACGCTTGTGCTGGATCAGCCGGACGATCTCCGACAAAGAGGTGTCCTTTTCGACGGCGACCATCTCGGTCCGAGGCACCATGACCTCGGCGACCCGCCGCTCGCCGATCTCGATGACCCGCTGCAGCATCTCGCGCCGCGCGCCGCGCTCTTCCTCGGGGATGCCTCCGGCGAACAAGATCGCCTTGATCTCCTCGAGCGTCAGCGCGGAGCTCAGGCCGGTCGGGCTCACTCCGAAGACGGAGACGAATCGATTCGCGATGGCGCTGAGCACCCACACGATCGGCGTCGCGAGCCGGATGAGCGCGGAGACGGGGCGGATGACGACAATCGACCACGATTCCGGATGGCGCGCGGCGATGCTCTTCGGCACCATCTCTCCGAAGACGAGGATGAGCGCCGTCAGCAGCACCGTCGCGATGGAGATCGTGCGTGCGCGCTGGTCCTCCGAGGCCACGAAGAGCGTCGCCGCGTAAGTCAGCATCGCGCCCGCGGCAGTGTTCACGAAGACGTTCCCCGTCAAGATCGTCCCGAGCACTTTCTCGGGATGGGCGACGACTTTCTGGACCCGCGCCGCGTTGGGCTCGGAGCTTTCGAGGTGGCGCAGTCGAAACCGATCGACTGACATGAGCGCGGTCTCGGAGCCGGAGAAGAAAGCCGACAGTGCAAGAACCACGATGAGTCCGAGCACGAGCGTGAGGATCATGAGGTTATCGGTGCAACGATAGTCGATCGGAGTACAATCACGAAATGGAGCTTCAGGGCATCGTGACGATGGTCGTGATTCTGGGCGGCATCTGGGGTGGATTTGCCTACTTCCTCTACCAGTCGCTGCAACAGGACCGCTAGGGGCGTTTCGAGAAAGCGATCCGCCGTGACGCCGAGTGAGACTCGCGAGTGAACGGGCGCTAGAAAATGTCGGTCGCGGTCATCGGAGCGGGCGCCTGGGGTACGGCCCTCGCGAAGCAGGTAGCCGACGTCGGCTACGACGTGAAGCTGTGGTGTCTCGAGGACGCGGTGGCCTCCTCGATCCGCGACCGCGCGGAGAACGAGCTCTTCCTCCCCGGTGTCACGCTGCCCGGTCGGGTCGTCGCGACGACGGAGCTCGCGGAGGCGGTGGCCGGCAGTGACGTGATCGTCCTCGTCGTGCCCTCTCAGTTCCTTCGCCGCGTTCTCGGCGAGCTGGCGCCTCATGTCAGCGACAGCCAGCGCTTCGTCAGCGCGACCAAGGGTATCGAGGAAGGCAGCCTCCTGCGGATGAGTCAGGTCGTCCACGAAGTGCTTCCGTTCGCGACCGACGTCACGGCCATCTCCGGTCCCTCATTCGCCAAGGAAGTCGCCCGCGGAGAGCCGACCGCGCTCGTCGCCGCGAGCCGGCACGAGAGCTCCCGCGCCGAAGTCCAGCGGCGGTTCTCGTCGCCTCACTTTCGCATCTACACCAACGACGACGTGATCGGTGTCGAGCTCGGAGGCGCCCTCAAGAACGTGATCGCGGTCGCTGCGGGTGTTGCCTCCGGCCTTGGCCTCGGGCACAACCCCAAAGCGGCTCTCATGGCCCGCGGACTCGCCGAGATCTCACGACTCGCCGTCGCGATGGGCGGAAATCGCGAGACGCTGCTGGGTCTGTCGGGTGTCGGGGACCTCGTGCTGACGTGTACCGGGGAGCTCTCGCGCAACCGCACCGTCGGCGTCGCTCTCGGGGAGGGGCGGCCGCTCGATGAGATTCTCGGATCGATGCAACAGGTCGCCGAGGGGGTCCGCACTACCCATGCCGCCGTGGCACTGGCGCGGCGCCACTTCGTCGAGATGCCCATCGCGTTCCAGATGGAACGGCTGCTCGCCGGTGAGGTGGATGCGAAGGGCGCCATGGCGGCCCTCGTCGAGCGTCCGCTGAAGGCCGAATAACGCCGTCGCGAGCGTCTTTTTAGAACTCTTCCAGGATCTCGTACAGCGTCGTCCGCTGCGCCGGCCGAAAGCCGGCCTCACGGATGATCGTCTTGATCTCTTCGGTCGACGTCTGGTTGATGAATCCGGTGGCGGCGTGGACGTTCTCCTCGAAGAGCGTGCCCCCGAAATCATCGGCGCCCCAGTGGAGCGCGACTTGCCCCGTTTTCTTTCCTTCGGAGAACCACGACGCCTGGACATGGTCGAAGTTGTCGAGATAGAGACGCGACGCGGCGAGGACGCGCAAGTACTGATTGGGTCCGGCGTGGCGAGGGATTTTCTGGACGAGCGGGGTGTTGCCGGGCTTGAAGCTCCACGGTACGAACGCCGTGAACCCGTGGTGCTCATCTTGGAGCGCTCGGACCTGCTCGAAGTGCTCGACCACGTCGTCGTCGTTCTCGACGTGGCCATACATCATTGTCGCGGTCGATTTGAAACCTTGAACGTGGGCTTCACGGTGGACGTCCATCCAGCTGAACGTTTGGCCCTTCTTGTGCGAGATCTTCTTCCGGACGCGCTCGGAAAGTATCTCGGCACCGCCTCCCGGGATCGTCGTCTGGCCCGCTTTTTTGAGCTCTGCCAAGACTTCGGCGAGAGACAGGCCGGAGACTTCCGCCATGCCTTCGATCTCGGCGGCTGACCAGAAGTGCGGCGTGACGTCGGGATAGCGCTCGCGGACGCCCCGCACGAGATCCAAATAGTAGTCGAGCGGCAGCTCCTTGTTCACGCCTCCCTGCATGAGCACCGTCGTGACCCCTTTCGCCGCCGAGCGGCCGATACGCTCGAGCATCTCTTCGACCGAATGCGTATATCCCTCGTCGTGGCCTGGGCTCCGGTAGAACGCGCAGAACGTGCAGTCGACGTCGCACACGTTCGTGTAGTTGGGGTTGGTATCGATAACGAACGTGACCACGGGCTCGGGATGGCACCGGCGTCTTACCTCCATCGCCATTTGGCCGAGGTCGAGCAGCGGCGCATCCGCCATCATGAACACGCCGTCGTCTCGTGTGAGCCGTTCGCCGGATTCGACTTTGTCGCGAATCGCGTCCAATGAGGTCATCAAATGGGCTCCAGAAAACCGTTCTCTTGGGTCAATCGCCGGAACTCCGCGAGTCCCGCGAGCTCTTGTTCGCCCAAGCGATAGTGGAAATTTCGCAAGTAGGATGCCAAGGCCTCTCGTTGACCGAGATCTCCGGCATGCTCATCGGCGATCGCATCGATCCGTGTCATCCCTTCCACGTAGGAACGCTCGAGCAGATCGGCGAAGTCCTTCTTCGTGTCTTCGGGAAGCGAGCGACGGATCGTCCATAGCGCGAAGACGAAGGGAAGCTTCTTCCAGGCCCACCACTCGCTCGCGAGGTCGTAGCGATGGGGAAAGGCGGGCGTCGCGACCCGTCCGCGCCACAGCGCTTCATTGCCGATGACGAGAAAGGCGTCGGCGTCTTCGCGGAGACCCCGCTCATAAGACGCCGGGGTGACGCCGTGACGTAGCTCGAGTAACGTTCTTAGCAGCCTCACCGAGGTCGAAGTCTCCTCGGTGATTCCAATACGAGCGCCTTCGAGCTCTGCCATGGGCCGTTTGCTGAGGAACAGGATGCTGCGCACTTCCTCGTGATTGGCGACGCCGAGCGCGCCTATCGGCTCGTAACGATCTTCGTAGCGGAGAAAATCGGCCGTCGCGAGAATACCGGCATCGATCTCGCCTTTGGACGCCATCCGGCCGAGCTCGAAAGGTGGCGTCGGGATGAGCCGGTGCTCTCCCAGCAGAGGATAGAACGGCTGGCTGTTCAGATAGGAAATCTGGCCTACGAGGAGTCGCACGCGTCCCGATCTAGTTGTAGACGTTGACGACGTTATAGAGAGCGTCGCGCTCAGCCGGGACCTTGCCCGACTCGCGGATCATCGCGACGAGCTTGTCGCGCGCCAAACCGAGTGCGCTCTTCGCCTGAGCGTAGTGGGCGATGCGCTCTTCGCCGATCGTGCCGTCGAGGTCACTGGCGCCGAAGTTGAGCGCGACCGACGCCGTCTCCTCGCCGAGCATGACCCAGTACGACTTGATGTGGTCGAAGTTGTCTAGAAGGAGGCGCGCACATGCGACCGTCCTCAGATCTTCGATGGCGGATGCCTGTCGTTCGGCGAGCCCGGTATTCCCCGGTTGCAGCGCCAACGGGATGAAGGACAAGAAGCCGGGCTGCTCGTCTTGCTCTTGGCGAAGGCGAAGCATGTGCTCGACGCGCTCCTCGTAAGTCTCGATGTGGCCGTAGAGCAGCGTCGCGTTCGATGGGAAGCCCATCTCATGGGCGACGCGGTGGATCTCGAACCAGCGCTCCGCTCCCATTTTGTGCTTGAACGTCTCTTCTCGCACACGCTCCGAGAAGACCTCTGCGCCTCCGCCGGGAAGCGATTGCAGCCCCGCCTCTCGAAGCCGTTCCAGAACTTCCGTCACGGAGATCCGAGCGATACGGGCGAACCAGTCGATCTCGACGGCGGTCCACGCTTTGATCTGGATCGCCGGGAACGCTTCGTGGATACCGCTCACGATCTCGACGTAGTCCTCGAACTTCCATTTCGGATGGAGCCCGCCGACGATATGGACCTCGGAGAGATCCGGGCTTAGCTTTCCGAGGATCTCTTCCATGTTCATTTCATAGGCGTGATCGTCGCCCGGCTTCGCGGCGAAATCGCAAAACGTGCAGTCGAGGACGCAGAGATTCGTGGGGTTGATCTGACGGTTCATCACGAAGTACACGAAGTCTTCGGTTTTCTGGCGCTTTACGTGGTCCGCCATCTTCCCGAGAGCCGTAATGTCCCACGTGCGTAGGATTTGGAGGCCGTCACCCTTGTCGAGTCTTCTCCCGTCGCGCACCTTCTCCCAGATCGGGAGCAGCGCTTGGTCGTGGAAGACGATGTCATTGGCTGCGGTTACGGACATTTGAGCCTTGCTCCTTTGAACGGAAATTGTGACAAAACCGGGGTTCGGTTTCCAGTGCGCGGCCTACTCGAGCGCGTCGGCCCGCCAACCGCCCGAAACCTCGACACCGATCACGGGAAGAACTTTATCCACGAAGCCGTCGACGACTTCGTCCATCGACCCCGGGTTCTTGTACCACGGAGGGGAGACCGGCATGACGACCGCGCCTTCACGAGACAGCTCGAGCGCGTTTTGAAGAGCGATGGATGATAGCGGTGTCTCACGGATTCCGAGGACGAGCTTCATCCTCTCCTTCAGCGCGACTTGCGCCGCTCGGGTGATGAGTGTGTCCGCGATGCCGCTCGCGATCTTGCCGAGCGTCGAGAGGCTGCACGGAAGGATGACGAGAGCATCGTAGCGGTTCGAACCGGACGAGAAGGGTGCCGCCAGGTCATCGTCCTCGAAGACTGCCTTTGCGTGAGGCCTCAGGTCGTCGACGCTCTTGCCGAGCTCGTGCTCGATGACGCGGGCGCCCCAATGAGAGACCACGAGAAATTTCTCTCCCGGACAGCGCTCCAAAAAGCGCACCCCGTAGATCGAGCCCGAAGAGCCGGTGATCGCGACGAGGAACCTCATCTCTTTCACAGTCCGACCGCGCCGATACCGAACCAGACGAAGGCGAGCACGACGAAGCCGATGACCGCGTTGATTTTGAAGAAAGCGAGATCCACGTCCGAGCGCTTGAGATGTTCGAGCGCGAGGAGCCCACCGATGACGAGGAGTAGGCCCACGGCGGCGCCGCCGCTCAGCACGCGCTGGTACAACAGGCACAGCAGCGCGAAGGCCGCGACGTGAAAGCCGAGGGCGATCGCGAGTGCGCGAGACGTGCCGAGTCGCGCCGGGAGCGAGTGTAGCCCGTAGCGGCGGTCGAAAGCCTCGTCCATCGTGGCGTAGATGATGTCGAATCCGGCCACCCAGAAGAGGGTGAACAGGCATATCAAGACGACTCGCGGATAGTCGTGGAAGTCGAGCTGCACCGCGTACCAGGCGCCGAGCGGTCCCATTGCGAGCGCGGCGCCCACGCCTAGATGTGCCCACATGGTGAAGCGTTTCATCAGCGGGTAGGCGACGAAGATCGCAAGGGGTATCGGGGAATAGAGCAAGCACCGAGGCGAGATCAGATATGCCGCGACCAAATAGACGAGAGTCCCGAGTCCGGTCACGGCCGCAGCCTCGATGGGCTTCATTTGGCCGCTTGGAAGCTCTCGTCCGGCCGTGCGGGGGTTCGCCCCGTCGATCACGCGGTCGAGGAGCCGGTTGAGCCCGAGAGCTGCGGTTCGCGCTCCGGTACCGGCCAAGAGAATCAGCGCGACGACGCGCCACGACAGCTCACCGTCCGCCAAGAGAGCGCCCGTCAGGAGTAACGGGAATGAAAAGAGCGTGTGCTCGATCTTGACGAACCGGCCATAGGTCTTCGCGCGGTCAGGCATCGCGGGTATTCTAGCAGCCCAGGCGGGATGCACCGCCGATCGACGGGCCGCTCGCCCCGGTGCTTGTCTACGGCTAGCTGTCGTCGAGTCGGAACTGACCGCCCTCGGCGTAGTGCCTCATATCGCAGGTCGGGCACTCGACGAACTCTTTTCCTGCTTCCTTGGTGATCAACCCGCCGACGTCGTCGGCCTCGATGGGGTTGCCGCAGGTACAGTAGAGGACGCCCTCCTCCAGGAAGACGTCATCCTCGACTTCTAGATCGTCGCTCATGGTGAGCTCTCCCACATATGTTGTGCAGGGGGACTGTTCTCGTTGTATCGAATACCCAAAATTATACCACTCGTGGTAGGATGAAAAACTCGCGAGGCCGCTTTTTCACCTCGTCAGTCGGACGACGTCCATGAATCGACGACGCCCCCTAAAGCCAAAAAAACAGGACGCTATCTACCATGGGATCCAAACGTATTCTTGCTTCGATCGCGATATTCGCCTTACTCACCGCGGGTTGTGGCGGCTTCAAAATGGGGGTTTCCGATGAGGAGATCCTGATCGGAACCTGGGCGCCTTTGACGGGGCCCGCCTCGAACCTCTCATCGATCGCGCACGCGATGGACGCCTACTTCCAGCACATCAATGATGAGGGCGGCATTCACGGCCGCAAGCTGAGGCTGATCATCAAGGATGACGGCTATGACCCGAGCCGCACCCCGGCAGTGGTCACGGAGCTGGTTGAGACCGATGGTGTGTTCGGCATCCTCGGGGGCAACGGCACCGCCAACTGTCTTGCCGTCAAGGACTACATCGCCCTCAAGTTCATGCCTTGGATCAATCCCGGCTCCGGCGCTCGTATCTGGACGAATCCGATGAACGCCTATATCTTCTCGACGTTTCCCTCCTACGTCACCGAAGGCCGGATCCTCGCTCGTTACGTTACGGAAGAGCTCGAAGTCGAGAAATACGGCATGTTCTATCAAGACGACTCGTTCGGTCGGGAGGGGCAGGAAGGCGTCCGCCTCGGACTCCGCGCGGCCAACGAGGCGATCGACGTCGAGCAGACCTATACCGTCGGCAACAATGACCTCGCGGACGTCGCTCAGAAGTTCAAGGACGAGGAAGTCGACCTCATCTTTCTGTGGACGATTTCAGAAGGGGCAGCCGCTCTCGTCAACGCCATCGCGGCTCTCGAAGACTACTCGCCTCAGATCGTCGCGACACAGATTCTGTCGGACCCGGTGATGTTCGAGCTTGCCGGTGAAGCCTGGGAAGGCGCGATCATCGCTTCGAGCGTTCCCGAAACGAACTCCGATGCGCCCGGAACCGCGAAAGCGCGGGACATCATCGCGAAGTACGGCGACGGACTCGAGTTCGGTACCTACACCTATTGGGGCGTCGCCCGCGCAGAGATTCTCGTCGAGGGGCTGAGGCGCACCGGACCTGAGCTCAGCCGGCTGGCTTTCATTCAGGCACTCGAGAAGGTCGAGGGCTGGACCGACAACTTCGTCGGCGCCGAGATTAGCTTCAGCAACGAGAACCATCAAGGTCTGAACGCCGTCCATCTGAGCAAGGCCGAAGGCGGCAAGCTCGTGCACCTATCGGGCTGGCTCGAAAGCTGAAGATTGCCTTCGTCTCCTCGCGAATTCACCGGTTGACCCACATCGGCGTGACCGACTAGACTCGCAGCCGTCCCTAGTCTTTTTCTCGCTCGAGTCAAAGGCGAACACAATCAGTGCGGGTCTTCGAGCCGGCCGCGCTCCCTTGGCTACTTGGCGCGGTCTTCTCCCGATCCGCGCGGCATATCCACGAGATAGCCACCATGGAGGGAGGCGATCTACGATGAAGTTTGGAAGGACGGTTCGCAAGCTTCGAGAAGGCAAGAACATCAGCATTGCGCAGCTGGCTCGACAGGTAGGCATGAGTCCGACCTATTTGGCTCCCATCGAACGTGATGTGTTTCCGCCGCCCGCGGAGCAAAAAGTCGTCCGTATCGCGAAGGCGCTCGGACAGGATCCCGATGAGTTCTTGGCGCTCGCGGGCCGGATCGGTACGGATTTGAGAAAGATCATCAAGCGGCGCCCCGCTCGTGCCGGACAGCTGCTTCGTGCGATCGACGTCTTGTCCGACCAAGAGATCGACAGTCTGCTGAGCAATGCTCGCAAGAGGGGTCGCGCGGGTCGCGCGAAGGCGGTCGCGAAGTGAGAGCGGATCTTGCGGCATCGCCGCTCTGCTAGAATCGACGGATTGTGGGCCACAGCACACCGGGGGGCTTCCCCGACCTTAGAATCGTTCCCGTATCGTCACTGTTGCGACACGAAGACGTCGATTTCGAGCGCGTCGCACGATTGCTCGATCGCCTGTCGGCGGACGGGACCCTCCGCAACCCGCCCATCGTCGCGGCGCTTCCCGACAGTGACCGGTTTCTCCTTCTCGACGGCGCCAACCGCGTCTCCGCCATCGAGAACCTGGAGATCCCGCACATCCTCGTCCAGGTCGAGGCATTCGAAGACCCGGAGCTTTCCTTTCGCCACTGGAATCACGTCGTGCGGGACATCGAGGCGGAGCGCCTGCTGGAACGTGTACCTAAGCTGGCCGGAGTGAGTGTGTCGGAAGGCACCGTCGAGAGTCCACACACGATCTCGACGATCTCTACCGGCGCGGGTCGATCGCTGTCGGTTACGGCCGATGTGCCTCTCGAATCGCGTGTCGGGCTGTGGCGTGAGATCGTCGAGATTTACACGACGCGGGAAGCGAGAATGGATCGCGTCAACCACACCGATATCGAAGCGATCGCGCATCAGCATCCGCACTTCGGGGCGTTGGTGACGTTTCCCGATTTCCGGAAGGACGACATCCGTCGTGTTGCCGAGCAGGGGCAGCGGCTCCCGTCCGGAGTGACCCGCATCCTCGTGCCCCGGCGTGTGCTCGGCTTCAATCTCCAGCTGCCCTTGCTGAAATCGAGCCTTCCCCTCGAAGAGAAGAGGAGCTGGCTCTCGGACGCGATCCAGCACAAAGTCTCCGAGCACAAAGTCCGTTACTACCAAGAGCCGACGTTTATTTTCGACGATTAGGGGCCTTGGGACGTCTTCGGCGTCGCACGCGTGGCGCCGCCATGCTACGATTTCCCGGCTATGTCAGGACATTCAAAGTGGCATTCCATCAAGCACAAAAAGGCTGCCACCGACGCCAAACGCGGTAAGGCGTTCACCGCGCTCATCAAGGAAGTCACGGTCGCCGCGCGTATCGGCGGCGGAGACCTCGAGTTCAACCCTCGCCTGAGACTCGCCGTCGACAGGGCGAAAGCCGCCAACATGCCGAAGGACAATATCGAGCGTGCGATCAAAAAAGGTACCGGCGAGCTCGAGGGCTACAACATCGAAGAGATCCACTACGAAGGCTACGGGCCGGGCGGAGTGGCGGTTTTCATCGAAGCGGCGACGGACAACAAGAACCGGACCGTGAGCGAAGTGCGGCACTTCTTCTCCAAATACGGAGGTAATCTAGGAGAGTCGGGCTCCGTCAATTGGATGTTCGACAAGAGGGGCTATATCGTCGTCTCGCGCGAGAGCGTGGATGAGGATGCCCTGATGGAGACCGTTCTCGAAGCGGGAGCGGACGACATCACGGAGGACGGCAGCAACTGGGAGATCTTCACCGCCCCGGACGCCTTCCAATCGGTGCGTGAGGCTTTGTCCCAAAAGACCATCGACGTCGTTGCCGAAGAGATCGCCATGATCCCGCAGACGAGCGTAAAGCTCGAAGGAAAACAGGCGAAGCAGATGCTCAAGCTCATGGAGTCTCTCGAAGACCACGAAGATCTCGTCAACGTCTGGGCGAATTTCGACATCGACGAAAAAGAGATCGAAGCGGCGATGTCGTGAGCTCCCGTTCTCACATATGAGGATTCTCGGGATCGACCCCGGCTCGCGGGTAACGGGCTTTGGCGTGATCGATACCGACGGTAGCCGGCACCAACTCGTCACCCAAGGGGTGGTGCGTACGCGGCGCCAGGCGTCGCTCGGTGAAAAACTGCACGAGATCCATGACGGACTCGCCGAGGTCGTCGAGCGGTGTGAGCCGGATGAGATGGTCGTCGAGAGCTTGTTTCACGCCGTGAACGTCAAGAGCGCGCTCACGCTCGGGCACGTCCGAGGCGTGGTTCTGCTCGCGGGGGTCTCGCACGGACTGCCCGTGAGGGAGTACGCGCCTCTCGAGGTCAAGCAAGCCGTCGTGGGTTACGGCCGAGCCGAGAAATCGCAAGTTCAGAAGATGGTCGCGGTGCTACTCTCGCTCGATGCCCCTCCCGAGCCGCACGATGCGGCCGACGCGCTCGCGATTGCTATTTGCCATGCCCACCAGGTACGTTTCAAGTCGAAGGTCGAAGCGTCTTCGTGATTTCTTTTCTTACCGGCCTTCTCAAGGAAAAGGTGCCCGACCACGTCGTCGTTCTCGTCGGAGGCGTCGGCTATAGAGTCCACATCCCGGTCTCGACCTACTACGAGCTTCCGAATGCGGACGACAACGTGGCGCTCCACATCCATACCCACGTTCGCGAGGATACGCTCGCGCTCTACGGCTTCTTCTCGGTCAAAGAGCAGCTGTTGTTCCACCGGCTGATAGGTGTCGCCGGCGTCGGTCCTTCCCTCGCGCTGAAAGTGATGTCCGGCCTCGAGCCCCAAACACTGATCGACGCGATCCGACGCTCGGACGCGAAACGCCTTTCGGGCATCCCCGGCGTCGGCAAGAAAACGGCGGAGCGCCTGATCCTCGAGCTCCGCGACAAGCTATCCGAAGTCGCCGCCGGCGAGGGGCGCCCCGACGAAATCGAGGCGGATGCCCCCGGCTCCATGAGCGACGATCTCGTCTCCGCTCTCGTGAATCTCGGTTTCCCCCGTGCGGCCTGTGAGAAACAAGTGCAGTCCTTCGTCTCGACGGAGCCCGAATCGTCGTTCGAGGACGCGTTGAAGGCCGTCTTGCGAGACCTGTCCGGCTAGCCATGGATCGGCAAGAAATCCGCGCCCTCTACGAGCGGCGGCAGACGGAACGTGTCGCGGAGCGCGATCGCTTCAAGCAGCGAGGCGTTTGGCTGGCCGTCGCGCGGCTCGTGAGCTTTGCGTTGAGCCTTTGGTTCGCGTGGCTCGTGTGGGAAATGTCGGTCCTGCACTGGGGGTGGGTTCTCGTGCCGGTCACGGCGTTCTTCGCGTTCATGACTTGGCACGCGCAAGTGCGTAGCGATATCTCGCGACGCGAGCGTTCTCGCGATTTCTATGCGAGAGGGCTCGATCGACTGGACGGCACATGGCGCGGACGTGGGAACCAAGGTTCGAGCTTCGTCGACCCGAAGCACCCCTATAGCTCGGATCTGGATATCTTCGGCAGCGGCTCTTTGTTCGAGCTGCTCGCGACGACACGGAGTCCTTGGGGAACGAAGCGGCTCGCGGACTGGTTGTCGGGCTCGGCGACGCCGGACGAAGTGCGTGGTCGTCAAGAAGCCATAGCCGAGCTCGCGCCAATGGTCGACCTGCGCGATGCGCTCGCGTCGGAACATGAGGGCCTCACGGAGGCTGTCGATGCGCGCCAGCTCTCGGCTTGGGCCGGCGCGCCCATAACGCTCGACCAGATGGCGCCGCGATGGGTCGCTGCGGGGCTCGGTCTGCTCGCGCTCGTGACCGCGACCGGTTGGGCGCTGTCGTGGTGGGACCGGCTTCCGTTCCTCGTCGTCGTGGTGTCGAGCGCGTCCTTCGCGTTCTTGTTTCGCGATCGGGTGGCGCGCGTGTTGAGCGGTGTCGAAGAGCCCGCTCGGCAGCTCGGCGTGCTTTCGGCTTTTGTCGCGCGCATCGAGCGTGAGCGTTTCGCCTCGGAGCGGCTGGGTGCGCTTAGTCGAACGCTTGCGTCCGACGGCGAGCCGGCCTCCGCACGGATCCGGCGCTTGCGGCGTCTCGTCGACACCCTGGATGCACGACGCAACCAGATGTTCGCCCCCATCGCGTTCCTGGTCCTATGGGGTACGCATTTTGCCTTCGCGCTCGAGGCGTGGCGTAAGAGCTCCGGCGATGACGTTCCGCGTTGGCTCGACGCCGTAGGTGAGATCGACGCGCTCCTCGCGCTCGCGACCTACGCCTTCGAGCATCCGGAGGACCCGTTCCCGACGATCCGTGAGGACGGCGTCCTCTTCGAGGCCGACGGCCTTGGCCATCCCCTCATCGCGGAGTCGGATCTCGTGCGCAACAGCGTGCGCTTCGGCACGGAGCCGAGCCTGCTCGTCGTGTCCGGCTCGAACATGTCGGGGAAGAGCACCTTCCTGCGGGCGATCGGGATCAACACCGTGCTCGCATTCGCCGGCGCTCCGGTACGAGCGCGTGGTCTCGAGCTATCGCCATTCGTCGTCGCTGCTTCGATCCGGATCGTGGACTCGCTGCAGGACGGTATCTCCCATTTCTATGCCGAGATCCTGAGATTGCGGCAAGTCCTCGAGCTCGCTTCCGGTGACGCGCCGGTCTTGTTTCTGCTGGACGAGATCCTCCACGGCACGAACTCCCACGATCGCGCCATCGGCGCGGAAGCGGTCGTCAAAGGTCTCGTCGACAAGGGAGCCGTCGGGCTCATCACGACTCATGACCTGGCGCTCGCGAAGATGGCCGACACGATGCACGACGTTGCCGTCAACGTACACTTCGAAGATCAGATCGTGGACGGCAAGATCGAGTTCGACTACACGATGCGCGACGGCGTCGTGACGAAGAGCAATGCTCTCGATCTGATGCGCTCGGTCGGCCTCGAGGTGTAACCCACCTTCGCGAACGCCCTTGCGATAGACTTTCGAAACATGGCCGAACGTCTGGTGACCCTGGGACGTACCGACGAAGACGTTTCTCTCGATACGAGCCTTCGGCCCAAGGGTTTCAAGGAATATGTCGGCCAGAAGAAGGTCTTGGCTCAGCTCGAGATCGCGGTGCAGGCCGCGCGAGAGAGGGGTGAAGCGATGGACCACTTGCTCGCCTACGGGCCTCCTGGCCTGGGGAAAACGACACTCGCGCATGTCGTCGCGAATGAGCTCGCCGTAGGTATCAAGACCACCGCGGGCCCGCTCATCGAAAAATCGGGCGACCTAGTAGCGCTCTTGACGAACCTCGACGAGCGGGACGTATTGTTCATCGACGAGATGCACCGCCTCCACCCGTCGATCGAGGAGATCCTCTATCCGGCCATGGAGGACTTCAAGCTGGATATCATCATCGGGCAAGGGCCTTCCGCGAAGTCGGTGAAGATCCCCGTTGCGCCGTTCACTCTCATCGGTGCGACGACCCGCGCAGGGCTCCTCACGTCGCCGCTTCGAGCACGGTTCGGGATCGTGCACCGCCTGGATTTCTACACGGTAGAGGACTTGACCGCGGTTATCGTTCGCTCGGCCTCGATTCTACGGGTTCCCATCGACGAGATCGCGCCGGTCGCCATCGCGAAGCGCTCTCGCGGGACGCCGCGTATCGCGAATCGACTTCTCCGGCGGGTGAGAGACTTCGCTCAGGTCAAGGCGGACGGCACGATCACCGAAGAGGTCGCTCAACGAGCGCTGACGCTTCTCGAAGTCGATGAAATGGGTTTCGACGAGATGGACCGCTCGATCCTGCACACCTTGATCGACAAGTTCTCGGGTGGCCCGGTCGGGCTCGGGACCGTCGCCGCGGTGGTTGGCGAGGAGCCCGATACGATCGAGGACGTATACGAGCCCTATTTGATCCAGATCGGATTCCTCGATCGCACGCCGCGCGGGCGCGTTGCGACGGAGCGCGCGTACCGTCACTTCGGCCTGACGCCCGTGGACAAGCAAAAGCGATTGTTTTGAGGCTCGACGATTTCGACTTTGAGCTCCCGTCCGAGCTCATCGCTCAAGAGTCTCTGTCCGCGCGCGACGACTCGCGGCTTCTCCATCTCGACGGGCACGGTGATACGGAGCACCGCCTCTTCCGCGAGCTTCCCGAACAGCTCTCACCGGGCGACGTCTTGGTGGTAAACGACACGAAAGTGTTCCCCGCGCGGCTCATCGGTACACGGGAGACCGGAGGCGCGGCCGAGCTCTTGCTCGTGCGTGAGCGCTCCGATGCGCGCTGGGAAGTGCTCGCAAAGCCTGCAAAGAAGCTTCGCCCGGGCACGAAAGTCTTGTTTGGTGATGGCCGTCTCGTGGGTGAGATAGAGAGCCAAGACCCGGTCATCGTCCGCTTCTCGCACGAGGAGAGCTTCGGTGCTCTCGTCGAGGATCTTGGACGTACGCCGCTGCCGCCCTACATCCGATCGTCGGAGTCGGAGCAACGCTTGAGGCGCCGCTACCAAACGATCTACGCCGAAACGAGCGGCTCGATTGCGGCCCCCACGGCCGGACTTCATTTCACCGACGAGATCTTCTCCCGACTCCGGGAGCGGGGGATTGCGGTCCTCCGGATTACGCTTCACGTCGGAACGGCGACTTTTACCCCTATTCGCTCGGAGGATGTGTCGGAGCACCGGATGGGCTGTGAGCGATACAGTGTCTCGAGCGAGACCGCGGCGGCGCTGCGGAAGGCACGCCGGGTCGTGGCGGTAGGGACGACCACCGTCCGGGCTCTCGAGTCCGCGGCGCGTCACGACTTCTCGCCGGGGTGGCACGAGACGGACCTTTTCATCACGCCGGGGTTCGAGTTCAAGGTCGTGGGCGGCCTCATCACGAACTTCCATCTCCCGAAGAGCACGCTACTTCTGCTCGTCTCTGCCCTGGGAGGCACCGGGGCGGTACGTCACGCCTACGAGGAAGCCGTGCGCCAACGCTACCGTTTCTACAGCTTCGGCGACGCGATGCTGTTGTATCCGGCCCTCCATGGCGCGCGCGGGATATAATCTCGCGCTGTGGAACGGAACGGTTTACTCTCCGCGGTCGAGGAGAGCCTTGGACTCAAGAGGTCCTTCTTCGAGGCTTCCGCGGACGCTATCGTCGAGTGCGGCTCCATACTGTCGGCGGCACTAAAAGACGGGAAGAAAGTGCTCGTCTTCGGAAATGGCGGTAGCGCCGCCGACGCACAGCATTTCTCCGCGGAGCTCGTGAATCGGTTTCGAGATGACCGGCCCGCGCTCGCGGCGATTGCCCTGACGACGGACAGCTCGATCTTGACGAGCATCGCGAACGACGCTCGATTCGACGACGTCTTCAGCCGTCAAGTCGAAGCGCTCGGAGCCGCGGGCGACGTCGCCGTGGCGATCAGTACCAGCGGAAGCTCGGCGAACGTGCTGCGAGGCGTGGCCGCCGCGGACGATCGCGGCATGCATACGATCGGCCTCACCGGGCGTGACGGCGGGATGCTCCGCGAAGCTGTGGAGCTTTGTCTCACCGTACCGCACGAGGAGACGGCTCGGATCCAGGAAGTCCATGGAATGATCATTCACTTCTTCTGTCAGATGATCGAAGACTCGTTGTTTCCCTGATGCCGTCGAAATATTCTCTCGTACCGCTCGAGCTCGATGGACTCGATACCTATCCGCTCGCCTCCAGGAAGAGCAAGGTCGGCCGAGAGCAGCTCGCGCATCCATCCACACCGGATGCGAGCTTTCGTGGCTTTTGGGACTCTCTGCCGGACATCCTCGCTGCCTCGGACTTGAAAGACCTCGTCTCTCGGCTCCATGCCGCGCGAGCGGACGACCGGTCCATCGTGTGGGGTCTGGGAGCCCACGTCATCAAAGTCGGTCTCTCTCCCTTGCTCGTCGATTTGATGGAGCGAGGATTCGTTTCGGGCCTCGCGTTGAACGGGGCGGGGATCATCCACGATTTCGAGATGGCGATGGTGGGCCAGACGTCCGAGGAGGTAGCGGACGGGCTCTCCGAGGGCAAGTTCGGCATGGCGGAGGAAACCGGTAACCTCCTCAATCGTGCGATTGCTCGAGGTGCGAGCGAAGATATCGGCCTCGGAGAATCGGTCGGCGCGCTCCTGGATCGGGAGACTCCGGCGCACAAGGAGACCAGTTTGTTGTGGAACGCCTATCGGCTGGGAATCCCCGTGACCGTTCACGTCGCGCTCGGCACGGATATTATCCACATGCATCCCCAGGCCTCCGGAGAGGCGATCGGAAAGACGACGCTGCACGACTTCCGGCTCTTCGCGTCCGTCGTGCGAGGACTCGACGGTGGTGGCGCCTATCTCAATGTCGGCTCCGCGGTGCTGCTGCCGGAGGTATTTCTCAAAGCGGTGAGCGTGGTGAGAAATCTGGGCCACTCGCTCAAGGATTTCTCGACGGCGAACTTCGATTTCATCCGACACTACCGACCGCGGGTGAACGTCGTGCAGCGCCCGATAGCGGGTACGGGCAGAGGCTTCGAGTTCGTGGGCCACCACGAGATTCTGCTGCCGTTGCTAGCCCAAGCGCTTCTCAGCACCGACCGGTAGGGACGCGTCCCGGAAGAGCGGTCGTGCCCGCGTCTAGATAATCTTGATGCGGAAGAACAAGCCGTACGAGGTCGGGCGCTCGCCGTAGACGAATTCCAGATCGCTCGGCACCCAATGCATGCTGGCGTAGAACCCCGCGCCGATACGCGCATGCGTTAGCCTCAGAAAGTCGATCAAGTAGCCCGCGCTGAACTTTCCCACGTTATAGACGAGCGAGTGTCGCCGGTCGGCGGCGAGGAAGAGTTCGTCCTTCTCGGCCCACTCTCCGCGCGCGAAGACGGTGTGCAGCCCCTTGAATCGAGCTCCGGTCTCTCCGAGCACCGCGCTTCTCGTCGGCTGAATCCCGGGCGTGAAGTGTGCATGGGTTCCGCCTGGAAGCGCGGTGGGAGCGCCCGGCGGCTCGTCCCACTTGTTCCGGCCCCAGGCGATCGTCGACTGCCAGTTCCCGTCGGACAGCGGGCGGTTATAGGTCATCGAGGCGGTCATCCGGACGACGCTCTGACCGGGGTGCAGCCGCTCCGGCTCTTCCAGAAGCGCCATGCTTCCCTGCATTGACCAGTTCGGCCAGGGGTTGACGGACAAGCGAACCGAGTACGAGTCGAGTCGGAATTTCTCGACGTCCCATCGCTCGGCGTCCGGCTCTCTCCCGTTGAAGATCGAGCCTTCCAGCTGCACCGTGTTCGAACGGTTCCATCCGAAAGTCAGGACCCCGTACGTGACATGTGTCGCGTCGAGCCAATGATGGGTGATGGGGGCGACCGGGATATCGACGCCGGAGAAGCGATGCATGAACGCCGTGGGACCGATTGCGGGATCTCCAACGGGTGCGAAATACGCGAAGATCTTGTCCGTCTCTCCGATGGGTCTCTCGTAGCGGAGCGAGACTTCCATCAGGAGGTCATGGGGGTGCTGACGATCGAATAAAGGGTTGGTGCCGTCGGCCGACTCGCCCGTTTGGAGCAGCAACGGATAGCCCGTGGCCCCCATCGTCGGCTCGAGCGACGCCATGATCCGGAAGTCGAAGAGACCTTTACCGGCATCGCGGCCCGCGGAGAACATCGCCATGTTGGTGCTGAAGAAATCCGTCTCACCGCGAGGCTCGGATTCATCCTGCCAGGCGAAATTCGCGAAGCCGTGGACCATGAAGTTCCAATCGCCGCCGGTGAAGTGGAACATCTCCATCGGGCTCGAGCTCGGAAGCCAGCTCGTGCCGGAGCCGCGGCGCGGCGCTTCGGTGGCCTGCTCGTCGTCACTTTGCTCGTGAGTGGTGTGATCCTGGGCAGCGGCGCCGCAGGCGGTGAGGATGAAAAAGGTGAGGAAGGTTGCTTGGATCGTCGGCATTTGCTGTGAGTCTCAGTTGATAGTGCCACTATGATATATCGGCGGAGGAGCGGCAAATCATGAACGAGCGAAAGTCTGTCGGAAGTGGTGTCTCGTGGGAGGAAGAATATGGCTACTCTCGAGGCGTCAGGGTCGGCGACCACATCTATATCGCGGGCACGACGGCGACCGGCCCGGACGGTGTCGTCGCGCCTGGCGACGCGGCCGGACAGGCCCGCTACGCCCTCGACAAGATCGAGACGGCGATTACATCTCTCGGAGGCGTGTTGGGTGACGTCGTGCGGACGCGCATCTATGTCGTCAGCATCGACGACTGGAAGAAGGTGGGCCGTGTGCACGGTGAGCGGTTCGGGACGATCCGACCCGCAAACACTTTGATCCGCGCTGACCTCATCGGTGACGAATATCTCGTCGAGATTGAAGCGGACGCCATCGTCGGCTCTGCGATGCGGGGATAGGCCGGGTCATGTCCATCCGCTTCAGCGTTCGACTGAACAACGATCTCGCGATCGCGGACTATGTGTCGCTCGCGACCACGGCGGAGGATGCGGGGTTCGACCAGCTGTGGGTCAGTAACGATCTCTTCTTGAAGAGTGCTCCCGTCATCTTGGCGGCGGTCGCGACGGCGACCAAGCGGATCGGCCTCGGCACCTGCATTCTGAACCCGTACTCGATCGACCCGAGCGAGATCGCGATGATGGCGGCGACACTCGATGAGCTGAGTGGAAATCGTTTTCATCTCGGCCTCGCGGCGGGCGCTCGGGACTTTCTCGACTGGGTCGGTATCGAACATCGCACGCCGCTCGCGGCCGTGAAAGAGTCCGTCACCGTCATCCGAAAGCTGCTCGGCGGTGAGAGCGCGGCGCTAGAGGGTGAGCACTTCCAGTGGTCCGATCAAAGTTACTTGCGCTTCGACGCGCCTCGGGTCACTCCCATCTACATCGGGGCTCTGGGTCCGAAGATGCTGCGTCTCACGGGGGAGATCGCCGATGGAGCCCTTCCGCTCCTCTTTCCTCCGGAACATTTCGAGACCGTGCGGCCTTTGCTGGACGAAGGGGCTCCCGGTCGTGAAGCGCACGGGCTCGCGCCGCTCGATCTAGCCGCCTGCATTTGGGTCTCCCTGTCGGACGACGCCCAAAAGGCGCGGCGTGTCCTCGCCGAGAAGATCGCCTATTACGGCGCTGCCTTGTCGCCGCTCATCTTGGAGCGACTCTCTCTCGATCGCTCCGACTTCGAGCCGATCGAGACGGCTGTCCACCGTGAGCGCGACATGGACAAGGCATGCTCTCTCGTCGACGATCGGATGCTCCGCATCGGCGTGATGGGAACTCCTGGTGACCTCATCGCGAGGCTCGAGCCGTTGGTCGCGTCAGGCGCTCGTCATCTCAGCTTCGGCCCGCCGCTGGGCCCGGACCCGGTGGAAGCCGTGCGGCTGCTCGGCAGAGAAGTGCTTCCCTACTTTCGCGGGTAGTGACAAGATCGGTGGGATGAGCCTGATCCGAAGTCAGATCAAGACGGATAGCGACGACTTCCGCGAGAACCATGCGGCGAACCTCGCGCTGTCGGAGGATCTCGCGCGGAAGCTCGCCGGTACGCGCAAGGGCGGTGGCGAGAGAGCCCACAAACGCCATCGCGATCAGAACAAGCTTTTCGTACGCGATCGCATTGCCGCTCTCATCGACGAGGGGGCGCCTTTCCTGGAGCTTTCTTCGATGGCGGGGTACGAGGTCTATGACGACGACGTGCCCGCCGGCGGGATCGTGACCGGTGTGGGGCTCGTGCGCGGCCGGCCGTGCATGATCGTCGCGAATGATGCCACGGTGAAAGGGGGCACCTACTACCCGGTTACCGTCAAGAAACATATACGCGCCCAGGAAATCGCGCTCGAGAATCGATTGCCGTGCATCTATCTCGTCGACAGCGGCGGCGCCTTTCTTCCGAAGCAGGCCGAAGTATTCCCTGACCGCGATCACTTCGGTCGGATCTTTCGGAATCAAGCGACGCTCAGTGCGGCGCGGATCCCACAGCTATCGGCGGTGATGGGAATGTGTACCGCCGGCGGCGCTTACGTCCCCGCCATGAGCGATCAAACCGTGATCGTCAATGGTACCGGGACCATCTTTCTCGCCGGCCCACCGCTGGTCAAAGCGGCCACGGGCGAAGAGGTCGCGGCGGAGGATCTCGGCGGCGCTCGGGTCCACACCGAGATGTCGGGGGTCGCTGATCACTTCGCTGAGGACGACGAGCACGCTCTCGAGATCCTCAGGGAGATCGTGGGTCATCTCGGCCGTCGTCCGGAGGCAGCGACCCGGTTCGAGAACCCGGAATTGCCTGCTTATGATCCCGAGGAGCTGTTGGGCGTGTGGCCTCGCGAGCGGAACCGACAAGTCGATGTCCGTGAGGTACTGGCGCGCATCGTTGACGGTAGCCGCTTCGTCGAGTTCAAGAAGCGCTACGGTGCGACGCTTTCGACGGGCTTCGCCCATGTCGAGGGGATGCCTGTCGGGATTATCGCGAATAACGGGGTCCTGTTCAGCGAGAGCGCTCTCAAGGCGACTCATTTCATCGAGCTGTGCACGGCCGAGAAGATCCCACTAGTCTTTCTTCAGAACATCACCGGTTTCATGGTCGGCGCGGCGTACGAGCGAGGCGGCATCGCCAAAGACGGTGCGAAGATGGTCCACGCGGTCGCGACGGCGAGAGTGCCCAAGATCACGGTGATCCTCGGTGGCAGTTTCGGCGCGGGGAATTACGGGATGTGCGGTCGAGCCTACGACCCGCGCTTTCTCTGGACGTGGCCCTCGAGCCGGATCTCAGTGATGGGGGGAGAGCAGGCCGCGCAAGTGCTCATCACCGTCAAGCGCGATCAAATGGCGCGACGTGGAGAGACACTATCGAGCGAAGACGCTGCGGCCATCGCCGATCCCATCCGACGGAAGTACGAGACCGAGGGGCATCCCTACTATGCCTCGGCCCGACTTTGGGACGACGGCGTCATCGACATGCGACACACCCGTTCCGTTCTGGCCGCCAGTTTGGCGACCGTCGCCAATGCGCCCGTCGAGGATACGACGGTGGGCGTTTTCCGGATGTAGCGGAGAGGACCCGGCATGCCTCGCAGTGAAACGCTCCGCATTGGAAACGCAGGCGGTTATTGGGGCGATGACCCCTACGCCCTACGCCGACAGGTCTTGGGCCCGCTTCGGGTCGACTACATCTCGATCGACTTTCTCGCTGAGATCACGATGAGTATCTTGCGGAAGCAGCAAGCCCGGAATCCCGACGCGGGCTTTGCGCGTGACTTCGTGACGCAAGTGGAGCCGCTTCTCGAGACCATCCTCGACAAGGGCATCCGGATCATCACGAATGCCGGCGGTGTGAACCCCGAGGCGTGCGCGAAAGCCCTGTTCGCGGCCGCCGAGGAACGCGGCCTCTCGCTCAAAGTCGCCGTCGTATCAGGGGATGACGTCGTGCCGATGCTCGACTCGCTCGATCTCACGAACATGGAGACGGGCGAGACTCTGGGCGAAGCGCGCGCGAACGTAGTATCCGCGAACGCCTATTTCGGTGCCATGCCCGTCGTCGAGGCGCTGAAGGAGGAGCCGGATATCGTGCTCTCCGGACGCGTGACCGATACCGGAATCACGCTCGCGGCGCTGATCCATGAGTTCGGTTGGGCTTCGGACGACTATGACCGCCTCGCGCAGGGTATCGTTGCGTCCCACCTCATCGAGTGCGGAGCGCAGGCGACCGGCGGCAACTTTACCGATTGGTCGAAAGTCGCAAGCTTCGTCGACGTCGGCTTTCCTATCGTGGAGTTCGAGGCCGACGGCACATTCGTCATTACCAAACATCCTGGCAGCGGCGGGCTGTTGTCCTTGCAGACCGTTCGCGAGCAATTCCTCTACGAGATGGGCCACCCTCAGGTTTACATCACGCCGGACGCGATCGCTGATTTCACGACAATGTCGCTCGAGCCGGACGGCGCCGAGCGGGTCCGGGTGACGGGAGCCAGAGGTGCACCCCCGACGGATCTTCTGAAAGTGAGCGCCGCGCTCGACGACGGTCTCAAATCGTCGGGCGCGATCATCATTTCCGGTCCGGACGCACGTGCGAAGGCCGACGTCTTTGCGGACGTCTTCTGGACCCGACTCGACGCAGAGCTCGATCGACAGGGCCGTGCGCCGTTCGAAGCCACCGCCACCGAGTTCATTGGTGACGACAGCACCCATCGTGAGTTGACGCCTGCGCATCTAACGAGCGAAGTCTTGCTGCGGCTCGCGGTACGGGACCACGACCGCGACAAGATCCAGATCTTCCGAAAACTCTTGCCGAGCTTGATCTTGAGCGGACCCGGCGGCGTGGCCGTCACGGGCGGTGCGCCCTTGATATCGAACGTGGTGCGATACTGGCCGAGCCTCATCCCGCAGGAGTGCGCTCCCGCCGCGATCGCCGTCTATGAGAACGGCGAAGAGGTTCACACTTCGAACGGGCTCGCTTGGCCCGTGACTCGGGGGACGGATGCTCCCGTGCGTGCGCTCGAGGATCCCCACGATTCTCTACTTTGGAGCGCATTCCGCGACGACCCCGTCGAAGTGCCGTTGATGGCCATCGCCCACGCACGGAGCGGGGACAAAGGGGACACCGCGAATATCGGCCTCATTGGCCGGAGCGCTGCCTGTTATGCCTGGCTGCGCGATCACATCACCGTCGAGCGCGTGCGCGCTTGGTTTGCGGGAACGGTTCGCGGCGACGTGCATCGCTTCCTCGTCCCGAATCTGTGGGCGCTCAATTTCCTGCTCGACGAGTCCCTGGGCGGTGGCGGCACGGTCAGCCTCTTCACGGATGCCCAGGGCAAGACGTACTCACAAGCACTCCTTCGCTGCCGTGTCGAAGTGCCACGAGCGCTGCTCGACACGGTGGATTCTTCCGACCGCGCGAGCTCGACGGAGCTGTCGTGAACGACTTTCCGGTGACGGCGGTCGTTTCCGAGGGCGAGACTCTCAGAGTCGAAGCGTTGCCTTTTGGGGTGAAGAGACTCGTGCTCAACCGGCCGGAAGTGCGCAACGCCTTCGACGAGACGATGATCGGAGAGCTGTCGCTCACGCTCGAAGCTTTGGCTGCGGTGGCCGATCCCATGGAGATGCGTCTCCTCCTCATCGAAGGCAAGGGCAAAGTATTCAGCGCGGGTGCGGATCTCGGCTACATGAAACGACTCGGCGAGCAGAGCTTCGAGAAGAGCATCGAAGATGCGCGCGGGCTCGCGCGTCTGTTCTACCGGCTCGCGGACTTTCCCGTGCCGGTCGTAGCCTACGTTCAAGGCGCCGCGATCGGCGGCGGCCTCGGGCTGACGGTTTGCGCCGACTACGTCGTCGCCGAAGAGCGTGCGCTCTTCGCGACGTCCGAGGTGCGCCTCGGGATCGTCCCCGGGGTGATCAGCCCGTTCATCATTCGCAAGGTAGGCCTACACGCCTCGTCGACGATGATGCTGAGCGGAGCGCGGTTGAGCGCGTGGGAGGCGGCGGAGGTCGGTCTCGTTCAGAGCGTTGCCGAAGGGTCGGAGCGTTCAGCCCGGCTGCAAGAAGCGGTCGTCTCGTTTCTGGAAGCAGGCCCGCTCGCGACGCGGAGGACGAAACGTCTCATCAAACGCATCCAGCCATTGCCGGATCCCGATATGATCGAGTTCACGGCGCGACAAATTGCCGAAGCTCGGGGCGAGGAAGAGGCCCGACAGGGCTTGTCGGCGTTCTTTACGAAGAAGGTGCCGCCCTGGGCCGAGGAAGTCGCTCGCGTGCAGGGCGGCGGAAAGAAGAAAGCGCCGTGAAGACACTCCTCATCGCGAATCGAGGCGAGATCGCCCGTCGGGTCCTGCGTTCGGGCCGAGAGCGCGGCTATCGTGTTGCGGTCATCTCGACGCTGGCCGACCGCGACTCCCTCGTGCGATCGGAGGCGGACGAGGTTTGCGAGGTCGGGAGCTTTCTCGATGGCGAGGCGATCGTGTCCGCGGCTACCGCGTGCGGCGCGTCGGTCCTCCATCCCGGCTACGGCTTTCTCTCGGAGAACGCGCCTTTCGCACGTGCGATAGAGTCGGCCGGCATCGCGTTTTGCGGGCCGACCCCCGAGGCGATGGAGGCGCTCGGAAACAAAGAGAGCGCGAAGCGCCTCGCCGCTGAATGTGACGTGCCCACCCTCGCCTCCGTCCCAGCCTCGGAAATCGACAAGCTCGAGGACGCGGGCATCGAGCCTCCGTATCTCGTCAAAGCGGCCGGCGGCGGCGGTGGACGAGGTATGCGCGTCGTTCCGGAGCGAGCGGAGCTGCTACCGGCGCTCGCGCGGGCTTCGGAAGAAGCGGCTGCGGGGTTCGGGGACCCGACGGTATTCGTCGAGCGCTACCTCCCGAACCCGCGCCACATCGAGATCCAAGTCATGGGGGATGGAGAAGGCGGCGGCGTCGCTATCGGTGAGCGCGAATGCTCTCTCCAAAGACGCTTTCAGAAGGTCATCGAGGAAGCTCCTTCCGCTGCGGTGAGCGGTCCGCTCCGAAGCGAAATGGAAGAGGCGGCGATGGCGCTCGTGCGTCGCACGCGCTATCGAGGCGCGGGGACGGTCGAGTTTCTTCTCGACGCCGACGGCAACTTCTATTTTCTAGAAGTGAATACGCGTCTTCAGGTGGAGCATCCCGTGACCGAGGCCGTCTACGACGTCGATCTGGTCTCGGCGCAGCTCGACATCGCGGAGGGCACATGGCCTCAGGAGCTCGAGCACCTCTCGCGCAAGCGGTGGGCCATCGAAGCTCGCGTACTCGCTGAAGATCCCCGTCGGGAGTTTCTGCCGACACCGGGTCCGCTCCTCCGATATCGTGAGCCCTCCCTCGAATCCGTTCGGGTGGATTCCGGGGTCAGCGAAGGAGGTCGGGTCGATGCCGGCTTCGACTCGATGATCGCGAAAGTCATCGCCGTTGGTGATACACGGGCGGAGGCCGCCGCACGACTCTCCCTGGCGCTCGAGGCTACGATCATTCACGGTACGGCGACGAACGTCGCCTTTCTCCAAGCCGTCGTGCGTCATCCGGATTTTCTCGAGGGCTCTTTCTCGACATCGTGGATCGCAGAGAATCTCGACGAGCTCAACCGGAGTTTGATTCCCGAAGCTCTTGCGGATCGACTGCAAACGCCCGGCTTCCGGGAGCGCCTCTCGCACGCCTTGCGCGGGGGAGAGACGATGACGCGTGCGGGAGCGCGCTTTGGTGCGCTCGACAATCGTGTTCTCTCGGTGGGGAGCGACCGCGAACGCCTCGCGGTCGACGTCGATGCCTCCCCACGAACCGGAGAGCTCCAACTTCGCGGGCCGGGTGTAGTGGCAGCGCTCACCGGAGACGAGGCACCCTCGCTCGCGCGTTATTCGCGCGCCTTGAACCGCTCTATCGATACCGCTCGTCGCGAGCCCGAGCGTGCGGCGGTGCCGGCACTGGCGACCGTGCTCGACTCGGACCGGATGGCCCTGTCCGTGTTCGGGGAGACCCTCGAGCTTTCGGATCCGCGCGCGCTGGGCCATCGCCGGTTGGTCGTTGCGTCCTCTGATGGGGAGGTTCACGCGCCGATGGCCGGCAAAGTGCTCGACGTCCTCGTGGGCAAGGGTGCGGCCGTCCAAGAGGGACAGGTCGTCGCCGTGGTCGAGTCGATGAAGATGCAGCTCGAAGTCCGTGCCCCCATTGCCGGCGCCGTCGACCGCGTTCTCGTCGCCCCCGGCGACGTCCTCGACGGACCGAATCTGCTTCTGGTGGTGAGCGCGACGTAAGGGTTGGACGCTTGCTAGACTAGTCGGGCGACACCTTTTGGATCCATTTTAGAAATTCGGAGATTGAGAGTTGAACGAAAAACGGCTGAACGAGCTCGAAGAGTGGGCACTCTCCGAGAGGAGTGAGCTGACCGACTCCGAGAACGTGTTGCTCGATGCCATCGCCGAAGCTTGCGTGGCGGTGCGGCGCGCATGGCAATCTCAAGACGCCAATCGTGCCGGAGTCGACGTTTGGCGCGACAAGGCGAACACGTGCAAAGAAGAGCTCAGAAAAGATCGCGAGGCGATGGAAGGGGCAGATCTCGAGCTAGCCGTCGGGGACTCGGACGCGGCGGAGAAGGCTCGCAAAATACTCGGCGAGCGACTTGGCGAGCAGCCAGAGGACGAGGACTAGACGTGTCTGCGCTTTGGCTCGTCCTTCTCGCCGCGGTGCAAGCGTCGGATGTGCCGGTCTACAGTGTCGTCCTCGAAGGCGGAAACGTTTACGACGGCCGTGGCACCGCGCCCGTCGTGACCGATGTCGGCTTGGCCGGCGATCGGATCGCTGCCATCGGCGATCTCTCCGACGCGCGCGCGTCACGTCGCATCGACGTGAGCGGGCTTGCGGTCGTGCCGGGCTTCGTCGATACGCACTCCCACGCGGTCCGCGGCGTGTTTCGGCATCCGCGCGCCGAGAACTATATCCGGCAGGGCGTCACGCTCGTTGTCGGGGGCCCCGATGGGGGCTCGCCCCTGCCGATCGGCGAGTTCCTCGCGCGGCTCGACGTCGAGCCTGCGGCGATCAACTTCGCGCTCACGGTCGGCCACGGGAGCATTCGCTCCGAGGTCCTCGGGAACGAAGATCGTGCCCCGTCGTCGGCGGAGCTCGAGCGGATGAAGAGCATGGTCGACCAGGCCATGCGCGAAGGTGCCTTCGGCCTGTCGAGCGGGCTGAAATACGTGCCTGGCGCCTACGCTACGACCGAGGAGGTCATCGAGCTCGCGCGGGTGGCGGCAAAGTACGACGGCTACTACGTGAGTCACATGAGAGAAGAGGGGCTCTTGCTGCTCGAGAGCGTCGACGAAACGATCCGCATTGGTGAGTCGGCGGGCCTAGCGTCTCAGATTACGCACCACAAGGTCGTGGGTGCTCCTATGTGGGGCAAGAGCAACGAGACCCTCGCGATGGTGGACGAAGCGCGAGCGCGAGGCGTCGATGTGACGATCGATCAATACCCGTACACCGCGTCTAGCACGTCGCTTTCGATTCTGTTTCCCGCCTGGAGCTTGGAGGGCGAGCAACCTGCGCGTCTCGCCCGGCTCCGCGACCCCGAAACCCGTGAGCGTATCCGACACGCCGTTCTTCGAAACCTCGAGGAAGATCGCGGCGGGGGAGATCCCAAAAATGTCGTCGTCGCGAACTGCTCGTGGGATCCGTCGCTCAACGGGAAGAGCTTGGCGGATATTCTCCGCGACCAGGGGCGGCCGGTTACTTTGGAGGAAGCCTCCGTGCTCGCGCTCGAGCTACAGGAGAGCGGCGGCTTCAGCGGTATCTTTCATGCGATGGACGAGCAAGACGTGCAACGCATCATGCAGCATCCGCATACGATGATCGCCTCGGATGGCGGAATCTATGCGCCGGGCGAAGGCATCCCTCATCCCAGGAACTACGGCACGTTCGCTCGCGTCCTCGGACGCTACGTACGCGAGCTCGGCACCCTCACCGCCGCGGACGCGATCCGAAAGATGACCTCACTGCCGGCCCAGCGAATGGGGCTGTCTCGTCGGGGCGTCCTCGAGGAAGGGGCCTTTGCCGATCTGGCCGTGCTCGATCTGGACGAAGTCAGTGACACCGCGCGCTTCGGCGACCCGCATCACTACGCCACCGGCGCCCACCACGTCTTCGTCAACGGTGTCGCGGTGCTCCTCGACGGGGCGATGACGGGTACGCGTCCCGGCCGCGCCCTTCGACACACGCGCGACTAGCTAGCCGCTGCCGTCACCCGGATCTCGACGAGAAATTCCGGGATCGCGAGCTTCGCCTCCACGCAGGCGCGCGCGGGCGTATTCTCGGGGCTTACCCACGCATCCCAGACCTCGTTCATCTCGGCGAAGAACCGCATGTCGGATAGCCAGATCGTGGCGGTAAGAATCTTCGATTTATCCGTCCCGGCGACGGCGAGTAGCTCGTCGATGCGCGCGAGTATGTTCTTCGTTTGCTCCCCGGCCGTACTCGATTTACTGCCGTCGACCTGACCCGCGGTATAGACGGTGTCGTTGTGGACCACGCATTGGCTCATCCGTGGCCCCACTTCGTGACGTTGTACGCTCATGAACGTGACTCTCCTTCGGTGGTCATTGTACGGGCGCGATGCGCGTCCGTGCTATGTCTGAGGGCAATCGCGGCCACGCTTTCGGGCCGCTAGTCGAAGATGGCTTCCAGCAGCCGCAGCGTGGCAGCCAGGGTCTTTCCGTCCTCGTCGACGTCGGGCTCGACGGAGGCGATCGAGACGGCGGGGATCTCGAACCCGTCGCGCACGCGCCGAGCGATGTCGACGAGCGCGTCGACACTGAGGCCTGACGGTGGTGCGAGACGGTTCGCGCGCGCTTCGGCCGGGTCGATCACGTCCATATCGAAATGGAGATAGATCGCGGGCTTGGGAACCTCCCAGGACAACCATGCGAGGGTCGTATCCAGCTTTTCCCCACGGGCGTCATCGACGGTGAGCCAAGTCACCGCGGATTGCTCCAGCGCTTTTTGCTCTAGAGGGTCGATGTCCCGTCCACCGATCTGAATGGCGCGCGCTTCCTTGACCGGCGAGAAGCCGTCGATCGCCGAGCACATCTCGCTCCAGCATCGGCCGGTGGCCATCGCGAGACCCATACCGTCGAGGAACCCGGTGGTCGTCGTCTCGGGTGTGTTGAAGTCACCGTGGCCGTCGAAGAAAAGGAGCGCGAGGTCTTGCCTCAAACCGCCGATCGTTCCGACGACGCAATTGCAGTTGCCGGCGAGAACGAGCGGGAAGCGTCCTGCATCGACGGTGGCCCGGACCTCCGTCGAAAGTTGCCGATAAAGCTCGAACATCGTGGCGATCTCGGTCGTCGGCGTGCTGCTCGCTTCGAGAGTAAGCCGGCTCACCTGATGACCACGTTTCGTCAAAGTATCGAACACGCCGCCCTCGGAGAGATAGCGAGGACCTGCTCCCGTGCGATAGTCGCGATGACCGGAGTCGTAGGGGACTTCGATGATGTTGATCTTCATTGTACGGTGAAGTTAACACGCCGCTCGGCGATGTCCTTGCCCTCCGCATCCACGGCGCGGATAGCGAGTCGGTAGTCGTCGGGCGCGAGCGTTCCAAGCGCTACCCGCATCGAGAGCACCGCGACGGTTTCCTCACGAGTGCCGGGTGCTTTGCCCTCGACGTGTTTCACGCTTCGTCCACTCGGGTCTAGGATCTCGAGTACGAGGTTGAACGATCGTTCGTCGGGATTGGCCACTTCGATATAGGCGAGAAGCTCGTCGTCACCGTGGAAGAGTCTCGTCGTCGTGATCGGCGTGGGAAGCGACGTCTTCTCGCGATCGTAGCCGGCGACGGGAATCTGCGCTTGCTGGATGCTCGACAGCGCCGCGCCGCGGAGCACGCCGTCGTCGGGCTCCGGTACCTCGAGGTCCGTCAGCACCGAACCGGTGAGAGCGGCGCCGGACTCGTGAACGGCGACGCGGAGCTGGTAGGTCCCGGCTGCTAGACGAAGCATTCCCATCGCGCGGAAGCCGTCTTCGAGGAGGCGAGGGTAGAGATCGGAGGGCACGTTCAAGCTGACGCGACGCGTGGTGCTATCGGCGAGCTCGCCGTCGAGCCCGAACGCGCCGATCCACAGCTCGACCTCGTCGCTGATCGTCTCGCCGTCCTTGTCGAACTGAAAGTCCGCGACGCCGCTCGTGACGACGACGGGGACGAGTGCGTGCTCACCGTCTTGTCCCATCGGCGCCGCGGCTACTTTCAGCGCCAGTCCGGTCACGGGAACCGGCTGCCGAGCCGCCTCCCGGATCTCGGATGTACTCGCGTCCGCGAGAAAATTCTCGTCGGTACCGTCGCCTTGGTCTCCGGCGGGCGCAAACCCGCGTCGGGCACGTGCGACGAGGCCGTCTCTTTTCACTCTGACTTCGAGCTCGGCGAGCTCGGTCGAGTCGGAGGCGCTCTCCGGGGTGAAACCGAGGAGGTAGTAGCGGCCCGTCTCTTCGACGATGCGATCGAGGCTGCCCGCCAAGTCGTTCGTCTGCGTGAACGAGGTTCCTCCCGTGAGCTCCGAGATCCGGCGCAGGCTACGGAGGGCCGTGGCACGGTCGTTCAGGAGCGAGGCGGTTCCGAGGAAAGGATCTTCGGACGCGAAGCCGGCCTCGGGCGTGTAGATGGAGTTATTGACGCCTACCGTGGGCACGCCGGCGGCTCCGCTACTCAACAGAATCAGGTCATCGTTTATCGTGCCGAGACCGCGAGGATTGATCGCGTAGATGGCCACGTTCGCACGCGCGGCTCGATCCAAGAGCCCATTGAACGCGTCGACGATGCTCTCCGCATAAGGACGGCCGTTCCAGCTATTGATGTCGTAGTCCAGCCCCTCGCCGATCCACACCAGGGCTTTACGGCGACCGGGAATGGACTCGAGAAACTCGCACTGGGCGCCGAGAAATCGGAGCGTCGTGAGATTCCTCTGTCCACGCTGGAGCTCGGACGGGGGATCCATATAGGCATCCATCGGATCGTTCGTCGTCGCGGCTTGGAACTCGATCCGCTCGATCGTCGATGAGCGCAGCTGCTTTCCCATGAACGTCTCGACGTTCGCGAGCAACGTCGTCCGGCTCGTCGTGAACGGCCGCCATCGGCCGCTCGTAAACGAGATCGAGACGAGGTCGTTGGGACCGAGAGAGCGGCGCACGAAATCTCGGGTCAGCTCCCGGATGGGGCCGCTCCGACGCGCGTCCACGTGCAGGTCGTCGAGAACGAGAGCGAAGAGACGACCGGACTCCGCCCCCTCGTTCGTCGCGATGCTGAAATCGGTGCCGCTCGGCGCAACGAGCGCGTCGTCCCGGACGTCCGCGGGAAGCGACGCCGCGGGCTTCGGCAGCTCGATCGAGTGGAACGTCGTGATTTCGCGTGTCTCGCCGTTCTCGAAGAGCTCGAAGTCTTCGACCCCTAGGCCCGGGACGAAGTCACCGTTGCCGTCCGTTACGACGACATCGACTTGAAGAACCCGTACCTGCGCTCGGAAGCGCGGACGGTTGGCTTGTTCCGGATCCTGCGCCGACGCGCTCGCGCCGGCGAGGAGCAAGCTCAGTAACAAGCGCTTGCATCGGCACGCCCTGCGAGAGCCCATATGTCGCTCACTATAGCCCGGTTGCGGGACCGGTCGCTCTTACGGTCGCGTCAGCGTGCGGCCGAGGAGCCCGCCCGTCAGGGCGCCGTCACGGATAGCGAAGCGGCCGTTGACGAGTACGTGTACCGTTCCTTCCGAGAGCTGCCTCGGGGCTTCGTAGGTCGCGCGGTCGCGGATTCCATCGCGCTCGAAAACGGCAACGTCGGCGATCGAGCCCTCTCTGAGATAGCCGCGATCGTCCATCCGAAGAAAGTCCGACGCGAGGCCCGTCATGCTGCGGATCGCGAAGGGCATCGTGATGATCTCTTCGTCGAGCACGAATTGGCGGATCTTCTTCGTGAACGCCCCGTACACTCTTGGATGGGAGATCCGCTGGCTCGGGCGCGGGTCTCGTCCGTCGGTACAGGTCATCATCCAGTCCTTCTGCGCGAGGACCCGCGTGTTCTCTACGTCGTAGAGCTCGAGATTCATGACGGGGCCGTTCGCTTCCTTCAGAATCTTTCGAACCGTCTCGGCCACGTCCATTCCGAGGCCCTCCGCGACGTCCTCGAGTGTGCGCCCGTTGAGCTCCGGCCTCGGGTCGACGAGCAGGATCTTCTGCGCGCCACCGCGAATCTCGAGCATTTCCATCGTTTCTCGATCGAGTCGTGCCACCGTTTCGGCGTCCTCGAGCCGTTCGAGGAAGGCTTCGCGTCCACCGACGGACGCCCAGCGCGGGATCGCATAGGCTGCGAGGTTGGACTGCGTGGCCGTATAGACGTGCTGGGCTGCGGCGACGTCGACGCCGCGACCCCTCGCCTGCTCGATGAGCGCGGCTCCTTCCTCGGCGCGGCCGTAGTTGTGCGCGCCTTGCGCATTGAAGTGACTGAAGATGACGCGAGCGCCTGCGCTCTCCCCGATCCGGATGCCCTCTCGAATGGACTCGAGATAGCCGATCCCCTGGTAGCTCGCTCCCAGATCGCGATCGTGGGTGTCATAGATACCTGCGAATGCGGCCGCGACCTTCGCGAGCTCGATGACCTCGTCGGTCTGCGCGTAGTAGCCCGGTGTATAGAACAGGCCGGTGGATAGCCCCAGAGCGCCCTGCTCCATTCCTTCGCGAACGAGCTCACGCATCCGCTCGAGCTCGTCTTCGGTGGGCGCACGGTCCGCCATCCCGAGGACTTCCCGTCGCACCGCTCCGTGACCGACATAGACGCCGGCATTGACACCGATTCCGTCAGCCGTAAGCGCATCGAGTCGCTCGCGTACTCGCGGCGCGCCGGAACCATCCACACCGATGAGCACCGTGGTGATGCCCTGAAACAAGAACGGCGTGCCCGCGCGGCCGTAATCCTCGTCGAGCACGGCGTGGGCGTGCATATCGATGAAGCCGGGCGTGACCATCAAGCCGGAGACGTCGAGCTCTTCTTCGCCGGAGATTCGCTCCTCGTCGGCGTTTCCGACGAACGAGACGCGAGCCCCGCGGATGCCGATATCGGCGACGAAGGGCTCACCGCCGGTGCCGTCGTAGACGAGGCCACCGCGCAGCAGGAGATCGATCGGTTCCGGCTGTGTGCACCCGACGAGCCCCCAGACGAGCGCGGAGACGAGAGCCGCTCCGCAGGCTCGAGCCATCGCGCTCAGTCGAGTGCGCCGGAAAGGGTGTGAAAGTAGCCGCGCAGGGTGTCGAGATCGGACGTCCTGCCGAGCGCGGCAACGAGGACGAGACGAGCTTTCAGCCCGTCGAGGTCTTCGCCCGCAATCACGCCGAGTCGTTTGGTGTCGTCGCTCAGCTCGACCCGGCCTCCCCCGGTGCGGGTGACATAGACGATCGTCACGTCATCCGCTCTCGCAGCGCGGATCGCGTCCATCACCCCCGGAGGGACGTTGCCTCGCCCGAAGACTTCGATCACGATCCCGCGTTGGCCGGATTCGATCGCGGCCCGGATCTGACTGCCGTCACTGCCGGCGAAGAGCTTGACGAGCGTGACCTTCGGCTCGACGCGCTCGGTGTCGATGTGGAGCCGGCGTAGCGGCCGGTGAAAGAGGAACACCCGACCCGAGTCGACGTAGCCCACCGGTCCGACACCCGGCGAACGAAATGCGTCGAGCGCGATGGCGTGCGTCTTGCGCACGTCGCGGGCCGCGTGGATCTCGTCGTTCAGCGTGACGAGGACGCCGTTTCCCTGCGCCCCGGCCGAGGCCGCGAGTCGTACGGCATTCAGCAGGTTTCTCGGGCCATCCGTGTCGGTGCGTCGTGGCGGGCGTTGGGCGGCGGCGAACACGACGGGACGGGCGTCGTCGACGAGCAGGTCGAGCAGAAAAGCGGACTCTTCGAGAGAGTCCGTGCCGTGGGTGATGACGATACCGGCGAGCTTCGGTCGCTTGTCGAAGATCTCACGGACGCGTTGGGCCAGGCCGAGCTGGATCGCGGGCGTCATGCGCGAGCTTCCGATGGTCACATAGTCCTCGACGCTCAAGCGGGCGACGCTATCGATGCCGGGAACGAGCTCGGCGAAATCAGGCGCGGTGAGTGAGCCCGACCGCCCACCCGAAATGGTGCCGCCGGTCGCGAGCAAGTGGACTTCGGGCGGTGGATCCTCCGCTCGTGCGCCGGACGCGAGAACGAGGAGCATCGAGGCACCGAGGAGCGGCAATCTTCGTCGTTTCATTGGCAGGAAGTTCTATCACAAGCCGGGATAGGGGTCGGTCTCGATGTGAACGAACGCGCCAAGATAGCGGTCGTCTTTCGTGGCGCGGCTCTCGAGCTTGGGTACCGCGCCGTGCTCGGTCGCAACGGTGACGCGGTAGCAATAGGTCCGGTGGCCGAAATCTTCGTAGGGGAAAGCTTCGCCCGCAGGCAGCTCGAAGATCGCCTTCTCTCCGGGTGCGAGCTCGCGTGACTCGCAACCGGAGGGAACGCAAACGCGGACTGGATTGGGTCGGCCGGCGACGTTCGTGACGCGAACGTTCAAGCCTGCGATCTCGATACGCGTTCGCACGACCAGCTCGGCCTCGCTGCCTCCGCGGACGTGAAATCCGAGCCCTCCGGGACTACGGCGTTCTCGAAACCAGGTGTTGTTGTCGAGAAAATAGCCGAGGAAGCTGTCGTCGAACCGCTGACGGAACTTCCGCGGGTCACTATTCGTCGGCAAGTGATTTATGGCGGAGAGCTCCGGCGGCAGCCACTTGAACGCTCCGACCGTGGCGTGCTCGCCCGGGCGTCGTCCGGCCGCGAAGGGCGCGACTACGATCGCGGACACGAAGATCGACGCCACGGCCCAGGAGACCGCGATGGGGATGGCGGGGCGCGTCACTTTGCCGAAGAGGAAGAAGTAGAGGGGGAACAGCGTCATGAAGTAGCGGTTCCCGAGCGTGCCGCCGCCCCCGAAGTAATTGGTTGGGCTCCACACGACGAGCATCAAACCGCCTGCCGTCGCGATCGCGAACACGAGCCACTGGAATGGCTCTTTGTGCCGAGAGAACAAGAACAACAACATCGCCGCTGCGGCCGGGAAGAAGTACACCGCGATGCCCGCGAAGCGGCCGATGTAGAAGAGGTAGAGGTCGTGGAGAATGATGTCCCACGGCTGGTGGGCGTAGATCGCGTCGGTTCTCATCGACAGCCCGGCATTGTCGAAATCGAGGTCCGCGCGCTGGTAGGGATAGGTGCCGTTGAAGGTCTTGCGCTCGCCCCCTTGGTAGTTCATCTCGCCGGTGACGAGTAGCGTCGTTACGAACAATCCTCCCAGAAACAGGCCGAAGACGAGCCCGACCTTGAACCCGCGGGCCCATTGGCGTCGCCACGCGAGCAAGGCGAGGAAGGGAAGGATGAGGAGGATGTTGTTGGGCTTCGAGTACGTCACGACACCCCAGATCGCGGCGGCGATGAGGTCCGAAGTAACACCGCGGAGAAGCCAGGGAGGTGCGTCGGCCCGCTCTTTATACAGCCAGAAGAACGCGCCGAGGAAGACGAGGGCGAGGTTGAAGAGCTCTGGCGTGAGCCAAACGAAGTAGGCCGGCGTCACGGATGCGAAGAAGAAAGTCACGGTGAGAGCGATCGCGGTCGCCGGCGTGTGGGTGGCGGCCAAAAAGAAGTAGCCCGCGATGAGGACGAGCGTCAAGAGGACGGCGTGCAGCACGAGCATTCCGTTCGTGCCGAAGATCCGCACGAAAGGCGCAGCCGCCAGCGAATAGACGAACGCTTTACCGAAATAGAGGTTGTTGGTCAGAGGGCCTTTGCTTACGAGAAATGGCACCTCCGATGTCAATGCCAGGTCGATCTCGCGGCCCTTCTTCAAGAAGATTCCCGAGGGGCCGTTGCCGAACTCCTCGAAGACCCGTTCCACGTCCGCCCGTTCGAAACGTAAATCGCCGTCGAATGCGAGGCTGTGCGCCATCGTGTAGTACGTCGCGGCGTCGCTCCAGAAGGCGCCCGCGGTTCGGGCGTAGTCGACCGTCGCCGCGAAGCCGGCGAGCACGATTCCGGCGAGTGCGATGACGGTGATCGGGCCCCGATGCTCGGTCATGAGACCTGGATCATGGACGATGGTGGCTGGGCGTCAGCAACGCCAGCGCGAACCACTCCGCATCGTCGGTAAATAGCTCGGCGACCTCGAGTCCCGAATCGGCGGCGAGAGCCTCGATCCATTCGGGCACGTATTTGTACGAGCTCTCGGTGTGGATCGTCTCTCCCGCTTCGAACCGGAAGCTCGACGCACACGCTGCCACCCGCACGGTGTGGGTTTCCGTTGCGCGCAAATGCATCTCGATGCGTCCCGCGTCGGCGTTGTAGAACGCCCGGTGCTCGAACCGGTCGAGATCGAACTCGCCGCCGAGCTCCGAGTTGATCCGGCTCAAGATATTGAGGTTGAAGCGAGCCGTGACGCCGGCGGCGTCATTGTAGGCAGCGTTCAGAACCGCGACGTCTTTTTGGAGATCGAAGCCGATGAGGAGGGCGTCTTTTGGCTCGAGATGCGTGCACAAGCCGCCGACGAACTCCCGCGCCGCGGCCGGCGTCATGTTTCCGATTGAGGATCCGAGAAACATGACGAGCATCCGGTTCGGTCCCTCCGGGTCTTCGGCGACGAGCGTGCTCGCTTGCCTCACTCCGGACTCATACTGAGAGACGATCGGCGTGACATTCAACTCCGGGTACTTGCGGTCGAGACGTTTCGCGGTCTCGAGCAGCATCTTCCGCGATACGTCGATGGGAAAGTAGTGCAGCTCGTCCGAGGAGCTCAGGAAGCTTTCGAGCACGATGGTGGTCTTTGCGGAGCTCCCGCTGCCGAGCTCGACGAGCTTGACGTCGTTTCCCATCGCCTGGCCGAGTGCCGGCGCGCACTGCTCCAGCAAGGCGGCTTCCGTCCGGGTGAGATAGTACTCGGGCTGCTGGGTAATCTCTTCGAAGAGCTCCGAGCCCAAGGCATCGTAGAAGTAGACGGGATCGAGGGTCTTGGGTGTGCCGCCGAGCCCGGATCGGACGCGTCGGGCAAAGGTATCCCGCTCGGCTTCGGGATGAGTCGGGGGCATGCGGGGGATTATAGTCCAGTCGTTTCCAGGGCGTCGTCGTCGCCGCTCCTTGCTTCCTGCATCGGCGCTTGCTAAATTCCCTTCTGGCATGGCGATGGCGCATACCCTCGATGAAGTCCGGTCCTACTGGAACGAATACGTCAATGACATCGAAGTCACTGAACATCCGCGCGGATCCGACGAGTTCTTCGCCGCACTAGAGGCCTACCGTTACGACAAGATCGACTACCTGAAGGACTATGTAGGGTTCGAACGCTACAAAGGGAAGAAGGTGCTCGAGATCGGTTGCGGCGTCGGCCATGACCTGATGCAATTCGCGCGGGCGGGCGCGGATGTCTCCGCGAGAGACCTCACCGAGAACGCCGTCGAGCTCGCCACGAAGAACCTCGCTCGCGAGGGCTACAGTGGAGACATCCAGCAGGGAAATGCCGAAGCCCTCGACCTGCCGGATAACACGTTCGATGTCGTCTATTCGCACGGCGTGTTGCATCACACCGTCGACACCGAGAAGTCGATTTCAGAGGTCCACCGGGTGCTCAAGCCCGGAGGCGAAGCGATCATCATGCTCTATAACCGGAACTCGTGGCTCGCATTCGCGGCCTGGATCTCGGGGACGAACATCGAGCACAAAGACAAGGATGCTCCCATCATCCGGAAGTACTCCACGAGCGAGTGTCGCGAGTTGTTTCGCAACTTCGACGACGTGAGTACTTTTGTCGATCGCTTTCCGAAGCGCACGTTGAAGTTCGATAACTTGTTCGGCAAGCTCAACAACTACTTGCTCGTTCCGTTCTTCGAGATTCTTCCCGATGCCATCCGGCGACCTCTTGGCTGGCACATCATGATCCGCGCGACTAAATAGCCGATAGGTAACGCGTACGCAGACCGCACTCGTCGTCGGCGCTCTGCTCCTGTTCTCCTTTCCCGGTGTCCCGGTGGCTCGTCGATGGTTCGACGGCAGCGAAGCTTGGCTGGTGGGCGGCGCGCTCGGCTATTTCGTGAGCTCGCTCGCCGCGAGCGTCCTCTACCGTTTGGAGCTCGCGACGCCGGTGACCGTCTTCGCAGCGGTCACGCTGCTGGCCGTCGCCGGCCTTTCGCTCATCCCGGGTCGCACGTCTTCGGAGTCGTCCGGCGGTGCGGGGTTCCTTGGCGCGACGATGGGCATCGCGCTCGTCGTCGTCGCCGTCCCATTCGGGAATATCGGCGCCGACGTCGCCGACGGCACCGCGTACCGTGCCTATTTCAGCGCCGATCTGATGACGCATCTCTCGGTGGTGGCCGAGCTTCAAAAAGGAGTCTTCCCTCCGGAGAACCCGTTCTACCGGGGGGACACGCTCGGTTACTACTGGTTGTTCTTCACGTTCCCGGCGAGTGTCGGTAAGCTCGCCACGAATCAATCCGCGCTCGTCATTACTTATCTCGCGAGCGGGATTCTCTTCGCCGGCCTCTTGTTCTCCGTCGTGCGTCGATTGGGAGCTTCGCCGGTGCGCGCGTTCGCGGGGGCGGGCATCATTCTTTGCGCGGTGAGCTTCGAGGGTCTCGTCGCTCTCACGCGTTCCGAGCGCTGGACGGACCTAAACGTCGACGCACTGTCTCGGTGGGTCTTCGAGCTGACGTCGCTGGACGGGCTCCACCGCTCGCTCCTCTACACGCCCCAGCATCTGTTCAGCTATAGCTTGCTGCTGGTGTTGATTCTGATGATCGTCCGTGGCGAGCCGTCCGATACGAAAGGCGCGGTGCTGGTCGGGGTGCTCCTCGGTGGGATGGCGGGGACGAGTATCGTCACCGCGATGCTGGCCGGTCCGTGGCTCGTTCTCGTGCTCTGGGTGCGACGGAAGACGCTGCGGTTCTGGACGACGTCCGTGACGGCGACGTTGACGTCTCTCCTGTTCTTGTCGTGGTACGTCGTGCTGGGGTTCTTCGACGATGCCGGCGGGGCATTGATCCTTCGGACGCCGCGCCTTTTGGAACTGCCGTCGATTCTCCTCCTGGATCTCGGCGCGTTGTGCGTGCTGTTGTTCTCGAGACGACGCTCCCGCCTTTCGGGCGACCGGGAGCTCGTGGCCCTTACCCTAGGCGCACTTACCTGCGTGCTCTTCGTCGACATCCGCGGCTATGAAGGCGTCTGGATGGCGTGGCGTGCGGGGAGCGTGCTGCTCATCGCGCTGGGACTCGCGGCCGTGCGTGAGCTCCGCCCCGTCCATGCACTGGTCGTCGTTCCGGCACTGGCGACGATGCTCCTCGACGTCGTAAACGCCGCCGACGTGACCAATCGACGGCCCTCCCCCGGAGGGTTTCCGTGGACCACCGTCGTGCGCACGGATGAAGGGGCGGCCCTCGACTGGATCCGCAGGGAAACGCCCGTGGACGCCGTCGTCCAGTGGGACGTTCGCGCCCGTGATTTGGGAGAGTGGGCGCTCATCCCCGCCCTCGCCGAGAGGAGGATGGCCGTCGGCTTTCCTATTTTCTTGCTCGACCGCGCGAAATACCGTGTCCGCGAACGCCGCCACGTGCGGCCGATCTTCGTTTCCGGTGACCCTGCCGAAGCCCACCGCCTGGCACTCGAGCAGGGCATCGACTGGATCCTGTTGGGCGCGAGCGAGCTCCGAGCTCGAGGCGATCGTTTGAGGCCGCTCTACGAGCACGAAGAGGGCTTCCGTGTCGCGTTCGAGCAAGGCGAGGTGTCCGTCCTGGAAGTAAGGCCTCCCTGAGACGTATACTGCGCGATTGTTCTATGAGCGAAAACCCTGATTTCCTCGTTGTAGGCGCCGGTGTGGCCGGCTTGTCATTCGCCGACTCCGTTCTGGGCGAAGACCGCTCTGCGGTCATCGTCGAAAGAAACGACCATGTCGGCGGTTTGGCTCGTTCCTATCTCTACGATGACTACTGGTTCGACGTTGGCCCCAAGCGCTTCCATACCGAGGATCAACAAGTCCTCGAATATTTGCTTTCGGTCATGGGAGAGGACTACATCGTCGTGAGCCGATCAAGCGCCGTGCACCTGTTCGGTCGCTATTTCCCCTGGCCGCTCGATCACCGCGCCCTGTTTCGCCTGCCGTTCAAGGTCATGTTGTCGGCGGGCCTCGATCTCGTTCGACGCCAGGCGCCCCGGGACGAGAACTCCTTTACGGAGTACACCCGCTCGAAATACGGCGACACGCTCTATCGATTGTTTTTCAAGCCCTATACCGAGAAGTTTCTTCAGATCCCATGCGAGCAGGTACACGTCGATTGGGCGAAGACCGGAATCAATCGTGCGGTGATCGACAAGCGCGTCCGAAGCGAGACGCTGTTCGATTTGGTCCGGACGGTCCTGCTGCCGACGCCGGTCGATACGAAGTTTCTCTATCCGAGCGCGGGGGGCTTCGGCGGGTTTTCCGACAAGCTCAGCGCGCGCGTTCGCGAGCGAGGCGGAGACATTCGTCTCGAGAACACGATAGTCGCGATTGAGACCTCGGGCGGGCGCGTGAGCTCGGTCGAGCTCGCCGACGGCAGCAAGCTATCGCCGGACTACCTGGTCTGGAGCGGGAACTTGAAAGCGCTCGCGCATCTGCTCGGGCAGGAACCGCCGCCGATCCGCTACTTGAGCACGATCCTCTACAACATGGAGATCTCGACCGACGTCCTGCAAAAAGAGCAATGGATCTATTACGGAAGTCAGGACACGGTTCTTTCTCGGGTGTCGATCACGAACGAGATGGCGTCCTACATGGCGCCTGCCGGTAAAGCGGGTCTATGCGTGGAAGTGACGGGCTTCGAAGGCACGGGCCACTGGAACGATCCCGAGGCGCTCATTCCCGAGATCCAGGCCGACCTCGTGCGTCTGAAGCTGGTCGGGAAGGAATCTGATTTCGGGCGGGTGCACGTCGAGCGCGTGCGCGATACCTATCCGATTTACGATTTGGGCTACAAAGAGAGCTTCGCGCTCTCCCAGGCCATGGTGAAGCCGTTCGAGAACTTGAAGCTCCTCGGTCGCACCGGCGCCTACTGGTACAACAACTCCGACCATTCGATGAAGATGGCGCTTCAGATGGCGGAGCATCTGTTGAAGGGTGCTCCCATGGAAGCCAAAGACTCCATGTTCCGCGTGTAGCCGTGCGCGCGGCTCGCTGAGCCGCCACGTGCCGAATCGGGTGGTACAGTCGATCCAGGCGTCATGCTGATACTCCTTTCGGTCGGAGCCCTCGTCTCTGCGCAGTTGCTACCCGGACTCCTCCTCGTCAAGCTGCTCGACATCGGGCGCGATAGGGAAGAGGTGCTCGTGTTCGCGGCCGTACTCGGGGGCCCGGTAGCCGCTCTCATCTATTGGCTCACGCTCCTCGCCGACTGGGCTCCGCTGTATTGGCTGCTGGTTGCGAATGCATCGGCGGCCGCGCTCATCGTTCCGTTTCGAACGAAAAGAGCGTTCGCCTGGTCGGCCAAGACGAAGCTCGCGCTCATCGCTTTGGTGGCCCTCGTTTGTGTCCCTTACCTGATGACGACGGGGGGGCTGTATCGGCCGGACGACGCGGGGAACCTGCTGCTGGATCAGGCACTGCAGAGAGATGTGTTGTTTCACCTGGGCGTGACCGAGTCGCTTCGTGAGAGCTACCCCCCGGCCTTACTCTCCGTGGGCGGCCCGGCCATCGGCTATCACGTCGGCTACCACCTGCAGATCGCCGCATGGGCGCGCTTTTACGGCATCGAGCCGCTCGACGGCCTGGTTCGAACGGGGACCCTTTGGCAGATCGTCCTGCTGGTCGGGAGCGCGTTCGTCCTCGCGCGTCGGTTCACGACGGAGCAACGTTCGCGGCTTCTCGCCCCGGTCTTGTTGATGGGCGCCGGGTTCGGTTTCCTTTGCTTTGCCCGCGAGACGGTCGATTGGTGGAGCCTCGTCTTCATGGATGTGACGCTCGTGTCCATCTTTCTCGTGAACCCACTGCTGCCGGCGCTCCCGTTGCTTCTTGCGGGCTTTTCGCTCCTCGGTGACTTTACCTCGAACGAGGGGCGCGGCTCGCTCATCGGCAGCACGTGTTGTCTCGTATTTCTGCTCGTCGTGAAGATGTTCGTGGGCGCGCAGGTGCTCGCTGGGATGGGTCTTTCGGCGCTGGTCGGTTTTCGGGACCGCAAGATGTGGACGGCGTTTCTAACGGTCTCGATCGCGTCGATGCCGTTTCTGGCGCATACGTTCCTCGCTGCCTCGGACTCCAATACCGACATTTCCGTGCGTCCCTTGGAGATGGTCCGCTACTCCATGGAGAAGATCGATTGGCCGGCCGGCGTGGGTGCTCTCGCTGCCGTCGGACGCCTCGATGCCGAAGCGATGGGTTGGGGCACGGCCGCGGTCGCGCTGATCCTGTGGGGGATCGGATTCGCGGGCGTGAGGCTCGTCGGTATACGCCGGTGGGCGACGGACCTCTTCTACGCCGGATCGTCGCTACGACGCACCATGGCGTGGTTCGTCCTCGTGGGCTTTCCCATCGCGCTGACGTTTCGTATCGCTCCGTCGGAGGCGCAGGGCTTGTCTCGGCTCGACGCGCAGAACGACGTCTTGTGGTTTGCGGCGGCGAGTGGGGTGCTCCTGTGGTTCTGGACGGCGGAGGTCATGAACGGGCGGCTATTGGCGACGTGCGCCGTCTTACTGGCGTTGCCGTCGACGGTGCAGCACTTTCTCTACGAGTCGGCGCTCGAGCCCGACCGCATACCGCGCGAGCACGTTCTCGGTGCACGGGCCGCGCGGATCTTCTCGGAGCCGGGCTCTCTCTGGCTCGACCCGATCGACCGGTCGCGCCCGTCGCCCCTCCCCTATCTGTCGGGACGCGCCGTCGTCTACGATCCGTATGTCGGCTACGACTACATGTTCGTCGGCCGCGACGAGACGGACTACCGACGCCACGCGCTGTCGCAGTTCTGGGCCAGCGATGATCCTGCCTTCCGGGCGTGGTGTATCGACTTTTTTGACGTCGATTACGTGTGGCAGCTCGGAGAGGAGAATCCAGCCGTAGGTGGCCTGGAGCAGATCTACTCGCTCGAAACGGTGCATCTCTATCGGGTCCATCCATCCTACGTTGCCCGAGAGACCCGGTTCGGTATCCGCACCCCGACCTCGATCCCACTTGGCGGCGGCGGAGCTCCGTATCTTGGCCGAGAGTTCAAACCCAGTGGGCGTGCGCGAGAGCTTCAGCCGGGAAAGGCGCGTCTCTATCTGCCGCGATCCGCGGGAAACGATTTGGGACTGTCGCTCCGCGTGCAACCCAACCATGGCGGCGGCACGCTTATCGTCGATGGGGTGACGCACTCCATACGCGCGCGGGCGCTGAACATCCGGTTCACCGTTCCGCCTCTGGATGAAGCCGGCCTGCACGCCATGGAGATCGAGTGGACGGGCGCGGAGCCACTCAGCATCTTTGAGTTTCGTCTCGATCCGTGAAGATCGTAGCCGCACTCGCGTTCGCGCTCGTCGTAGCGGACGCCTCCCTCTCCCATGCCCAAGCGCCGCGCCGACAGGCGCAGGCTTCGCGCACGGTGGAAGCGCCGATCATGGACGGCATCGTCGACGACGACGTATGGGCGCAAGCGGAGCCGCTCACGGATTTCGTCCAGGCGGAGCCCCTCGAAGGACAGCCGGCGACCGAGACGACGGTCGTTCGGATCCTCTACGACGAGGACACGATCTACGTCGGCGCTATTTGCTATGACGAGGACCCCGCCGGGATCGTCGTCACCGACAGCCGTCGAGACTCGGGCCTGCTCGAGATGGACTCTTTCCAAGTCATTTTCGACACCTATCACGACCGTCAGAATGGATTCGTCTTCGGGACCAACCCGGCGGGGATCGAGTATGACGGCCAGGTCAGCAAAGAGGGTGGAGGCGGCCAGACGTCGAGTCGCAGGCGCGCGCAGGCCGGGACCGGCAGTGGATTCAATCTGAACTGGGACGCGAGCTTCGTCGTGCGGGCCCATCGCGGTGATTTCGGCTGGTCGGCGGAGTTCGCGATCCCACTGCGCACGCTTCGCTACGGCTCGGCGGAACCGCAGATTTGGGGGCTCAACTTCAAACGCAACATCCGCCGGAAACGCGAAGAAGCTTATTGGTCACCGGTGTCGCGCGTGTTCAACCTCTATCGGCTGTCGTCGGCCGGCGACCTGAACGGTCTCGATCTCGAGACGCCTCGGAACTTCAAGGTCATTCCTTACGCTCTGTCGTCGGCAGCGCGCGACTTCGAGGTTCAGGAGTCACGCGAGCTCGACGCGCAGTTCGGGGTGGACGCGAAGTTCGGTGTTACCCCGGCGTTGAATCTCGACGTCACGGTCAACACGGACTTCGCCCAAGTCGAGGTCGATGACCAGCAGATCAATCTCACGCGCTTCAACTTGTTCTTTCCCGAGAAGCGTCCGTTCTTTCTCGAGAATGCAGGAACGTTCGCGATGGGCACCGGTGATGCGTCGGGTCGCACCCTCGAGCTCTTCTTCAGCCGCCGTATCGGCATCGGTCCGTCCGGCGAGCTCGTGCCCATTCAAGCCGGGGGTCGGCTGAGCGGGAAGGCCGGCCCGTTCAACGTGGGCATCATGAATATGCAGACGGACTCCGTCGATGGAGTGATCTCGGCCAATAACTTCACCGTGGCAGCCATTCGTCGCGAGCTCCCGAATCGATCGAGTCTTGGGGCTTTGTTCGTGAATCGCGCGGGCACGGGCGAGCTCGCGGGTTCCGACGACTGGAATCGCACCTGGGGTGTGGACGGGACCCTCGGGATCGGGCAAGCGTGGAGGTTTCGAGGCATGGTGGCTCGCACCGAGACGCCCGGGGTGTCCGACCGTGAGCACACCGCCGATATTTTCGGAGAGTTCAAGAAGCTATGGGGCCGCTGGTGGTTCGAGTACACCGAAGTCGGCGGCGGCTTCAATCCGGAAGTCGGCTTTCTCGCCCGGAGCGACTACCGGACCATCCAGTCGAGCTACATCCAGAACGTGAGGATGCCCTCGATCGCCTGGCTGCGTGAGCTCCGGCCGCACGTGACCTATCGTAGCTTCTGGGACTTCGACGGCTTCAAGGAGACGGAGTTTCTGCACCTGGATACGCACGTCGACTTCGAGTCGGGCGCGTTTTTCAGCCCGGCGGTGAACATTCGCCGTGAAGGGTTGACCGAGCCCTTCGAGATCTCACCCGGGATCATCATTCCGGTCGGGATCTACGAATTCACCGAGCTCGCATGGCGGTGGAACACCGATGAGAGCGCGACGTTCTCGTATACCGGGAGCCTCGACGCGGGTGGCTTTTTTTCGGGCAACCGCGCTTCGGTAGGGACCACCATCAACTATCGCTACGGCGCGAAGCTTCTGGCGAGCGCCACATGGTCTTATAACGACGTCGACCTGGAGGAGGGCGCGTTCATCACCAACCTCGCTCAGTTCCGCGTCAATTACAGCTTCTCGCCGTTCACGAGCGTGCAATCGCTCATCCAGTACAACACTCAGAGCGACATCTGGTCGACCAACTTGCGGTTCTCCTGGCTGAACACCGCGGGTACGGGATTGTTCATCGTCTTCAACGACACGGAAGGGCTCGGAAACCTACGCATGGGTCCGCAGACGAGAAGCTTCATCGTGAAGTACACCCATCAGTTCGATGTACTACGATGAGCGTTCCAGAGAGGGGGAGTGATATGCGTCGAAGTGGGCTCATGATCCTGCTCGTGTCCGCACTCATCGGTTGCGGCGGCGAGGGGGGGATCGGCGAGGAGCAAGTCGGAGAGGTCGTCTCGGATGCGTCGCTGATGAAGGAGGCCACGGCGGCCGCGAACGACATCATTCGAAACCAAACCGATTGCGAGGCCGTGAAGTCGAACGTAGGCGACGTGAACGAAAAGCTCGACACCATCGCCACGCAGATCCAGACCTCGACGGCGGAGACGTCGCTCGCCGCGCTCAGGCGCCAGGTCTCGACGATCGCCGATGCCTGTGGTGCTCGCTAGAAGGCGCGGCCGCTCGGACTTTTTCGCTCGGCTTAGTTCGCGGACCAGACCGCGAGCTCATTACCGTGCGGATCCTGGAAGTGGAAGCGTCGGCCGCCGGGGAAGCTGAAAATCTCCTTACAGACTGTCCCGTGATTCTGAAGCACCTTGTCGCGGGTGGCCTCGAGGTCGTCGGCATACAGAACGATGAGCGCCGCCCCACTCTCCGCGTCGGATCGTTGCGAGGACTTTCGAAACCCGCCGTCCAATGAGCCGTCGTTGAAGGCCCGATATTCCGGACCGTAATCCGTGAACGTCCATCCGAAGGTACCCGCATAGAACGCTTCCAACGCGTCGAAATCGTCGCCGGGCAGCTCGACGTAGTCTATTTTTTGGTCTCGAGGCATTGTTCCAGGTACTCCTAGAGAGACAGTCCGTTGAGGGTCAAGGACATGATCCGCGCGAGGGTAGCACAGCGACGTGACGTGAACGCCGCGATCATGTATCTTTGTGTCCGGGCTTTGCGACCCGGGGGAGGTAGGGCATGCGTCAACCTTACATCACGATTCTCTTGTGTCTCATCGGTGCCACCGGAAGCCCGGCCATTGCCACCACTATTGCTACCATCCAGATCGATGAGACCGCGTCTGAGAGCCCCCCGGGAAACCATCTCGTCGCGTTCACGGTAACCAACGACACCGGCGTGACGGTCGAGTGGTTCGCTGTTCAGACCGGTAACCCGATGGACTGGTCCTCGTCACCCGACGGATGGACGTTTGATCTCGTTTCCCACCACAGCGAGTCCAGATGGGATACCGCGAACATCAATTGCGAGTTCTGTCCGGCACCGGCACCCACGGAGCCCCGCCCCTCTCTGAGTTCGACGTGGCAAGGCGTTACCGGAATGCCGTTTGACGTGTTCATGACGACGGGGGGTTTCGACCCGACGCTCGGTTTGATCATCGCCATCCCGGTTTTGGTCGACCCGTTCAATCCTCTGTTCCTGCCCTCGGCGGGCATTGCGGATGGCGCGGTGCTCGGGGGATTCGTGGTACAAGGTCTTCCGGGATCGCAATTCCTCGCGAGTCTTTCCGATGGGTCGACGGTGAGCGGCCCGCTGAACGAACCGATATCGGTGGGACCAGGGGGTACGGCGCCCGAGCCGGCGACGCTCTCTCTCCTGGCTCTTGGGATCGCAGCTATCGCGTCTCGTCGGCGCGACCGCTAGGGCGAGCTGGAACTGCCGAGAGCCAGCGCTACCCATTCGACTGGGTAACGCCTCTCGCCGACGGCGACGAGGATGAACTGTCGTCCTTCGTGGAGGTAGGTGATGGGGGCGCCCGTCGTGCCGGAAGGAAGCTCCGTCTCCCAGACGATCTCGCCGGTGCTCTTGTCGTAGGCGCGAAACTTCTTCCCCCACATCTCCTCGGTATGGCCCATGATCGCGTTGCTGCCTTCCCCGATGAACAGCAACGTGCTCGTTAGCAGCGGCGCCGCACGGCTCGGAATGCCCAGCGGCGGAAGGTCGAGATCTTTCAGCAACGGATGGTCGCGTGGGCCGTCGCCGTTCGCTTTCATCCATAGATGATCGCCCGTGTTCAGGTCGATTGCGGTGATGCGCCCGTAGGGAGGCTTGAAGATCGGCAAGCCGTCCACCGTCGGCACTTCGGGATCCCCGACGACGGTGTAGTCCATCGTCGCCTCCTCGTCGTCCTCGTCGAGCTGGCTCAGCGCATAGACCGTCGGCTGTGTGTGCGACACCGCGTAGTAGACGCCGGTCTCCGGATCGAAGGCGCCCGTGTGCCAGTTGCCGGCTCCCCACCAACCCGGCGTCGTGAGCGTACCCATCTTTCCGTTCTCGTCGTCCAGCATCGAAGGCGGCGCGAACATCGGCCCCAGAATGTAGGGCTCGACGGCTTCGAGCGCTCGGGCGCGAAGCTCGGGCGTGAAGTCCATGAGGTCGTCTTCGCTGATACCTTGCAAATCGAAGGGCGCGGGCTTGGTGGGAAAAGGCTGCGTCGGCGACAACGACTCGCTCGAGATGGGCGACGGCTGCACGGGTCGCTCCTCGATGGGCCAGACGGGCTCGCCGGTCTCACGATCGAAGACGTAGAGAAAGCCGGTCTTGCTCGGTTGCATGACCGCTTTGATGGTCCTGCCGTCGACGGTGATCTCGCCGAGAGTCGCCGGCCCCACGGTGTCGTACTCCCAAACGTCGTGATGGACCATCTGGAAGTGCCACGCGCGCTCACCGGTCTTCATGTCGATCGCGACGAGCGTGTTGGAGAAGAGGTTGTCGCCCGGGCGGTGTCCCCCGTAATACGCGGAGGTGGGCGCCGTTAGCTGCACGTAGGCGAGACCGAGCTCTTCGTCCGCAGTGACGCAGCACCACGACCCGAGGTCGCCGGAGTACTTCCAGGAATCTTCGCCCCAGCTCTCGTGCCCGAATTCCCCGGGCTTGGGAACGACGTGAAACGTCCATAGCCGGCGCCCGGTCCGAGCGTCATAGGCGCGGACGTCCTCGGGGAACGCCTCTTTTTGCTTGCCGCCGTCGCCGGCCCCACCCGTGATGCCTGCGACCACGACCGCATCGCCCACGGTGATGGGGCCCGCGGACCATGAGAAGCTTCCTGCCAGCTCGTCGTAGAAGTGCAGGCTCACTCGGCCCTGGTCGCCGAAACTCGCGTCGAGCTCGCCCGTTGCGGCGTCGATCGAATAGAGATACTCGCCCCGTGCCGAGAACAAGCGCTCCGCCGATCCGTCCTGCCAGTAGGCGATCCCTCTAGGGCTCCGCCCTTGCGCCTCTTCCTTCGTCGGCGCGTAGGGCGCTTGCTCCCAGAGCGTTTCGCCGGTGCCGGGGTCCATGGCTCTCACGAGGCCGACGGCGTTCGGCGCATAGAGCACACCGTCGATCATGAGCGGCGTCGAGCGGAGGTTTCCGCGAGGCCGCAAGTTCGAATAGGCGGCTTCGAACTCGGGGTCGATCGCCGGCTGACGCCATACGATCTCGAGCTCGGTAACGTTGTCGCGGTTGATCTGGTCGAGCGGGGAGTAGCGTGTGAATGCTTTGTCGGCCCCGAAGTAGCGCCACTCGCCCGACGGGACTGCCTCTTCGACGGGTGCACATGAAGACAAGCCGGCGATAGCCGACAGCGCGACGACGGGGGGCATTCTCATGGCTCTCGGATTGTACCGGTTCGCTGTGACCACGCCAACGGAAGCCGGGTTATTCTGTTTCGGCCATGAGAACGCTCACCGTCTTCCTCGTCGCCGTGCTCGCCGTCACGGCCGGCGCTACTTCCCAAACGATCCTCATCCACGCAGGAACCCTGCTCGCGACTCCCGGGTATGCTCCCGTGTCGAACCGCACCGTCGTCATCCGGAACGGCGCCGTCTCCGAGATATTGGAGGGCTTCACGCCCGGCCTCGCCGGCGAGGAAACGATGCTCATCGACCTCTCCGATCAATTCGTCATGCCCGGATTCATCGACTTGCACGTGCATCTCACGGGGCAGTCAGGGGACGGAAGCGGCGCGGCCGCGGTACGCGAGACGGAAGGGCACCAGGCGTTGCGCGCAGCGATGTATGCGGAGCGGACGCTCCTGGCCGGATTTACCACCGTTCGCAATCTCGGATCTCGCGGCGACGCGATGTTCGCGCTGCGCGACGCGATCGCGGCGGGGCACGTGCGGGGGCCCAAGATTCTCGTGGCGGGTGCGTCGATTACTCCGACGGGCGGTCACGCGGATATCCACGGATATCGCCCGGAGATCGGCGCCGTGCTCGCATCCACGGGCGTTTGCGACGGGCCGGACGACTGTCGCCGCGCGGTCCGGCTTCAAGTCAAAAGAGGTGCGGACGTTATCAAAGTCACGGCGACCGGTGGCGTTCTCAGCAACACCAACGCGGGCACCGGCCAGCAGTTCACCGACGAGGAGCTAGAAGCGATTGCGGATACGGCCCATGCGCTCGGTCGCCGCGTCACCGCGCATGCGCACGACAAAGCGGGGATCGACGCGGCGCTTCGCGCGGGCTTCGACTCGATCGAGCACGCGATGTGGGCCGATGCCGAGACGATGACCTTGTTCAAGAACACGGGCGCTTGGATCATACCGACCGTCTACCCGATTACTTATGTGGGGGACACACCCGAGAAAATGAAGAAAGGCCCGTTCCGGAACTTGCCGCCCGCGAGCATGGAGAAGCTACTCCGTCTTGGGCGACAGCCGAGAGACATGACGCGACTGGCGCGGGAAATGGGTGTGCGGATAGCGCTCGGCACGGACTCGGGCGTTTCGCCTCATGGACACAATGCGCGCGAGTTTCTGGAATATGTCGCCATAGGCATGACCCCGATGGAGGCGCTCACGGCGGGGACCGTCCATGCCGCGGAGGCGGGGGCGATCGAGGGCGTGGGCTCTCTCGAGCCGAGTTACGCCGCCGACATCGTCGCGATGCGTGGAAGTCCGCTCGACGACATCGAAGCCGTGCTGGAGCTGACGTTCATCATGCGCGACGGGATCGTGTTCAAGCAAGAGCCGTAGTCATCGCCTGGTGGCTCGTGGCTTCATGACGAGTGAGGCGAGTCCGATCCGAGCTCCTTCACGGCCTCGTTCAGTCGTTCGATCCCTTTGTTCAAGCCCGGCAGGACCACGCCTCCGTCGATCAGGAGCTGCAAGCTGTCGCGAAACGTCCCCGGCATCCAGTCCGCGTCGCTGTGCTCGACGCCGCGCTCGAGCAAATCGAGGAACTCGTCGGAGTCGCCGGCATAGAGTCGCATCTCCGCGAGATCGAAGAAGCTCCAGGGCGGGTTGTAGGGAGGCTTGTCCGCGACCTGAATGCGGAGGGGGCGCTCCGCCCGGGCGAGCATCGTACGGCGAGCGTCATCCATTTCTAGCTTTCCGGTCGCCCGCGCTTCGAGCTTGATCTCGTTCAAGAGCGGGTAGGAGTTGCCGTGCGATACCTTCGTCGCCCGTGCATACATCTCATGCGCCTCACCGAAGCGCTCCTTGCGTTTGAGAATGCCCGCGAGAGACGACATCGCATCGAAGTCGTCGGGGCTGAGCTTGATCGCTTTGCGTAGTGACGCTTCGCCGTCGTCCACACCCGGAGGCGGTGACTTCGAGTGGAACAATTTGTTCTCGACGACGCCTATTTCTCGGTGCGCTTCCGCATAGCGCGGCGCCTTCTTGACGGCGGCCCGGAAGTGGGCGAGCGCTTGTTTCATGTCGCCTCGCTCCTTGTATAACAGGCCCAAGCGCATTCGGATCAGCGGGTCTGCGGGACGACAGCTCACCGCCTCATGAAGACGGACCATGGCCATTGCCTTGTCGCCATGCCGGATCGCGTTCTCGGCTTCTCGCAGGATCGCGTCCACCGGCTCTTTGGTCTCGTCCGTTTGGGCCTCTTGCTCGGCCTCCCGCTTGGCCGCGAGCGCTCTGCGTACGGGGCTGTCCAGCCGATTCTGTACGAGCGACTCGGTCAGCACTCTCGTGACCAACGCGCGCGCTTCGGAGGCGCTGTCCGCGGGGCGGTGCTCGTAGGGAAACGCTTTGATGTGGCTGATGTCGAACGGGATCGACACGTAGCTCTGGCGAAAGATCGCGGTGCCGGACTCCCGCGCCCGGTGTCGAGCGCCGAGCTCGTAGAGGACGTTCGCGTTCAAACCGGTGAGATCCGCGAGAGCGAAGCGAGAGTACTCGATGTACTCGTACATGTCCTGGGTGATGTCGGCGGTGAAGAAATCCTTGTCGGTGCGCCTAGGCTCGAGCTTTCCACCCTCGGGCAGCTCGACCGCAGCGATGGCGGGCCGAAAGATCTCGTCATAGACCTTGTCGAAATCGATCTCGACCTCGACGGTGCCGCCTTTGTTCTTTTTCTTCTTCTTGCCTTTTTTCTTGTCCTTCTTCTTTTTCTTCTTCTTTACCGTGAGCTCGGCAGCGACGGCTGCCGCAGCCGGAAGCGTGACCGGCTTCTTTCCGAACGGCATGATGACGAAGCAAATCTTGTCGTATTCCACGTGGATTCCCCGCTTCTTTGAAAGAGGATGCAAGGAAAACACCGTGACCCGGCGATGTCAAGGAGACGTTCCATCGCCGCTCTCGTTTCCGCGCCCCCCTCGTTCACGATATTCTCGGAGCTGGCCATGTCGACGACACCATCTTTGGATTCTCGAGTGATCTACTTGGATTTCAATGCTTCTACGCCGTTAGCGCCGGAAGTCGTCCGGGCAATGGAGCCCTACCTCGAAGGCCGCTTCGGAAACCCGTCCGCCTCCCATTGGGCATCATCGGAAGCCAAGCGCGGACTTCACGCGGCGCGTGAACAAGTCGCGAAGCGCATCGGCTGCGAGGCGAGCGCGATCGTGTTTACGTCCGGCGGCACGGAGTCGAACAACCACGCGATCTTGGGGGCGTTTTATCGCAGCCGGCTCCGCGACGAGCCCTTCCACGTGGTGACCTCGGTGGTCGAGCATCCGTCGGTCCTCGAGGCGGTCCAGTTCGTGAAGCGGCTAGGCGCCGAGGCGTCGCACGTTCCGGTCGATCGGTTCGGCCGTGTCGATCCGGACGACGTGCGGAAGTCTCTGCGCCCGGACACGAGACTCGTCTCGATCATGCACGCCAACAACGAGGTCGGGACGCTGCAACCGATCGAGGCGATCGGTCGGCTGGCGCGCGAGCACGGTGTCTTGTTTCACACCGACGCGGCTCAGAGTCTTGGCAAGGTGCCGGTGGACGTCGACGCTCTCTCGGTGGATCTGCTCACGATCGCGGGCCACAAATGCTATGCCCCCAAGGGAGTCGGAGCGCTCTTCATGCGCGACGGAATCGAGGTCGAGCCGCTGCTTCACGGTGGTGGGCATGAGAGCGGGCATCGCTCCGGAACCGAGAACGTATTGCTGATAGCCGCCCTCGGCGCGGCGTGCGAGCTATCGGACCCGGCCGCGATGCGTGGCGTCGCGGCGCTCCGCGAGCGCTTGCACGATGCGTTGCGCACGAAATTCGACGGCGAGCTCGCCCTCAACGGCCATCCCGAACAGCGCTTGCCGAACACGCTGAACGTAAGCTTTGTCGGTAAGGACGCCCCACGCGCTCTCGGCGGCATCGAAGCCTTCGCGGCCTCGACCGGCTCCGCGTGTCACAGTGACGTTCGCGAGATGAGTCCCGTGTTGAAGGCGATGGGCGTGAGCGAGGATGTAGGCTTCGGAGCGGTTCGGCTCAGCTTGGGACGCAGCTCGACCGAAGCGGATATCGACACCGCGGCCGAGCGATTGCTCGACGCGTTCGGACGCATCGAGTAGAATCGAGATCATTCCGAACGAGTCCAGGAGGGCTTCGCCATGACGGCTTCCAAAACGTTGACGGCGCTGGCCGCAGCGGCGGTGTGTTTGGCCGCACCTTTCGCGAACGCGCAATCCGAGCATCGCTATCTCGAGCTCGAAGACTATTTGGACTTCGAGCGAGTCTCGGATCCGAGAATCTCACCAGACGGCAAGAGCATCGTATATACCCGCCGTTGGGTCGACAAGAAGAGCGACAAGTGGGAGTCCGCGATCTGGATCATGGACGCCGACGGGGCGCGGAACCGCTTCCTCGTCGAAGGCTCGCGGCCGAGCTGGTCGCCGGATGGGACCCGGCTCGCGTTCTTGAGCGCCGGGGATCCGAAGGGGCAACAGATCTTCGTGCGGTTCATGGACGCCGAGGGTGCGGTCACCCAGGTCACGCGGGTCGAGCGCTCGCCGGAACACGTCACGTGGTCTCCGGATAGCGCCTCGCTCGCATTCGTACGCCTCGTTCCCAAGAGTGATCCGTGGCAGATCGATCTCCCGCCACCGGCGGAGGGCGGAAAATGGACGGAGGCCCCGCGCATTATCCAGAGCCTCGATTATCGACAAGATCGCGTCGGCTTCACCGAGGAAGGCTACTTTCAAATCTTTACCGTCCCCGCGAGTGGGGGGACGCCCCGCGCGTTGACCTCCGGCGACTACAACCACGGTAGCAGCCGTCAGCCGATCTCTTGGGCTCCGGATGGGAGTGAGATCCTCTTCAGTAGTCTGCGTGAGCCGGATTGGGAGTACGAGTGGCGCGAGTCCGATATCTACGCCGTCCGTGTCGACGATAGATCGATCCGACGCCTCACGCGACGAAAAGGCCCGGATCAGAATCCGGTCGTATCACCGGACGGAAAGCTCGTGGCCTATACGGGCTATGACTGGACCGACGATAGCTACATCGCTTCGAAGCTCTACGTGATGGGGATCGACGGTACGAACCCCCGCGAGATCGCGTCCGAGCTCGATCGCTCGCCTCGCGGCGTGCGGTGGTCGGGAGACAGTTCCGGTGTCTTCTTCAACGTGCGCGACCGCGGCTCCGCGAACGTACATTTCGCGACGCTCGACGACACGATGCGTGCGGTGACGAGTGGCGAGCACATGCTCGACGTCACTGATGTGGATGACCACGGAAGCGGTGTCGGGATCCTCTCGAGCTTCCATGCCCCGGGTGACGTCGTCGCGGTCGACCTCGCGAGCGGCAGCGTCGAGCAGCTCACATTCGCCAATGACGACATTCTTCAGGATGTGAAGCTCGGTGGTGTCGAAGAGATGTGGTACGACTCCGTGGACGGCTACCGCATCCAAGGCTGGGTCGTGAAGCCACCCGACTTCGATCCGGCCGAGAAATATCCGATGATGCTCGCCATCCACGGCGGCCCCCACGGGATGTACCACACGGGCTTCAATTTCGGCTGGCAGGAGCACGCAGCGAACGGTTACGTCGTCGTGTATACGAACCCGAGAGGCTCGACGGGCTACGGAAGCGCCTTCGGAAACGCGATCAAGAACGCTTATCCGAGCAAGGATTTCGACGACCTGATGAAAGGGGTCGACGAGGTGCTCTCGCGAGGCTTCGTCGATGAGAGCAACATGTTCGTCTACGGTTGTAGCGGCGGCGGCGTGCTCACCGCATGGGTCGTCGGCCATACCGACCGCTTCGCCGCCGCCTCCTCGAACTGTCCGGTGACCAATTGGATGTCGTTCGTCGGGACCACGGACGGCGCGACGTGGTACCGCAATTTCGCCAAGATGTTTTGGGAGGACCCGACCGAGCACCTCGAGCGTTCGCCCATCATGTATGTCGGCAACGTGACCACACCGACCATGTTGATGACCGGCGTCAAGGATCTCCGTACGCCCATCACGCAAACGGAGGAGTATTACCAGGCGCTCAAGATCCGAAAAGTGCCGACGGCGATGGTGCGGTTCAACGAGGAGTTCCACGGAACGTCGTCGAAGCCGTCGAACTTCATGCGGACCCAGCTCTACTTGCGTCACTGGTTCGAGAAGTACGGCACCGCCGGTGCGATGAGGTCCCCGACCGAGAATCCCTGACTACTCGGCCGTCTCAGTCGTCCCTCCTCGCCCGAAGCCAGTGATGACGGCGATGACGAGGACGGCGACCAGTGCCATGGAGTGGAAGTTTGCGAGCCCGATCTCGAAGGGGCTGACCCGCGGCATTCCGAAGCGCTCGCCGGTGGCACTCGTGCTCGCGGCGAGGATGACGGGGAGCATGTAGGGCAGTAGGAACGGAAGCCCGCAGCCGACGAGGTCCATCAAGTTCGCTCGCCGGTAGGCGTGAATCCCGAAGCGCTCGCCCATTCGTTTCACGAGGTCTCCCGCCGTCAGGATCGCGACGGTGCTGTGCGTCGTCAACAGCGCGGCCGCCGTCGTCGTACCGACGATCCATACCTCGGCTCCCCGCGCTCCATGCGCGCGTCCTGACGCCGACGAGACGATACGCTCGAGCATTCCGGACGCTTGGAGCGGTGCGACGAGCCCCATTAGCAGCAGGGTGAAGATGGACGCACCCAGTCCTCGTTCCATTCCCTGGACGAGGGCCCCCTTGGCCGCGAAGCTCTCGATATCGATGTAGAGGAGCGTGTGGGGCTCGATCAAAGTGAACGTAAGCCCGACGCCCGCGGCGGTCAGGATTCCGAATACGAAACCTTCCATCAGATGGTGGCCCCGTGCGAGAAGCGTCAGAACGACGAGGGGAACGGCGAGCATCACGAGGCCGCGAGGGCTGCCGCTTGGCTCGAGGCCGGCCGCTGTTCCGGCGAACGCGCTGTCGCCTCCCAGAGCTCCGTAAGCGAGTATCGCGACCGCCGCCGCCGGGAGCGCATAGCGCAATCGGCTGCGAACGACGCCGGCAATGTCGGCACCCTGGGTCAAGGCCGAAGCGATGGTCGTGTCGGAGATCGGAGAGACGTTGTCGCCGAAGGTCGCGCCTCCGAGAATGGCGCCCATGAGGATCGTCGGGTCCGCGCCGAGCGTCCCACCGCCGGGATACAAGAGCGGGCCGCATACGAGGATGGTCCCGAGGCTCGTGCCCGTCGCGGTCGACACGATGCAACAGATGAGAAACGAAGCGACGACATAGCCGCCGCCCTCGACGCCGCCTTGACGCGCCACCCACGTCATCGCCTCGACGAAGCCGGTCTCCTGCATGATCATCCCGAGCACGCCCGCGAGGAGCCAAGCGACGATCATGATCGTGACGAGAGGTCGGCTCATGCCTTCGATCACGACCTCGCTGAAGCGCGTCCGGTCTTTCGCCAGGATCAATCCGAGGCAAAGCGCGGCCAGGAGCATTGGCCAAAACCCTCGCTCGTCGGGCGCCCCGGAAAGGCCGAGCCAAGCGACACCGACGAGGAACAGGGCGAACGGAGCCAGCGCGGCGCGCGCTCCGCCGTAGAACTCGAGGGGGCTTTTATCGCTCGTCAATGTTGATCCTCATGTGGATCTACCCGATAGTTGTCGCGAAAGCGAAGAAAAAAAGTGATGAAGCTCTGTTTCGGCACCGCCCTTTCGGTCTTGCTCGTGCTCACGGCGCCCGGCTGCGCCCCCTCGGAGCCGACGGTGCGTCCGGAAGAGAACCGGCTGCTCGAAGAGCTGATGGAGTCCTATGTCTCGGAGCGATTCGCGTTCTATCCGGTGGAGGCGACGCTCGCCGGGCTCCCCGGCAATGACGATCGCCTCGGGAGCTACACCGAGATCGATGTCGAGCGACGTATCGCGTGGCTGACGGACTTTCACTATCGGCTGATGGGTGTCCGTCTGACGGATCTCGGTCGGCCCGCCTATCTCGACGCGCTGTGGCTGACGAGCTTGGTGAAGAGCGAGATCTTCGATCTCTCGGAGCGGCGTTCGTGGGAGAGGACGGCTGCGTTCTACGGTGAGCGCATCCTCGTCGGTCTCGTCTCGCTCGTCGCCGCCGAGGATCTTGGAGAGCGCTTTGGCGCGCTGCTCGGAAGACTCGACCAAGTGGTGCAGCTGACGTCGCAAGCGCGAGAGAATCTCGGGCCGGTCGATACGGTTTGGCTCGAAGACGGGCTCGCGTCCCTCGACGCTTGCCGAAGTCTTCTTCGGGAGCTGCCCGGCCTCGTCGAGGGTCGACTCCCGGAGGCGAACACGGTTGCCTTCTCGGAGAGTCAGCGGAATGCCCAAAGCGCGGTGGAGGAGCTTGCCTCCCTCCTGCCGGTGATCCAGTTCGGCCCCAACCCGACCGGGTTCGTGAGCGGCCGTGACGCACTCGAGCGCTACTTCCGGAATGCGCATCTCTCTGACTGGCCGCTGGACGAGCTGCGAGGAAGGGTCGCGGACTCGCTGCAGGCCGAGGTCCACGAGCTGACGTCGCTCGCCCTCGCGAGCTTCCCGAACTTCGCGTTGCGTGAGCTCGTAGCCCAGCCGCCGGAGAACGCACCGGAGGCATTCGTCGTCGCGGCCCAGGCGCGCGTGCGCGCTCGCACCGGCACGGCCTCACCCGCGGCCCCGGGCCCGTTCCCGGTACGCCTGACGCCTCCGTATTTTCCGGTGCGCGATCCGGTCACCCTATGGCGCTCTCGAGCACTCGAGCCCAAGCGCGGCGCCTTCCTCATGGTGAGGACGGAGTGGCCTCATGGACCTCCGAGCGCGGCCGCACTCGAGCTCTCGACGCTGCGGGAAGTCGGCGGACGCGCGCGGCAACATCGTTATCAAGCGGAGTCGGCGAGCCTATTACGGCGTGTTTTCGCATCGGCATCGACCGAGGCCGGTTGGCTCGCACGTTTCGAACGGGCCTCGGTCGAAGCCGGTACTCTTCCGGAAGGCGACGCCATTCGAGTGGCCCGTCACGCGCGGAGGATACTCGAGCTGGTGCGGCTCGGTGCCACCATCGATATTCACGCACTGGGCGTCCCGCTTCACGAAGCCGAGCGGCGGTTCGAGGAGTCGGCCTTCCTCACTCCACTCGCGGCGAGAGCGGAGGCGAGGCGGGTCGCGGTTTCGCTCGAGGGCGCGACGCCCGGTCTCGGAGCGCTCCTGGTGGAGGACTTGGTCTCCGACTATCGCAAACGCTATCCGCTCGAAACGCCGGCCCAGATTGACCAGAAACTTCTCGAGTCCGGGAGTCTACCGGTGCGGCTCATTCGATTCGACCTCTTGGAGCCGGCGAGTGGTCCCTTCCCCGACTGAGGGGCTCTGCGGACTATAATTCCCCCGCGAAAAGCCGGAATCCATGCATATCTTGATGATTGCCCCCCAGCCGTTCTTTCAGCCGCGGGGCACCCCATTCAGCGAGTTCTACCGAATCCGAGCACTGACGGAGCTCGGTCACACCGTCGACCTCGTCACCTATGCGATTGGTGAGGACGTCGAGATGGCCGGACTCTCCATCTATCGAACCATCGGTGTCCCCGGCATTCGAGAGGTTCGCATCGGACCTTCGCTCGCCAAGCTCCCACTGGATGCGCTGATCTTCGTGTGGTCGCTCAAGCGCCTGCTGTTCACTCGCTACGATCTTCTCGACTGCCACGAAGAGGCGGGTCTCATGGGAGTCTTCTTCTCGAAAGTCTTCCGGATCCCCACCGTCTACGACATGCATAGCTCTCTTCCTGAGCAGCTCGAGAATTTTCGCTATTCGAAGAGTCGGTTGCTCCGGTACCTTTTCGATCTCGCCGAGCGGATCACGATCAAAGGCTCGGATGCGGTCATCCACATCTGTCCCTATTTGGGAGAGGTCAGCGAGAAAGTCGACGCGGACACGCCGCGCTTCCTCATCGAGAACTCGCCGCTCGCCGAGTCGGGCACCATCGCGGATGAGGTCCACGCGCGGGACAAACGGACGGAGCTCGGCTTGTCCGACGCGTTCGTTTTGCTGTACACGGGCACGTTCGAGGCCTATCAGGGACTGGATCTTCTCTACGAGGCTTTGGCCCGAGTTTCCGACCCCTCCGTGCGATTGTTGATGGTCGGGGGGAAGCCGGAGCAGGTAGACGAAGCCCGGGCCGAGGTCGCGCGCGCGGGGGTGGCGGATCGCGTCGTGTTCACCGGCGCGAAACCGCCGGGGGAGATGCCGCTCTATCTCGCGGTAGGCGATGCCCTCGTCTCACCACGCTCTCACGGCAAGAACACGCCTCTCAAGATCTACTCGTACCTGCAGTCGGGAAAGCCCATCGTCGCGACTCGGATCCTCACGCACACTCAAGTGCTCGACGATGAGGTCGCGGTCCTGACCGAGCCTTCGCCGGAGTCCTTCGCAATCGGCATCTCGTTGCTCGTCGCCGATCCCGTGAAAGCGAAAGCCTTGGGTGAAGCGGCCAAGAGGCGCTCCGCGGCCGAATATAGCTACGAGCACTATCTCGAGCGTACCAGGCGACTGCTCGACTATGTCTCCGGCGAGAGCAATCGTCCGATGCCGTCGAAAAGTGCGCCCGTCAAAGGAGTCCAACAATGAGAACCCTCGCGTTTCTCGCAACATTCGGTGTCGCAACGGCCACCTACGCCCAACCCGATGCCTCGGCCAAGCCGCGTGCTCGCGAGCTAGGGCTCGCTCCGGGCATCCTCGAACCGGGCGCGCTGAACGGCATCACCGATGTGCCGGGGGTGACGGTAGGGCAAGTGACGATCTGGGAGGGCGATGACGTCCGCACCGGGGTCACGACGATCCTTCCGCATGACGGAAACCTGTTTCAGGACAAAGTGCCTGCCGCCATACACCTCGGAAACGCGTTCGGGAAGCTCGTCGGATACACCCAGGTCGAAGAGCTCGGCGTGATCGAGTCTCCGATCGTTTTGACCGGCACGCTCTCAGTGTGGAACGCGGCGAACGGGGTCGTGAGTTACTTGATGGCGCTTCCCGGAAACGAGAACGTCCGCTCGTTCAACCCGGTCGTGGGCGAGACCAATGACGGCTATCTCAGCGACATTCGCGGCCGTCAGGTCACGGAGTCCCACGTGCTCGAGTCGATCCGGAGCGCGAGCGCGGGCGCGGTCCAGGAGGGGGTCGTGGGTGCCGGCACCGGTACCTCTGCGTTTGGATGGAAGGGAGGCATCGGGACGTCGTCGCGGCAGCTGCCGGAGAGCTTGGGCGGCTACACCGTGGGTGCGCTCGTTCAGAGCAACTATGGCGGTGTCTTGCAGATGGACGGCCTGCCGGTCGGAGAAGAGCTGGAGCAGTATTACTTGCGGAACGCCGTTACCGGCGACGACGACAATCCGGATGGGTCGATCATGATGGTGATCGCGACGAACGCACCGGTGCGCAAGGAAGGGCTGTCGCGCATCGCAAAGCGGGCGATGCTCGGGCTGTCGCGCACGGGAGCGACCTCGTCCCACGGCAGCGGTGACTACGTGGTCGCGTTCTCGACGGCGCCGGAGCTCAGGTCCTCGTTCCAGAGCCGCGAGCTCACCGAGAGCGGCGCGGTCGTTCGCGGCGACAAGCTGTCGCCGATTTTTCAAGCAACGATCGAGGCGACCGAAGAGGCCGTCTACAACTCTCTCCTCAAGGCGGTGGACGTCACGGGGCGGGACGGCAACACCCGTCAGGCGCTTCCCATCGAACGCTTGCGCGAGATCATGAGGAAGTACAACCGCTCTCCCTAGGGGCGAGCGTTAGCGCTTCATCCGTCATGGGCAAAATCAAAGTGCTCCAGATTTGCGACCACCTCGGGTGGGAGGGTTCGCGCATGCACGGAGTGAAGCGCTTGTTCTCCTGGATGATCCCTCGATTCGACTCCTCTCGATTCGAAGTATCTCTGCTCAGCTTGCGCAAGAAAGACGTCTCGGAGGACAAGCTCGAGAGCTTCGGGTTCCCGGTCTATTACTTGGAGAAGGGGAAGTTCGACCCGTCGACCTTGCCGGCCTTGATATCGCTTCTGAAGCGTCTCGAGATCGATGTCATCCAGACGCACGGCTACGGCGCGACGACGTTCGGGCGCGCGGCCGCTTTGGCACTCGGCATTCCGAACGTTCTCCACGAGCACGCGAACCTCACGAACACGCCCTGGTTTCAGAAGATCCCGGACAAGCTTTTCGACCGCTACACGGATCTCGCCATCGCCGTGTCGGAATCGACCCGCGAGTTTTGCATCCACGGTCGCAAGCTTTCACCGGAGCGCGTCAAGAAAGTGTTCCTGGGGGCGCCGCTCGATGAGTTCCAGCCGTTGTCGGCCGAACGCGCGCGCGCCGCGCGCCACGAGCTCGGCTTCACCGATGACGGCGCCAAGCTCTTCGGAACCGTCACCCGGTTGCACGAATCGAAGGGGAACCGCTACTTCGTCGACGCGGCGAAGGCGGTGGCGAAGGAGATCCCCGAAGCCCGGTTCCTGATCGTGGGCGAGGGGCCGCTACAGGCCGATCTCGAAGCCCAGGCGGAGCGGCTCGGCATCCGCGATCGCGTGTCCTTCCTGGGGTTCCAACGCGATGTGGCCGCATGCTTCGCGGCCTTCGACGTCGCTGTCTTCCCGTCTCTTTGGGAGGGTACGCCGCTTACCGTGTTCGAGACGATGGCCATGGCGCGGCCGATCGTTTCGACGGATGTCGACGGGCTGCGTGAGGTGCTCATCCCCGATCACAACGCGGTCGTGGTACCGCCGGCGAATGTGGGGGCGCTCGCGAGCGCCATGGTGCGGGTGATGCGTGACGACGGCTTGCGTGAACGCTTGGCCACGCGTGCGCGTGAGACGTCGCGAGAGTTCGATATTCAAGCGTTCGTCGACACGATGGAGCGGCTCTACGAGGTGCTCGTCGCGCGCTATCGGAGCGAAGGCCGAAGACCTCGATGGGATTACTCGCGAGACTTCGACTTCATTCCGGCGGGCTCGTGAGCGCGTGAAACATTTTCCGAGTCGACTCTCCGTCGTCCTGCGGGTCGCGGTGAGCGTGGGCCTCGTGGCCTTCATGCTCTCCTATCTCGACGTCGACAACATGCTGCGCTTCGTGCGCCGTGCGGATCCTTTTCTCGTCGTTCTGACTCTCGTCGCCGTGTTCGTCGATCGGTTGTTCATGGTCCTCCGGTGGACGAAGCTCATCGAGGCCCTCGACATCCACGTGCCGTGGATCCGGGTCGTTAAGATCTTCTTCTTGAGCAGCTTCTTCGGGAGCTTCCTTCCGAGCGGCGTCGGTGGCGAGGCCGTGCGTGCGGCCTCGTTCGCGCGACTCACCTCGAAAGGAGTCGAGTCGGTCGCTTCCGTCGTCATGGATCGACTCCTCGGCTTGCTGTCGATGCTCTTGACCGGACTCTTGTCGTTGACGGTCTTCTACCGCGTGTTCCCTCACCCGGCGCTTCTCGGTATCGTCGTCATCGGCTCCATCGCCTTGCTGGGGAGTCTGTCGTTGCTGTTGTCGCGTCGACTGCACAAGTTCCTGGAGCGAGACGGAGACGGCTGGATGGCTCGCGCGGTGCGCGCGATGGCGCGTTATCGGGATCGTCTAGGAACGCTGGGCGTGGTCTTCCTCTTGTCCGTTGGCGTTCAGTTACTGAGGGTGCTGCACGCTTTGTTGCTCTCCGAGGCGATGGATCTCGGGACGCCCCCGATCTACTTCTTGTGCTTCATCCCGCCCATACTCATCGTGACGATGCTTCCGATTTCCGTGGGCGGATGGGGAACGACGAACGCGGCCTACGTCGCTTTGTTCTCGCAAGTGGGGATGGACCCGGACGGGGCTTTCGTTCTCTCGGTCCTCATCCTCGCGCTCGGGGTCATCGGGAATCTCCCCGGGGGCGTGATCTACGCCTGGGAGGGTTTCCAGTCGACGAGGCACACCTTGCCGAGCGATGAGGACGAAGAGAACGGGGAGCACCCGGAGAGCGCATGACCGACACCTCGTCGACCCAAGCATCCCGCGTCGCCGTCGTCACGTCGGATGTGCCTTTCGTGCATGGCGGACACCGGGTGATCGCAGACGAGATCGTCGCCGCGCTCGGCAGGAGCGGACATCGCGCGTCTCTGATCACCACGCCGTCGAACCGGTTCGGGCGGCAATTCTCCGCCTATGTCGCGAATTGGACGACGGATGTCGGCGAGTCCGTCGATCGCGTGATCTCGCTGCGCTATCCAAGCTACGCGGTACGCCACCCCCGCCACGTGTGCTGGCTCAACCACCGGATGCGCGAGTACTACGACCTGTGGCCGGGGTTCAAGAGAAAGCTGTCCCGAAAAGGCACCGTCAAGGAGTCGGTCAGGCGCTTCCTGATCCACCGCGCGGACCACTATCTGCTCACGCGCAATGTCGGCAAGCTCTACGCGCAATCGAAGACCGTCGCGCAGAGGCTCCGCGACTGGGGAAACATCGAAGCCGAAGTCCTCTACCCACCGCCTCCCGAGCGGGCCTATCGTACGGACGGCTATGAGAACTTCGTCTTCGCGGTGTCGAGGCTCGATCCACTCAAACGTCTCGACATGCTCGTAAAGGCCATGAAGCGCGTCGAGTCGAAGGACTTTCGCGCGGTGATCGCCGGCACGGGCGCGGAGGAAGACCACCTCAAGCGACTCGCCGGCGAGCTGGGCGTCTCCGAGCGCATCGACTTCGTCGGTGCCATAAGTGATGAGGCGCTCCTCGACTACTACGCGCGGTGCCGTGGTGTGTTCTTCGCCCCGTTCATGGAAGACTATGGGTTCGTGACTCTCGAAGCGTTTCGCTCCAACAAGCCCGTCCTGACGTGTATGGACAGCGGTGGGCCGGCGGAGCTGGTTTCGGTGGGACGTTCCGGCTACGTGCTCTTGCCGGAGCCCTTCCAGATCGCGCAACAGCTCGACGCCTGGGCGAAGAGTCCCGACCTGGCCGCTCGTATGGGCGAAAACGGTGCTTCCGATACCGAAGCGGTGAAGTGGGACGCCTGTATCGAGGTTCTGCTGTCATGAAGCCCGTCGTGATCGCGGGCGCTGGTCCCGCAGGTCTTGCCGCTGCCATCCACTTGCGGCGGTCCGACATTCCGGTCGAGATCTATGAGAGGCGTCGTGCTCCCGGCGCGCGCTTCATCGGCGAGTGGCAAGTGCTCGAGAACTACAGCCGCCAAGAGGACGCGTTCGACGAGCTACGGGCCATGGGCATCGAGCCCGACTTCGACCATGTTCCCGCGCATTGGGCGGATCTCGTCGATGATCGTGACAACAAACGTCGGGTGACGAGCGACCAACCTTACGGATATTTTCTGAAACGCGGTGATGAGCCCGGTACCCTTGACCGTGCTTTGGCGGCGCAAGCGACGTCACTCGGCGCGGTGATCCACTACGAGAAAAAGATTGCTCCGGGTGACGCGGACATCGTCGCGACCGGGCCGGGACCCGCGGACGGCATCGCCAAGGAGATCGCGTTTCGGACGAGCGTCTCGGACCGGGTCGAGGTGATCTTCGACCCCGAGCTCGCGCCGGGTGGCTACGCCTACTTCTTCGTGCTCGACGGGTGGGGAACATTGGGGTTGGCGCTCCTCAAAGGTTACGGAAAGCTCGAGACGCAGTTCGAAAAGACCAAAGCGCGTTTTCAGGCGATCGAACCCTTCGATCTCGAAGACGTGCGTCCGGGCTATTCGTATATGAACTTCTTTCTTCACAAAAGCTCGGAGAGAGCCGGATCCGTATTCGCCGGAGAGGCCGGGGGCTTTCAGGACTACTTGTTCGGGCTCGGCATTCGCTACGCCATCGGCTCGGGACATCTCGCCGCCCAGAGCTTGATCACCTCGAAGCCCTACGACGAGCTCTGGCGCGAGCGTTTCCTGGCGACGATGCAGTCGAGCGTCTCGGCGCGGCTTCTCTATGAGAGCTTGGGCAAGTGGGGCTTGAGGCTGTTCGTGTGGCAGTCCGCCCGAAACGACTTCAAGAAGTTCCTCCACTCCTGGGCAAGGCCTTCGTGGTGGCGGTTGCTTCTTCGACCGGCCGCCGAGCGCGTGTTCGGCAAGGCCGAAGCTTGTGCGCACAAGATCCCGTGCCGCTGGTGTCGCCCGCGTGAAGGACGGACCGGAGAGCCGGAGCCGCTTCCGGCGGATTTCGTGTCGCGCTATTTGGAAGAGTCATAGACTTGACCGACCTCGACGCCGCCTACGCCTATTGTCGCCGTATCGCGCATGACGCCGGCCCCAACTTCTCCGTCGGCTTTCGTTTCCTTCCGCGCGCGAAACGAGATGCGGTCTATGCGACCTACGCTTTTTGTCGTTTCGTCGATGACGTCGTGGACGAGACTCCCGGCGAGGATGTCGAGGAGCGGATCGCGTCGTGGGAGGCGGAGCTCTCGCGCTGCTATGCCGGATCGCCCACTCACACGATCACCGTCGCGCTCGCGGACACCGTCTCTCGCTATCCGATCCCGCAAGAGGCGTTCCAGGGACTCATCGACGGCTGCAAGCAGGACCTCGTCAAGAACCGCTACGAGAACTTCGACGAGCTGATGGGATATAGCGACCTGGTCGCGACGACGATCTCGACGATGTCTTTGTCGATTTTCGGATATCACGATGAGCGCGCGCTCGTGCGCGGCCGCGATCTCGCGACGGCGTTCCAGCTCACCAATATTCTCCGGGACGTGGGTGATGACATCCACAAGAACCGAATCTATCTGCCCGCGGATGACATGGCGCGCTTCGGTGTGACCGAGGAAGACCTCAGGCGCGAAGTGGTGACGCCGGGCTTCGTCGAGCTCATGCGCTTTCAAGTGGCGCGCGTTCGTGAGCACTTCCATCGCGCTGAGGAGCTCCTTCAGTGGATCGAGGCGGACTCCAGGCGATGCACGTGTCTGATGGGCGCCGTCTATTACGAAGTGCTTCAACGCATCGAGGATGAGGACTACGCGGTGTTCGGCCGCCGCATCGGGCTTTCGCTCACAGAGAAGCTCTCGCTCGTAGCACGGACTTATTTGGCGAAGTCCCCGACCTGGGTCACTATGGGCTCAGTGAGACAGTCGTCATGAACAGCCATCGATTGGGCGCCGTCGGCCTGCTTTCGGTGAGTGTCTTCTCAGCGCTCGCTGTCTTCGCGCTAGCGCAACGCGGTCGAGTCGACCGCGGCGAGCTTTCCCGGATGGTGGAGCTCCTCGAGATCAAAGCCGGCGACGTCGTTGCCGATGTCGGAGCGGGTGACGGCAAATGGGCTCTCGCCATCGCCGAAGTCGTGGGCGACTCGGGGCGGGTCTATGCCACGGAAGTCGACCAAAACGACCTCGAGCTGATCCGAGACCGCGTCGCACGCGAATCGGCGGCGAACGTCACCGTCGTCGAGGGAAAAGACGACGATAGCGGGCTGCCGGCCGCGTGTTGCAGCGCGATCCTTCTTCGCCGGGTGTACCATCACTTCAAGGAGCCGGCGCCGATGCAAGAGAGTTTGCGGCGCTCGCTGACGCCGAACGGTCTCCTCTTCGTCGTCGATTTCGATACCCACGAACGGTGGCAACGGCCCTCCGGGATTCCAGGCTCGAGGGAAGGGCACGGTATCGGAAAGGCCATGTTGATTGCTGAGTTGCAAGAAAAAGGGTTCGAGCTCACCGAAGACATGGAGTGGGAGAATGGTGACTACGCACTCTTGTTTCGTTTGGCCGTGCTCGACTGAGGCCAGCCTATCCATGCATCGAACCGAGGGAGCTCCATCACGATGAATCGTCGAAATCTTCTCGTTGCTTTTCTCACCGTTGGAACGACGGTGTCCGCGCAGCAAGTCGCTCCGCCGGAGATCCGCGTGACCGGGGCGGCGACACGAGAGATCGAGCCCGATCAGGCTGAGCTCGATCTGGGCGTCGTGACCCAAGCGCAAACCGCGCGCTCGGCGGCGGAGATCAATGCGGGCAAGGTTGACACGGTGTTGGACGCGCTTCGAGCGGAGCTCGGGCCCGACGCCAAGCTCGAAACGATCCGCTATGTCGTTCGCCCCAACTACGACCGCCAGCGCGGCGGCGGCGACCCGACGATCACGAGCTACAGCGCTTCGAATGTCGTGCGCGCGACCGCGCTTCCCATCGATGCGGTCGGACGGCTGATTGATGCCGCGACGACGGCGGGAGCCAACAAGGTCGAGCGGTTGGTGTTCACCGTGCAAGACGCCGAGACGGAGCGTTTGTTCGCGCTCGCGGATGCCGCGAAACAGGCGCGCCGAAAAGCCAACGCCATCGCTGAAGCGCTGGGGCTCCGGATCACGAACGTCGCGTCGGTAGAAGAGGGCGCGTCCGCTTCGCCGGGTCAGTACCAAGCGCGCGCGATGATGATGCAAGCCGACGAAGCCGTCGCGACGCCTATCGAGGCGGGAACGCTCGAGATCCATGCGAGCGTCACGCTGCGGGTGCGGGTCGTGCCGCGCTAGGAAATCGGGGGACATAAACCTATTACCCGTTTCTTGGGGATGGTTTGCGGCAAGAAACAGCGTAATAGGTATTGTGTCCCCCTATTTCCAGCTCTCCGTTCTTGCCGGGAAATACGGGGACACAACACCTATTACCCCTGTTCTTGCCGCGAACCATTCTCAAGAACTGTGTAATAGGTTTATGTCCCCCTATTTCCAATTCTCCGTCAGCTCCTTGGCGATCGTGCCGATCGCGGCTTCGACGTCCGTGAAGTCTCCGGTGTTTTGGTTCACGAAGACGGAGACGATCGTGGGGCCGCCCTCGTAGTACAGGATACCGACGTCGTTCCCTGCAATGGGAGGCCAGTCACCGGTCTTGTGAGCGACGCTCGCGTCGAAGCGTATGAAACGGGGGAGTCGCGACGCGTAGAACTGGCGTCGCAAGATTCCGATCATCTCGTCCCTCGATGCTTCGGAGCTCAGCTCGGCGCTCGCCAGCTCTTCGAGCAAGCGGGCCATTTCCCGGGCGGTCGTTCGTCCGAGCCATTCGTCCGGGTCTCCCTCGAATGCGAAGCTACGCGCCGAGGCTTCGTCATCCGAGGGGAAGCCGCGTTCGTAGACTTCCGTCGGCGTGAGCGCTTTATGACGCGCGTCGCTCATCTCCCACACCCGGCGGAAGAGATCTCCGGTGGAGGCGAGCACCCGCGTCTCCCGATAGCCACGTTGCTCGAGAAGGGCGTTGACGCGATCGAGGCCGACTCGGGCCAGCATGATATCGGTCGCCGTATTGTCGCTGGTGATGATCATCTGGGTGATGATGTCGCGATAGGTCGGCGACAAGCCCGGCGCGAATGTCTGGATCAATCCGCTCCCTCGACGACGATCTTCCGATTTCACCTCATAGCGCGCGTCGAGGTCGAGCGCTCCCGCTTCCGCGTCTCTGAACGCGAGCACCATGATCGGTATCTTGATCACGCTCAACGTGTTCATCGGGACGTCCGCGCGCACCGCGATCTCCCGTCCGGTCTCCAGGTGTTTCGCATAGAGGGAGCTCTTTGCCGGTAGGGCGTCGAGAAGCTCTTCGAAGCGTGACTCGAGGTCGGCTTCCTGGGTCCATGCCGCCGGGGCGACGAGGTAGCAGCAGAAGATAGCGAGAAGGTTCTTCATGCGCGCATTCTACAGGCGTACCCGGCGTGCCGCCTGTTGAAAATCACGCCGAAGGGGTGTAGAAATTGAGATCTGATGCGGTGGTGCGCGCTTGTAGCAGTGTTTGCTCTGGCGGCTCCTGCTTTCGGGCAGGAAGAGCCGTCGCTGTGGCCGGACCACGAAGAGATCGAGCACTTTCTGAAGAAAGCCAAAGTCATCGAGCGAAAGAAAATCGGTACCGGTGTTACCAACCCGGACAAGGTGACGCTCGAGCTCGATGGTGTCGTCCGCAACGCGATCTACAAGAAAGTTGACAAGAAGCACGACAGCTGGCGTTTCGAAGTGGCCGCCTACGAGCTCGACAAGCTTCTGGGGCTAGGAATGGTGCCGCCGACGGTCAAACGCAGCTTCAGGGGACGTAAGGGATGCCTCCAGCTCTGGGTCACCGGCACGGTGATGAATGACTTCGACGAAGAATTCTCAGACGTCGAGCGATGGCGCCGGCAGGTCAGCGTCATGTGGCTGTTCGACGATCTCATCGCCAACATAGACCGGCATCTCAACAACGCCATGGTCTCGCCGGATCACCGTTTGATGCTCATCGACAACTCCAAGACATTCCGCTTCCAAAAACACCTCCTCAACGATCTGAACGGCAACGGGACGGGCACGCATGCGAGGTTCTGGGGGGTCGAGTACGACGAAGCGCGCGAGCGTTTCGAGACCCGCTACCCTCCCTGGCTCGTCGAGAGACTCCGATCGGTATCGGAGGACGAGATCAAGAAAACGCTGAAGAAATTCGTTTGGGGGCAAAATCGGAAGCTCGTCTCGAAACGCCTCGCCATCATTCTCGAGCGACTCGACGACATGCCGGCCGCGACGGCCGTTACGACGCACTAACCCTATGCCAACGACAAGAACAGGTTTTACCGGACAACTGTGGACCGCGGCGGAGCCGACCTATCAGTCGATCTTGCGACATCCCTTCGTCACCGGACTGACGGATGCGAGCTTGGACCGCCAAGCTTTTCGCTACTACGTCGTCGAGGACGCCGTCTATTTGACCGCGTTCGCGCGGGCGCTGTCGATCGCGGCCGCGAAAGCTCCGAAGGACGCGTGGATCCTGCGTTTCAATCGTGACGCCATCGGTTCGCTCGAGGCGGAGCGCGCGCTGCACGAAAGCTATTTCAAAGAATTCGGCCTGACGGAGTCCGAGCTCATGAGCCGGCGGCCGGCACCCACGACGCTCGCCTATACGAGCTACTTACTCGCGACCGCCTACGAACGCTCGTTCTCGGAGGCGCTCGCCTCGCTTTTGCCCTGCTATTGGATCTATGCCGAAGTGGGAAAAGCGTTGTCGGAAAAAGGCTCTCCGGACCCGCTCTATCAGCGTTGGATCGACAGCTATGCGAGCGAGGAATACGACCAGCAAGTGCAATCCATTCTCGACATCATGGATGAGGTGGCCGAGGGTGAAGGGGCCAGCGTGAGGGCGGCGATGGTCGAGCGGTACACGACGACCTCGCGCTACGAGTGGATGTTTTGGGATATGGGCTACCGTCAGGAGACGTGGCCGGTCTAGCGCGCACGGTCCGGAGACATGGAGCCGTGAAGCACCCGACACGAACCACGCTGGGCATCGGCCTCGCGCTTTGTGTGGCGTTCTACGCTGCCGCGCAACGCCCGGAGCCCAACTACGACGAGTCGTTGGTGCCGGATTTCGCGCTACCGGACCTGCTGACCTTTGTGAGCGGTGAGCCGGTTGACAGTGCTTCTTCCTGGCGCGAGCGTCGCCGGCCGGAGCTCCTCCGGCTCTTCGAGCGTCACGTTTACGGGAGAACTCCGGCCGGTCCGTTCCCGCTTCGGTTCGTAGTCCGCAACGAGAGCGCGGATGCCCTTTTTGGCACGGCGACGCGTAAGGAAGTGCGGATTTTCTTCACGGCCGACGATGAAGGCCCATTCGTCGATTTGCTCTTGTACTTGCCCCGGCAGTCCCGGGGTCCGGTCCCGACTTTTTTGGGGCTGAACTTCTACGGCAACCACTCGATCCACGCCGACCCGGAGATCTCGTTGTCGCGCCGGTGGATGCGCCAGACGGATGACTACGGGATCGTCGATAACCGGGCGACGGAGAAGTCACGAGGCGTGCGAGCTCATCGCTGGGCGGTGTCGCGGATCCTCGAGCGCGGCTACGGGCTCGCGACTTTGTACTACGGCGACATCGACCCGGACTTCGACGACGGATTCGACAACGGCGTGCACCCGTTATTCGACCGGGACGGCCGCGACCCGGAATCCTGGGGCTCGATTGGCGCTTGGTCGTGGGGTCTGTCGCGGGTAATGGACTATCTCGAGACGGATGACTCGATCGATCGAGAGCGGGTCATCGTCTTCGGACACTCGCGGCTCGGGAAGACGTCCCTTTGGGCGGGTGCACAGGATGAGCGCTTCGCGATGGTCGTCTCGAACGACTCCGGGTGCGGCGGCGCGGCACTCTCCCGCCGCCGTTTCGGAGAGACCGTCCGGGTCATCAATCAGCAGTTTCCGCATTGGTTCTCTGAGAGCTTCAGGCAATATGACGACAACGAGAATCAGCTACCGGTCGACCAGCACATGCTCCTCGCTCTCGTGGCGCCGCGTCCGGTCTATGTCGCGAGCGCGGTGGAAGACCAGTGGGCCGATCCTCATGGCGAGTTCCTGTCCGCATTCCACGCCGGACCCGCCTACGAGCTCCTCGGCGAGAGCCCGCTTCCCGCATCGAAGATGCCCGGGGTCGAAGCGCCCGCGATCGGCACCATCGGCTACCACGTCCGCCGCGGTGGCCACGACGTCACCGACTACGACTGGGAGCGGTTCATGGACTTCGCCGACCGCCACCTGCCTCAAAAATAGACGAGAGGCAACGGGACAGGTCCCTTTTTTGCCGTTTCGGTGGGGTCTCTAGTCTCTAGACGCCGAAGATCGGACCCACCAGCAGAAGCGTCATGATGCTGATGAGGATGATGCCGATGACGTTGATACCGATCCCGGCCTTCACCATCTGCGGGACCGTGATGTAGCCGGTACCGAACACGATCGCGTTCGGCGGTGTCGCCGCCGGAAGCATGAAAGCGCAGGAAGCCGCGACGGCCGTTGGCACGGCGAGTACCAAGGGCGACAAGCCCATCGCGACGGCGGTCGCAGCGAATATCGGAACCGACATCGCCGTCGAGGCCATGTTCGATGCGAACTCGGTGAGGACCACGATCGTCAGCACGATGATGACGATGAATACCGGCAAGGGAAGCTCGGCGAAGAATCGTAGCTGCTCGCCGACCCAGCTCGAAAGCCCGTTGCGCTCGAAGCCCGCAGCGAGCGAGAACCCTCCACCGAACAGCAACAGCACGTCCCACGGGAGCCTCCCGGCCCACTCCCAATTGAGCAGCTTCTCGCCGTCGCCTGCCGGCGTCAGGAACATCGCGAGCGTCGCGAACATCGCGATGGTCGAGTCACGGATGAGCTCACCGTTCGGGATGTACGGCGCCCAATACGGTCGCGTCATCCATGACAACGCCGTGAGCCCGAACACCACCGCGAGTCTTCGCTCCGCCGTGGACATCGTGCCGAGCTTTTCTAGCTCCTCACGGATGCGCTCCGAGCCCCCCGGAATGGAGGTGATCTCGATCGGGTACGCGACGCGCGTCAGCCAAAGCCAAGCGAGCGGCATGAAAACGACCGCGAGCGGCAGCCCGAAGCCGAGCCACCTCAAGAAGGAGATCTCGATCCCGTAGTTGTCCGCCATCGCACCGGCGAGGAACACGTTCGGAGGCGTCCCGATGATCGTGGCGACCCCGCCGATGGTGGCGCCGTAGGCGATCCCGAGCATCAGGTTCGTACCGAAATGGAAGTGGCCGGGGCGGGTGTCGATCGGTAGCCCGTCCGTTTCAGCTCCTTCGATCGCTTGCTGGATGATCGCGAGTCCGAGCGGCATCATCATCGCTGTCGTCGCGGTGTTCGATACCCACATCGACACGAAGCCGGCGGCGCACATGAAGCCGAAAACGATGCGAGAGGGGGAGGTCCCGATCTTGTGCACGATCGTGAGTGCCATCCGACGATGAAGATTCCATCGCTGCATCGCCTGCGCGAGCATGAAGCCGCCGAGAAACAAGTAGACGAGCCGATTCGCGTAGGGGGCGGCCGCTTCGCTCGCGGAGCCCAAGCCTAGTACCGGAAACAACGCCAGCGGAAGGAGCGATGTCGCTGCTAGAGGGATGGCCTCCGTGACCCACCACGTCGCCATGAGCACCGCGACGGCCATCATCCCCTGCACGCTGCCGGGCACCTCCCCCATGGGGACGAGCAAGACGGCGGTGAACAGCGCCGGTCCTGCGACGAGTCCGAACCGCTCGCGAGTGAAGGTGCTACTCACCCGCAGTGACGCTCGCCTTCGACAAGCTCAACAAGTTCGCGAACAGCTTGTAAGCCGATGGGACTCCGGCGGGAAGCTGGCGGAAGAAGCCGAGCCCGATATACAGCCAGCGACCGGAACCGTACTCCGCCTCGACGAGCATCCCCGTCTTCACGCCCTCGTTGTACTCCCATGGGTCTTCGGATGCGAGAAGCTCGGTATACCGAGGGTCGCCTTCCGGGTCCAGAAAGTAGAGGCCTCGCTCCTGCACCCAGCCGTCCCAATCGTCTTCCGTAATCTTGTTCGGCGCGTTGAAGACCGGATGGTCGGGGACGAGGATGTCGATGGGCGCTTCTTCCACGGTGACGCGGTTACGGGATACCTTCTTCGGATAGGGCCCCCACTGCGCGCGGTTGAACTCGAACTTGTTGTACTGGACGAGCATCGTCCCTCCGCCCTCGACATATTCGAGAAGACGGTGGTTGTACGCTTTCAAGTCGTCACGGTTCAGATACGCGCGCACGCCGGTCATGATCACGTCGAAGCGGGATAGGTCCCCTTCGGCTAGGTCCTGTTCTTCGAGGAACGTGAGCTCGGCACCTAGCTGTCGGATCGCCGTCGGGATCTCGTCGCCCACCCCCCGGACATATCCGACCGTCACCGGGGCTATCGACAGGTCGAGCGCCTGCACCGTCGCTTCCGCCGGGTGATAGAGGTAGCGCGTCTGTATGTGATGGTAGGCAATCGTCTGAACGCCCTCGCGAAAATCCTCACCGCCGAGCTGCGCGACGGCGCCGATGCGGTACGTTCCGCTCGAGACGCCGTCCGGCGGCGTCATCTGGAAACGCACCGTCGCTGCTTCGTTCTCTCGCGCGAAGGACAGGGGCGCCTCGGTGGGCTCGACCGACCAACCATCCGGGGCTTCGAGCACGAGTCGCCCCGTGGCGGGTGCCGTTCCTTTATAGACCGCGCTCACGGAGACCGGCCGGGTCTTGTTGTCCGCTCCCGTGGGAAAGACGACTACACCGGGCGACAGCGTCACCGAAACGAGCGGCAAGACCGAGACTTGCTTCTGCTTTTCGGACCCGACCCAAGGGCCCTGGTAGCGAAACTGGACCGGCCGGTCGACGCTCACCTCTGTTGTGCCGCTCCGATAGGTGATCTTCGCCCGCAGGGATACCGGATTCCACGGCTTTCCGAAAGAGGACGGCTCGCTCAGCTCGAATCGATCGACGCTTCCCTCGGGCCGGCTCCAGTACGGTCGGTCGTAGGCCGCGTTCGGCGACACGTCGATCTCGAACGGGGCGGTCAAGGCGTGGTTGTCGGTGAGGCGCGCCGGGATCGCCGGAAAGATGTCCTCGTCGTCGTCATTCTTTTCGATGGGTGAGGTTTGCCAGCCCGCCGGCGTCTCGATCGTGACCGAGGCGAGCTCGATCGGCTGCGGGCTGCGACTGGTCACGTGGACGTCGACCCGGAGCTTCGAGCCGCGGGTGACTTCACCGCGATCCGCTATCGGATGAAAGCCGATCCCGTGCGCCAGGGTCAGCGCCCGTTCGAACGCGGCTTGTTTCGGGGCGAGTCGATGCTCGAGCTCGTAGCGCGCGTCCTCCGACAGGTCGCTGCGGCGGATGTCCTCGCGCAGCTTCCGGACGTGCTCGAGTCCGCGACGAAGTGGGGGCACGATGCTCCAGGGCCTGTTCGCGTCGAAGCCTGCCGTCGCTTCGCCGATCTCCTGCTCGACGGCGTGAAGGCCGGTGCGAACGAAGCTCGCGCGCTCTCCTTCGGAGGCCACGAAAGCCGTGAGCCGGGCGAGCCCCGTCTCGACGCCGTCGAACAAGTCGGTCTCGTTCTCGTCCACGTCGATGGCCGCGTCCTCGAGGCGCCAAGTGGACTGGCGGGTGCCGGGAAACGCCCGGAGCTGGCCCATTCCCTGACACTGGTGGCTCGAACGCGCCTCGAGGCCCATCTGGAAGTAGGATCGGCCAAGAATCGGATCGTACGCACCGGTGTCCACACTGGTGATGTGGAGATCCTCATCGTCGGCGGGAGTCGGACTCGGGCGCCTTGGCCCGAACCCCACGCGGCTCCGCGAGTACACTTTCAACGGCTGCCACGGCTCGAGCCCGGAGGCGACTTGCTCCGGAAAGCGATCGGGGTCCGCCGCCGCGCGGAAGGCTTCGAGGGTGAGGACGCCGGACGTCTGATGGTGCTGGCCGCCGCCCTCTCCTCGTGGAGGCAGCATGACGACGACGTCGGGCCGTACCGTGCGGATGACGCGCACGATGTCCTCGAGGATCTCTTCGCGGCCCCATTTTTCGAGCGTCTCTTCGACGCTGAAGGAATAGCCGAACTCGTAGGCGCGCGAGAAGTACTGCTCCGCACCGTCGTAGCGATGCATGGCCATGAGCTCTTCGGTTCGCAGAATACCGATGGCTTCGAACAGCTCCGGGCCGATCTCGTTTTGCCCGCCGTCGCCTCTCGTGAGCGTCAACAGCGCCGTCCGGATACCACGGCCCCGGCCGAGCATGACGAGAAGGCCGTTATCTTCATCGTCGGGGTGAGCGGTCGTGTGCAGAAACGTGGCCCCGGTGCCGAGCTTTCGCAGTTCGAGAGCGAGCCCGCTCGCTCCGCGATCCTCGGGAATCGGCTCGAGCTGAGCCCAGGCGGATCCCGTCGTCACGCAAAAGACAGTGATGAAATGAGTCAGGAGCTTCATAGTCAACCACTATAATGGTCAGGTCTCCGCCATGTCCAAAGAGCCCGACTCCCCGCCTCCCGTATTCGGAACTTGGCCGCGGTTCTATGCGGTCGTGATCGCCAATACGCTCCTGACCTACTTGCTTCTCATCCTGTTCTCGGCCTACGCGCGCTAGCGCACGAGCGATTGATGCTACATCCCATCGATTGGGTCGTCATCGTTCTCTACTTCGCTTTCATCGTCTATGTCGGCTATCGGACGGGGCGCGGCAACAAAGGCATCGAGGATTTCTTTCTCGCGAGGCGGTCGATGCCTTGGTACGCGATCGGCCTCTCCGTCATGGCGACGCAGGCGAGCGCGATCACTCTCGTCGGTACGACGGGGCAGGGCTATGTCGATGGGATGCGCTTCATCCAGATCTATTTCGGCCTGCCGCTCGCGATGGTCATCTTGTGTTTCACGCTCGTCCCGTTCTTCTACCGCGCTCAGGTCTTCACCGCTTACGAATATCTCGAGAAGCGCTTCGACGGCAAGACACGCAGCTTGACGAGCTTCCTCTTCTTGTTAGGACGTGGCCTGGCCGACGCTCTCGTCATCTACGCGCCGTCGGTTATCCTCGCCATCGTCTTTGGAATCGACGAGAAGATCATCATCGTTGCGATCGGGGTCGGCGCGACCGTGTACACGACGCTCGGCGGGATGCGGGCGGTCATGTGGGTCGAGATGTGGCAGATGCTGATCATTTTTCTAGGCATCCTGTTCTGTTTGGGCGCCGTCATCGTCGGCTTGCCCGAGGGCGTGTCCATTGCGGACGCGGTCCGCATCGCCGGTGCGACCGGCCGGACCGACACGGTGGACTTCAATCCCGACCCGAACGTCACTTATACGTTTTGGACGGGCGTGTGCGGCGGCATCTTTCTCATGCTGTCCTATTTCGGCACGGATCAGAGCCAAGTCCAGCGCTATCTGACCGCGCGCTCCCTCACCGAGAGCCGGCTCTCACTCCTGTTCAGCGCGCTCGTCAAGATCCCGATGCAGTTCGTCATCCTGCTCACGGGGGCACTCCTGTTCGTCTTCTACCAGTTCGAGAAGCCGCCCGTCGTTTTCAACCCCGTGGCGCTCGAGCGACTCTCCCAGGCCGAGGACACGAGCGCTCTCGACGCGGCCTACGATCGAGTGTTCGTGGAGCGAAAGCAAGCCGCGGAGTCGTTTGCGACTGCACTCGGAAGCGGGGACGAAGAGGTGGCGCGTGCGCGGTTCGTTGCGGCCGACTCCGAGTTCTCGAGCGTGCGCGGAGAGTTTCTCGATCGCATCCGGGCTCGCGAGGGGACGTTCAGCGATACGAACTACGTCTTTCCGACATTCGTTCTGACGAAGCTTCCGGTGGGGGTCGTGGGTCTGATCTTGGTCGCCATCTTCGCCGCCGCGATGTCGACGGTGGAGTCGGAGCTCACTTCGCTCTCGACGGCGACGGTCGTCGATTTCTACAAACGCTACGTCCGGGTCACCGCGGAGGACAGCCACTACCTGGCGGTGAGCCGTGTCGCGACGCTCTTTTGGGGCGGCTTCGCGACGTTTTGTGCGCTCTTCATGGGGCGAACCGGCTCGGCGATCGAGGCCGTGAACCGCATCGGCTCGAACTTCTATGGGCCGATTCTAGGCGTCTTCATGCTCGCGATCGGGAGCCGCCGAGCGAACGGCAACGGCGCGTTCATTGGCGTCCTCGTCGGGATCGTTGCCGTCCAGCTGACGGCCCGCTTCGCGAACATCTCGTACCTCTACTACAACCTCGTCGGCGCGATGGTCGCGGTCGTGACGGGATACCTGCTGAGCCTCGTCTTCTCAAGCTCGAAACGGTCTGTATAATAGATGTACTGTCCCTGAGCCGAGTTTCGACCCATCCACTCGGCCGCGACCGGGTTCTAATAGGCCTTTGATTCAGTTCGTCTTGCCCTACGAGATGGTCGACCTCGTCGACCAAGTGCTGCTCCTCGTCTTGGTCGGCGCCGCCAAGACCGGTGGCTGGCGAAAGCTCTTCGGAATGGGGAAGAAGGACGGGGAGGCCGAGAGAAAAGCTTCGAAGGCCGACCCGGCTCTTGCGATGGGCGATTGGAAGCGGGCCGCTCAAATCTTCGAGCAGGAAGGCCGTTTCCGAGACGCCGCGAGGCTCTACCACGGCAAAGGCCAGAACCACGACGCCGCCCGATTGCTCGTACAAGCGGGAGCGCTTACGGAAGCGGCCTCCATTTTCGAGCGCGTCGGTCATCATTTGAAGGCGGCTGAGGTTTGCGTGCAGTCGGGCGACAACCGCCGTGCGGGAGAGAACTACCGCCACTATCTGGAAGATCGTTTCGGAAGCATGGCGGGCACCCGCTCCCCGGCCGATCACGCGGAGTTCATCCGTTATTGCAGACTCGCAGGGCAAGCCTTCGGCCGCGCCGGACTCCACGAGCAAGCGGCGGAGGTCCTCGAGCGGGGTGAGCAATGGGACGAAGCGGCGGCGCTCTACTCGAAGCTCGGCCGGCACGTCAAAGCAGCCGATCTGTACGAGCGCGCCGGAGCGGTCGATCAAGCAGCTGACGCCTACGCCCAGGCGGGCGATCGGGTGCGCGCTGCGCAAATGCGTGGTGAGTACCTCTACAAGCAAGAGCAACGAAACGAGGCGGCGGTACAGTTCCTTCTCGGCGGGGATCCTCTCCGTGCGGCGGAAGTCTACGAAGAGGCCGGCAACTACCTCGATGCCGCGCGCTGCTACGAGCACTGCGGGGCCCATCGACAAGCGGCGGAGGCCTACGAGCGGGTCGATCAATACGACCGCGCCGCGGACATGTACGCGCGTAGTCAGGAGTACCGAAAAGCCGCGTCGCTGTACGAGCGCGCGGAGGACTGGGAGCAGGCGACGCATATGTTCGCGGAGGCCGGTCAGTACTACCGCGCGGCGAAGCTGGCTCGAAAACAGGGGCTCACGGAGCTCGCCATCGACCATCTCCAGAAAGTCGACCCTTCGCATCCGAACTACCAAGAAGCACTCGTCGAGCTCGGCGAGAGCTTCATCGAGCGGGATCTGCCTGGAGTCGCGGTCGAGAAGCTCAAAAAGGCGCTGGCGGAGGAGCCGCTGACGGCGAAGAACCTCGACGTGTACCACACGCTGGCGGTTGCGTCCGAGCAGATGGGCGACGACGACGCGGCGGTCGAGATCTTGAAACAAATCATCGCCGAGAACTACAGCTATCGGGACGCGGTGGGTCGCCTGCAAGCATTGCAGAAGAAGGCCGCCGACGCACCGACGCCCGAGCCGACACCGTCTCCGGTCGCAGAGCATGAGCTCTCGGGCGACCGCTACGAGTTCATCGAGAAGCTCGGTGCGGGCGGGATGGGAGTCGTCTACCGCGCTCGCGATTTGAGGCTCAATCGGATCGTCGCCTACAAGATGCTCATGGAGCAGTTCATGGAGGTCAAAGACGTCCGTGACCGCTTTCTTCGAGAGGCGCAGTCCGCGGCGCAGCTGAACCACTCGAACATCGTGACCGTCTATGACATGGACGTCGACCGCGAGAGAAACCGGCTGTTCATCGCGATGGAGTTCGTGGCGGGCGAGTCCTACTTCGATATCCTGCAACGGGAGTCTCGGCTTCCCGTCCCGCAGGTCCTGCACTTCGTCGTCGGGGTCCTCAAAGCGCTCGCACATGCGCACGGGCACGGCGTCGTCCACCGCGACATCAAGCCGTCGAACGTCATGCTCTCGGATCGGCGTGTGGTGAAGATCATGGACTTTGGGCTCGCGAAAATCCTCCGGGAGGCGAAGGCTGCCGGGAGCGAGAAAGCGAGCGGGACACCGCTCTACATGGCACCGGAGCAGATTCTAGGCAAAGCCATCGATTTCCGGACGGATATCTACGCGTTCGGTGGCACGGTCTACCACTTGCTCGCGGGTGAGCCGCCTTTCGTGGACGGAGAGGTCCTCTACCATCACGTCCACTCCAAGGCCCGGGCGCTCCGAGAGCTTCGGCCGGAGATTCCAAAGGCGCTCGACAACATGGTCATGACCTGCCTCAACAAGGACCCCGCGAACCGCCCACGCGCGGACGAGCTGCTCAAACGGCTCAAGAAGTCCTCGTAACTCCACAACATATAGCGGTTGTTCGATGCTCGGCCACGAGTGTCAGATCCCGTTACGGTCCGTATTTCTACGTAAGACTTTGAAACCTAACGACTTAGTGAATTTCCGAGGTTATCGCCTGGCCAGAATGTCGGAATTCCTTACGATTCTGTACCTGCGCAGGAGAGAAGATCGTCTCTAACCCTTTTGTTGCGAATCGTTTGACTCCGGTGGACTCGGTCTTGCATTGGGAGAGCGTGGGGGATGCGGCTAGCGCCGCCCAGGAGGAGATTCAGCATATGGTGAAAGTCAAACAACTAGCAATCACAGCAATCGCGATCGCAGGGGTCTCATTGCTCGCTCCGGTTCAAGCCGATGCGTCTTTGTTCGGCCAGGAGATCTTGGCGGAGATGTTTCTGAGCGACCCGACCGGGGGTGGCGTGGTGCCGGACTTCAGTGACACATGGATGGTGTTGGAAGCGAGCGTTGAGTTCGACATGGATATAGGCACCGAGAATCACCGCATCGATTTCGGGCCTCCGGATGGCCATGACGTCTCGATCCAGATCACCGACCTCACGAACACCCAGGCGGATTGGTCGGAGCGTTGGTGGAGATTCAGTAACCTCAGCTGGGGTACGTCGACGCCGGGGATCTTGACGGACGTGACCGTCGATCCGCTAAGCAGCCCGGGCGCGAGCGTGGCGTTCGTGGACGACGACGTCTTCATCATCCACCTCCCTGCGGTGAACTTGGCAGAGCCGAGCGCCCAGCGCGGCTACGGGTTTGATCTCGTGGTCGAGCACGTTCCGCAGCCGGGTCCAGGCAGCCCCGGTCCGGGTCAGCCTGGTCCAGGTCAGCCTGGTCCAGGAATTCCGGTCCCAGGGACGATGCTCCTCTTAGGTGCCGGACTCGCGGCGCTTGCCAAGGTACGTCGCAGCTAAATAGAATTTCGCGTCAAATCGAAACGAGAGGGCTCGGCCGAAAGGCCGGGCCCTTTTCTATTTTCGGGGGACATCATGGGTCTTTGTCCCCCAATGAGTCGGAACTCTTTACGCTTTGAGGGCACATCGCTAAATTGTTGTAACAAAAAACTTTATGCGCTTGGAGTCTCATGATCGGCACGAAGAGTGTCGGGAATGCTTACGCTTTTGAGCGCAGGCGAGGGCTCGCATATTGGCGAACCGCCTTTGTTTTCAACGTCTTGGGTAGGCTGGTATCGCTGTTGCATGTGCCTACGATGCGGGAGTTGGCCGGTTAGGTCGCCCGAAGGAGATTAAGGATGTTGAAGACGAAGAAAAGAGCAATTATTGCGGGGTTATGTGCCAGCGCGTGGCTTTTCGCTCCGCTTGCGGCGCACGCGTCTTTGTTCGGCCAGGAGATCTTGGCGGAGATGTTTCTGACGGATCCGACCGTGGGTAGTCCGGTGGCGGCGTTCACCTTGACGCCCATAGTTACGGAAGCCGGTGTCGAAATTACAACCACTATTGGTACCGAGCAACACGTCGTCGACTTCGGGCCGCCCGATGGCCACGACGTCTCGATCCAAATCACGGATCTAACGGGCCAGCAGGCGGACTGGGCGGAGCGTTGGTGGAGATTCAGCAACCTCAGTTGGGGTACGTCGACTCCGGGGATCTTGACCGACGTGACGATCGATCCGTTCAGCAGTGCAGGCTCGAGTGTCACGTCCGTGGACGATGACGCTTTCATCGTCTACCTTCCTGCGACGAGTCAAGTAGAGCCGAACGGCACGCGTGGCTACGGCTTCGACCTCGTGGTGGAGCACGTTCCCCAGCCGGGTCCGGGCAGCCCCGGTCCGGGCCAACCAGGTCCAGGTCAGCCTGGTCCAGGAATTCCGGTCCCAGGGACGATGCTCTTGTTGGGTGCCGGACTCGCGGCGCTTTCCAGGGTACGTCGCAGCTAAATAAAATTTCGCGTCAAATCAAAACGAGAGGGCTCGGCCGTAAAGGCCGGGCCCTTTCTGCGTTAACAGGGGTTTAATTAAAGGGACACAATACTTAATTCGCGCCCGCCGAATTGAGTTCGGTATTGTGTCCCTCTAATTCTTTCGCAGGCTATAATGGCGGCCCGCCAGACATGAGCCGTTTCACGGACGTCACGCATCGCGTGCAAGACCGCGTGCGAGACTTGATGGCGCAGAACGAGAACCAGGTCTTCATGGCCTTGACGCTCGTCATCGGAGCGCTCGTCGGTCTCGTCGTCGTGGCGTTCATCGTCGTCACCGATACGCTCGAGCAAGCCCTCTACGAAGACCAGGGAGAGCGCTGGCGCTTGCTGGTGACCCCCATCGTCGCGACGCTCATCGCGGGATTTCTTCTCTACCGGTTCTTCCCGGACGCACGCGGAAGCGGCGTGCCGCAGACGAAGGCCGCGATGTTCGCGCGGCGTGGTCTCATCCCGCTCCGCACCGCGGTGGGAAAGTTCATCGCGTCGTCGTTGACCCTCGCGGGCGGCATTGCGCTCGGCCGTGAAGGCCCGAGCGTTCAGATCGGCGGTGGCCTCGCATCGGCGATCGGTCGAGGGTTGGGACTCAAAGGGGAGCGGATTCAGATGCTCGTCCCCGTGGGTGCCGCCGCCGCCCTTGCCGCGGCATTCAACACGCCCATCGCCGCCGTCCTCTTCGCGCTCGAGGAGATCATGGGGAATCTCCACGCGCCTATCCTCGGCTCCGTCGTCATCAGCGCGGCGACGTCATGGCTCGTGCTTCGGCTCTTGCTCGGTGACGAGCCGCTCTTCGCTGTGCCGGACTATGAGGTCGTCCACCCGAGCGAGTTCGTCGTCTATGCCCTTCTCGGGGTCGTGGGTGGTCTCGTATCGGTAGCCTTCGTCAAGGGCATGCTATGGCTCCGCGAGCGCTTCCTCAAGATGCCGCGCCAAACGCGCTGGCTCCAACCGGCCGCCGGAGGCCTCGTCGTTGGCGTGCTCGCCTTCGGACTCCCCGGCATCTTCCGGTTTGGTTACCACACCGTCGGCGAGGCGTTGAATGGTGAGCTGCCCTTAGCGCAGATGGCCGTCCTCGTCGTGCTGAGCGTTTTCGCGACGTCGGTGTGCTACGCCTCCGGCAACGCCGGCGGGGTTTTCGGTCCGAGCTTGTTCATCGGCTCGATGGTGGGCGGCAGCATCGGGAGCCTCGTCAATACCTACTTTCCCGAAGTGACCGCCGGCCCGGGCGCCTACGCGCTCGTCGGGATGGGCACGACCTTCGCCGGGATTCTCCGGGTACCCATGGTGTCGGTCATCATGATTTTCGAGATCACGCAGAACTACACGATCATCGTGCCGCTCATGATCTCGAATTTGATCAGCTTCTTCGTTTCCTATCGGCTCCAGCGGACACCGCTCTACGAAGCCCTCGCGCTCCAAGAAGGTATTCATCTGCCGACCTCCGAGAGCAGCAAAAGGCATCTCGAAGTGCGCCTGGCGATGCGTCCGCCCCATGAGAGCTTCGACGCTGAGCTCACCATAGGTGATTGCTTGGAGCGGGCCGGCCATAGCAGCATGAGAGCCTGGCCGGTCACGGACAAAAGCGGCGTGTGGGGTGTCATTTCTCTCGCGCAGCTCGAGAAGGCGCAGGACGATGCGAAGGGCGATGCCAAGGTGGGGAGCCTGCTCGACTCTCACGTATTTCCGCACTTGCACGCGGACCACTCGCTCGACCTCGCGCTCGAGCGGATGGGTAAGGCCGGCTATGACTTGCTTCCGGTGGTGAGCCGCGCGAACGTCCATGAAATGGAAGGCGTGTGCTCATTGCTCGATGTGCTGCGGGCCTTTGGCGTGCATGGCCAACCCGGTCCAGCCGGCCCACCGAGCGGCCCACCGAGCGGGATGCCGGGCGGTGACGCGTGAGAGCCGTCGTCCAGCGGGTGACGTCGGCATCCGTCGACGTTGATGGCGAACGGGTTGGCGAGATTGGCGCCGGGCTGCTCGTACTCTTAGGTGTGGCCCAGGCAGACCTTTCCGAAGCGGCGACGTGGATGGCGAGAAAGATCGTATCGCTCCGTATCTTCGAGGACGCGGCCGGCCGGATGGACCGCTCTCTCGACGAGGTCGGCGGCGCTCTTCTCGCGGTATCGCAGTTCACGCTTCTGGGTGACGTTCGCAAAGGAAGGCGACCCTCCTTCGTCGGCGCGGCGCCTCCCGCTCATGCGGAGGTTCTTTACCGAGAGTTCGTGGATGCCGTCTCGAGCCTCGGGATCGAGACCGCGACGGGAACGTTTCAAACGCATATGAAAGTATCTCTCGTCAACGACGGGCCGGTCACGATCGTCGTGGAGTCGCCGTGACGAGGACCGTCGGGCTATGTTTTGCTCTCGCGGCTATCACTATCGAGCCCGTGTCGGCGCAAGTACTCCAGCCGCCGGCCGGCGACGCTGTCGTCTCCCGCCTGTTCGCCGCGACCGCAGCCGGACCGCATGTCACCTATAGCTGGGGCGAGCAGTGGTTTCAGCTGCGCGCGGACACCAGAGGCTTTCACGGCGCGCTTTATGCCTTCGCGTGTCTCGGGCCTTCCGTTTTTGCCGGTGGTACCGAGGGCTTGTACGAGTCGGAAGATTACGGTGAAAGCTATCGGCGGATCGCGGGCTTCGACGGTGTTGACGTCCGTGTGATCGTCACCGCTCGCATGTTCGAGCTCGAGCCGACGATCCTCGTCGGGACGGATTCCGGCCTGCATCGCTCTGTCGACCGCGGCTTGAAGTGGACACGCCTCGGGGAGTCGCTGCTGAGCGCCCGGGTCCGCGACTTGAAATGGCCTGGACCACAGCTGTTTGCCGCGACCGATGACGGTCTCTATCTGTCCGTCGACGTGGGCGAGTCGTGGGAGCGGCTGGACGGCGGGCTACCGACCGTCCCGTTCTTGTCCCTCGTCGCGTCGCAGTTCTTTCTGGCCGATCCGGTGTTGCTCGTCGGTACACTCGGTGAGGGGCTCTACCGGAGCGGCGACGGTGGAGAGCACTTCGAGCGAACCGGAGGGCGCGAGCACGAAAAGGCCACCATCCACGCCATGTTTTGGTGGGGAGCGGTGCTTATCATCGGAGCCGAGGACGGCCTCTACTTCTCGCACGATGCCGGCGCCACCCTCGAGCCGGTGGATGATTTGAAAGGCCGTCGCGTGTTGTCGATCTCCATCCCCGTGCCCGAGGGCGCGCTTCGAAGCGACATCATCGTGGGAACGGATGAAGGCGTCTACAAGAGCTCCGACGGCGGATTTCGCTTCTTCCCCGTCCGGAACGGGCTCGGCCGTCTCGCCGTGACAGCCCTGAGCACGTTTCCCGTTCCCGTTCAGAATCGCGAGCAGGACCGGCGGCGCTGAGGCCCTATCGTGGCATCCGGCTTCAGGTGGCTCATCCTGGGCGAGCTCGTGCTCGGAGTCGTTGCGCTTGGCTGGGCGTTGTCGAGCGGCGAGGCCATCCCCTTCGCCTTCGACGGCCGTTCGATCGCTCTGGCCGTTGGGCTCACGGTGGTGCTCGGCTTTTGCAACTTCGGGTTGTTCGCGCTCGGCCGTCGTTTCGCCTTCGCGAAGCCGGTCTACGCGTTCTTCGATGACGAGATCTTTCCGATGTTGCGCGAGGCGTCGGCGCTCGACATCCTCTTGGTGGCGGCGCTCGCGGGTTTCGCCGAAGAGTTGCTGTTCCGGGGCCTGCTGCTGCCGCGGATGGGTCTCATGGCGTCGAGCGTCTTGTTCGGGTTTCTCCACGGACCCGAGTTCAAGCTGTGGTCGCTCGCTCTCTGGGCGACGGTGGTTGGTATCGGGTTTGGGTTGATGTATCGGGAGACCGGGAACTTGGCGGTCCCCATCCTCGTGCACGGACTCTACGACGCCGCCGCCCTGTTCTACATCCGCCGCACGTGATGCCAACGATGCCGATCGAGTTCGCCAAAGTCGAGGCGCATGGCAATGACTTCCTGCTCGTCGCGGAGCACGATGTCTCCGGGGCTCCGGAAGCGCTTGCGAAAACGATCTGCGATCGTCTCGCGGGAGTGGGCGCCGACGGACTCATCCTTCATCGCGAGGACGATGAAGGCTTCGTCATGACACTTTGGAACAGTGATGGGTCCCGCGCCGAGATCTCGGGAAACGGCTTGCGTGGCCTCGCGGCTTACCTCGTCTACTCGGAACGCACGGTGTCGCCGATCCGTATCGCTACCGGCGCGGGGCCCCGGAGTCTCGAGCTCATCGAGTGCACGGGGAGCCGGTTCACGTTTCGCGCCGACATGGGCGCCCCCCGGGAGGTGACACAATCGGTCGCGTTACCACTCGGTGAAGCGGGCGACCTGGAAGTGGCGACGTTATCCATGGGGAATCCGCACTGTGTTTGGTTCACCTCGGATCTCGAGCAGCTTTCCCGTGTTGGCCCGATGGTCGAAAAACACCCCCACTTTCCCGAAGGGACGAACGTCGAGCTCGTACGCGTCACCGGTCCGCACGAGCTCGAGATGCGCATCTGGGAGCGGGGCGCCGGAATCACCGCCTCGTCGGGAACGGGGAGCGCCGCCTCGGCCGTCGCCGCTATCGCCTGCGGCCTAGCGGAGACTCCGGTGCGGGTCCACTGTCCGGGGGGTACACTCGAGGTCGAGTGGACGCCTGGGGCTTCCGTGCAGCTAACGGGCGTCGCACGCGTCGTCGCCGAAGGACGTTACTACTGGAGCACAAGATGAAAACGAGGATTCTGAGCTCGCACGGGCCTCGTCATGGATTGGGATAGCGACGCGTTGAAGATCGTGAAGCAATAGCGCGGATAGCCGAGCGCGATCTATCGGAATCGCATCTCCAGGGCGAGTAGCTCCGGCTTGAGTCGGATGCCTTGGTCGTACGCGCCCGGCAGATCCCCGGACGCCGCGAGGCTTTCGACGGCGCGCGCTCTCTCGCTCAGGCCTTCGTACTCCTCCGGCGCTTGGTCGCGAGCGCCCTTCGAGCGAGCGATGTCGAGGAGCCCCTCTAGCTCTTTGATACAACGGGCGACCCTCCGCGTAAGGATCGCCTTTTGCTGCCGCGCGAGGACATAGGCCTGGTCGGCGAGGCCCACGGACTCTCCCGCCCGCCGGAGCGCGTCCAAGTAGGACTCACCGTCGGAGAGACGGCGCGCGTCGGCCAAGGCCGTCTCCGCGAGTGCGAACGGCTCCACGGCGTAGACAAAGGCTTCCATTTCCCGGGCACGCTCCACTCGCTGAGCGGCCAAATGAAGCTCTTGATCGGGAGCCTCGGCGCAGGACGCCGCGATCAGACACCACCAGACGACGTGGTGTCGACGACTCATCGTGTTCGGGGCCGATGAGATTTCGCGCGTCGTCGATAGATTGCGAGCACTCGGTTCACGAGGGTCTGCGTCTCGCCGAGATATCCACGATATGAGACGCAGTCCTCGATCTGCTCTTTGGTGAGATGCCGGCGGACGATAGGGTGCGCGCGCACGGCGTCCGAGAACGACGTTTCGTTTCGCCTCGCTTCATCGGAGAGCTCTGAGACGATCGTGTGCGCGCGGTCACTCCCGATAGCGCCCGCGAGTTGCATCAGTAACGCTTCGGAGCAAACGAAGCCGCCGGCACGCTCGAGGTTTCGCTCCATGTTCTCGCGCTTGACGATGATGTTCCCGAGTACCCGCTCGAGGAGCTCCAGCTGTGCGTCCACCAGCAAGCAGACTTCCGGGACGAACTTCCAAGACGTCTCCCCCTGGCGGTGATCGTCCTCCCACTCGGCGTGGATATAGTCCAGCGCCGGCGGGATGTTGGAGCGGAGCAGTCGTCCAAGGAACACGATGGAGCCGGACGCGACCGGGTTTTGTTTGTGCGGCATGGCGGAGCTTCCGACTTTGCCCTCGGTGAACTCCGTCACTTCGTCGATGTCGGTTTGTTGCAGGTTGTAGATGTTCTGCGCGATCTTGCCGAGGGTCGCGGACAACATCCCGAGCTGGAGCGCGAACTCGGCGACCCGATCGCCCGCTGTCTTCACGGGGATCGCGGCGACGCCGAGGCCGAGATGTTTCATGAGCTCTTTCTGGACGGCGAGGCCGTCTTTACCGAGCGACGCGAGCGTCCCGACCGCCCCTCCGAACTCGCCCACGAGCACGCGCGGTTGGCCTTCGCGGAGTCGCTCCTCGTGGCGCAGCAGCTCGTCGAGCCAAACGGCGGTCTTGAACCCGAATGTAACCGGCAGCGCATGTTGACCGTGGGTGCGTCCGGCCATGACCGTGTGGCGATGTTCGTCCGAGAGCTCGGAGAGACGCTCCGCCACGCTCCACAGATGAGAGAGTACGACGCCGTAGCTGTCCTTGATCTGGAGCGCCATGCCGGTGTCGAAAATGTTCTTGCTCGTGGCGCCCCAATGGACGTAGCCGGCGGATCGCCGCGAGAGCTTCTTGCGCAACGCCTCTACGACCGGCACGACCGGGTTCCACGTGCGGTCGAAGGCCTTCTTCATCGCTCTCGTGTCGAGCGTCTCGAGTCGCGCTCGGGCCTTGATCTCCCGGGCTGCGCTCTTGGGGATGAGGCCTAGGCGAGCCTCGACCTGCGCGAGCGCGACCTCGACATCGAGCCAGCGCTGGAGCGTAGCTCTGTCGTTCCAGATCTCACGCATCGCGTGAGTCCCGAAGCGGTCTTTGAGATAGAAGGAGTCGAAGACTGTGGACGGCATCTAGGGGTCACGAGCTTTGCTGTCGCACTTTGGAGACTTTCTTCTCCATGTCTTCCTCGAGCCGTGTCTTCTCTTTCTTGATCTCGTCGCGGAGGGCTTCAGCCTCCTCCAGGCTCCCCATCTGGCGGAGCTTTCCTTCCAGATGGATCTCGACCTCCGCGATCTTGGCGCGCGTCCGGCTGCGGATCTCCGCGATCTCCGCCTTTTGCGCGTCGGAGAGCTCGACTTGTTCGAAATCGTCACGGGCCCGGAGCTTCTCCATTGCTAGCTCGACCGCCGATTTGGGGGCTTCATCGTCTGCCATACCCCGATGATACAATAGCGGCTTCGAAAGGAGCGTAAACGAATGGTTACGATCAACGTCCTGAACAACGGGCCCTTGAGGGTCAAAGGCGATGTCACGGTGAAAGACGCCTCCGGCAAGACTTACGACTTGGCGGGACGGGACGCCATCTCCTTGTGCCGATGCGGTCACTCGGAGAACAAGCCATTTTGCGACGGCGCTCACAATCGACAGGGTTTCCAGCACGAATCCGAAGCGTTCGACTTGCCCGCTCCGAAGGGCTAGCAGCCACGGACTGCTAGCTTCGACCGGGGCACCTGCCCTAAACTCTACGCCTCGACAAGCGACAATCCCGATTGGGAATGGCGGACCACTGGAGGCGGAACGATGGTAGAGATCCCGGCTGAATTTCGAGACATCCTCGACAAGAAATCCTTCGTCCATCTGGCGACGAAGATGAAAGACGGCAGCCCGCAAGTAAGCCCGGTCTGGGCGGAATTCGATGGCGAGCATATCGTCATCAACTCAGCCGTCGGCCGATTGAAAGATCGCAATATCAGACGCGACGAGCGCGTGGCGGTTTCGGCCACCGACCCGGACAACCCTTACCGAGCGTTGATGATCCGCGGCCGCGTCGTGAAGATCACTGAAGAGGGCGCCGAAGCCCATATCGATCACCTCGCCAACAAATATATGGGAGTCGACTCCTATCCCTATCGGACGGCGGACGAAGTTCGGGTCAAGTACTACATCGCCGTGGACAAAGTCGGGACGATGGGGTGAGACGCCGCCTGGGCCGGAATCCCGCGCTCATCGTCGCGACTCTCGCATCGCTCGGTTTCGGCGCGCCCGCGGGCGCGCAATCCTTGGTGTTGGCCCGTGCCAACGTCATCGACGGAATCGCTGCGACCCCACTCGGTGAGCGCACGGTCGTCATCCGCGACGGTCGCATCGTCGACGTCGATGGTTCCGGCGAAACCTCGGGGCCGGTCATCGATCTCGGCGGCAAGTACCTTCTCCCCGGCTTGATCGATGCGCATGTCCACGTCGCGTCGACGCAGCAAGTAAGAAAAGCGCTTCGCTCCGGCATTACGACGGTTCGTAGCATGGGGACGTCGCACTACGCGGATGTGGGGCTTTCGGAGCTCGCTCGGAAGAACATCATCGAATCGCCGGAGGTCTTGGCCGCCGGCTACCATGTGGGGCCGCACCCGGCGCAAGCGCTCTTCATGGACGAACCCAGCTTGACGGATCTGTGGTCGGGCGTACGCGGCCCCGAAGCCTTTCGTCGGGTGACGGCCGCGAACCTGGAGCGCGGCGTCGCCTGGATCAAGATCACGGTGACCGAACGCGCGGGGCTACCGAACACGGATCCGCGCAAGCAGACGATGACCCAGGAGGAAGTCGAGGCCGTCGTGGAAGAGGCGACGAGCCGCGGCGTCCCGGTCGCGAGCCACGCCCATGGTGACGAAGGTGGACGTGCCGCCGTCCTCGGCGGAGTCCGTAGCATCGAGCACGGGACTTATCTGAGTGAGGAGACGCTTCGACTCATGGCGGAGCGCGGTACGTTTCTCGTGCCGACGGTCGCGGTGGTCGAAGACCTCAAAGGGCCCGGCGGTGACTATGACGACCCGGTCCTGCAGGTGCGTGGCCGCCACATGTTGCCGCGACTCATCGAGACGGTACGGACGGCGAAGCGGCTCGGTGTCAAGATCGTCGCCGCCACCGATACCGGATTTCGTGATGGCAGCACGCTCACGCTACAGCACGACATCGAGGCCTTGACGAAGTGCGGGCTTTCGCCCATGGAAGCGATCCAGGCCGCGACACGCGTGTCGGCGGAAATGCTGGAGATTGACGATCGCACCGGCTCGATCCGAGCGGGACTCGAAGCGGATCTCATCGTCGTCGACAAGAACCCACTCGATGAGATTCTCTCGCTCCAAGATGTGCTCTTGGTCGTCAATAACGGCGAAGTCGTTTTGGACCGGCTGAGCTTTGGAATCGAGTAGCCGCCTCGAAGAGCCTTTCATCATCAACGCGATGGTGTCGCTCGCGCTGGCGACGGTGTGGCTCTTTCTGAAACGGGCCTATCTACTCGAGTACTTTTACTTCAGTCAGCTCTTGGGCATCACGCACCTGTTCACCCTCGGGTTTCTATCGTCTCTGATGATGGGCGTGCTCTACCGTTTGGGGCCGACGCTTCTGGGCGCCCCGCCGAAGTCACGCCTCTTTGGACGGGTCCAGTTCTTCCTATACGTCATCGGCGTTTGGGGAATGGTTTCCCACTTCTGGCTGGACGAATCGCGCGGGATGAGCTGGTCGACATTCCTCGTCTGGGCGGCCTCCCTCGTGCAGCTCGCGAACTTCCGAGGCTTGTTCTCGGTGGTCGGCAGAAACCGCTGGCCCGCGCGGTTCGTTGCCGCATCCCTCGTCTACTTCACCCTTGCCGCGACGGTTGGGGTGCTGCTCGGCCTCGTCAAAGGCTACGGCGTAGGAGTTTGGTTTCTCTCTCCGAACTATATCGACAACGTCTTCGCGCACGCCCATCTCGCGGGCCTCGGCTGGGTGACGATGATGATCATGGGCGTGCAGCTAAAACTCGTCCCGACGACGGCTTCGAGCTCGAGCACGCTGCCCCTGCGGTTCGCGTTGATGCAGCTCGGAACGCTTGGCCTCGCCGCGGCGTTCGTCTTTGATCTCGACCCGACGCCCTACGCTTTCCTGCTGGCCGCGGCGTTCGTCCTCCACGCTTGGGGGCCGTTCCGCGCGTGGATGAGCGGGCGCGTCCGCGAATGGGAGCTCCTCCCTCTCGGGTTTCTCATGGCTGCCGCCGGCGTTGGGATTGCGCTCGGGCTCGATTGGCCCGCGCCGGACGATCCTCTCCGAGGGCGGCTTCAACTGGTATACGGGTTCGTCGCAATCGTCGGCTTCATGGTCCTGACGGTGCTGACGGTCGCGTTCAAGCTCTTTCCGATGTGGGTCTGGAAGGAGAGGTTTCAAGCCGACTTCGGAAAGAAGCCGGTTCCGGGCATGAAGGAGCTTCACAGCGAGAAGCTCCGCGTCTTCTCGAATCTCTCGGTGGCGTTCGGTGTGGCTCTGACGGCGGCCGCGGTCCTCACGGGGGCCCCATCGCTGCTCTCCGTCGGGACTGCGCTGGTTCTCCTCGGTACGCTCGCTTTCGTTACGAACTTCGTGCGGGTCGCACGGTGGGGCTTGTTGAAGCTCGACTACTCTCCGACGCCGGCGGATATCGCGAAGTTCGAAGAGATCTTCCCGCACGCCCGCGGCGAGTAGACGTTTAGCCGATCGACTGCAAGAACTCCGCCCGTGCGCTTTCGTCCTCGGCGAACGCGCCGGCGAAATGGCGGGTGAGCGTCCGAGTCCCTTCCTTCTCCTCGCCGCGGCTCGTCAGGCAGGTTTGGTCGGTCTCGATGGACACCGCTGCCCCGCGCGCTCCAAGATGCTCGCAGATCGCCTCGGCGATCTGCCGGGTCACGATTTCCTGGATCTCTAGCCGGTGCGCGAAGCACTCGACCAGGCGCGCGAGACTCGATAGCGACGCGAGCTTCGTCGTAGGAAGATAGGCGACGTGGGCGCGCCCGTGATACGGAAGAAGGTGGTGCGGGCACATGCCGCTGAACGCGATGTCCTTGAGGAGCACCATCTCGCTCGCGTCGGAGGCTTCGCGCACCTCGTAGCCGTCGCCGAGCACGTCGGCTGGCTCACGGCGGTAGCCGGCGAGGAAGCTCTCGCTCCAAGCGCGGGCGACGTTGTCGGGCGTTTCGGCTAGGGGGCCCGACACCTCGAGGCCGGCGGCCTCGAGAAAGTCGGCTACCGCGCGACGCATCGCCTCGCGATCGAGACCCTTGGCTTTGTCGGGGCTCAACCGTTCTCGTCGAGAGCTCGTAAAGCTCGAAGAATCGGCGCTAGACGCCGATGACTTGAGCCGTCACGCTGCGCTCGCGGGGACCGTCGAGCTCCGCGAACAAGATGCTCTGCCATTGACCGAGGGGGATTTCTCCGCCCGTGATCGGTAGCGTCACGTTGTGTCCGAGAACGAGGGCGCGGATATGCGCTTCGGCGTTCTTGCGCTCGCAATCGGAGCAGTCTTCGCAGTTGTGCAAATAGCCATGCTCTTTGTTCGCGATCCGCTCGAGGAAGTGCTTGACGTCGGCCATGAGCGCCGCCTGGAACTCGTTGATGAACACCGCCGTGGTGGTGTGGAGTGTCGAGAGCACGAGAAAGCCCGCCTTGATGTTGGACGACTTCACGAGATCCTTGATGCGGTCGGTGACGTTGTAGAGCTCGACCCCGGAATCGGTGACGACCTTGAGCGTGCGCGAGAACATCTTGAGGGTGCCGTTGAGCTCTTGCCAGGAATCCTCGCTGGAGAAAATCGCTTCGACGGCCTCGTTCACTCCGTTGCTTCCGTTGGCTCCGTTGGCTCCGTTCGGCTTTGCAGCCGGGCCGGTCACGCTCGTGCTCATGTTTACGCTCCTTGTGCTGTTCTTTTGTCTCTACTATTCGGTAAAGGGGTGGGATTCGCAAGAGTCGTTTCTGGCGAACGTGAATCCTTCGGTTCCGTAATCGATGAGGCGGCTCTTCGCAAGATCGAGCGTAAGTGCATCCGCCACGAGATTTAGGCCGTCCGCGGGAATCTCGACGTCCCCGTTCCGTGGGCGATCGAAAGCCAGCCCGACCTCGGTGACACCCATCTCGCTCTTCTCGGCGAATAGCCGCACTGTCGCGTCGGAGTGTCCATGAGTTTTCATAAGGCTTCGAATCTTGGCCTGGGCCCGATCAGAAATGGCGCATGCGGGCGGCGTAAGACGAGACATCTTGAGTGGGAAACGGAAGAATGTCAAATAGAGCTTGAAAGGCCAAAAAAACACTGTAATACACGCGTGTCAGCGAAGCAAGTTCGTAATGGGCATCCCTTTGTTTCGGAGGAACATACGGCTCATCGGCGCCTTTTCTTGTGATCTGGTTTCTACCCGTGTTAGCGTGCTTTGCCGCAATGCTGGACCGCACGTTTCTCGAGAAATTGACGGATCGGCTGCCCGACGGCCGCGTTCTCGTCGAGCCTCACCACGTCCTCGTCTACGAATGCGACGGCAGCACGGCCTTCCGTGCGACGCCGGAAGCGGTTGTGCTACCGCGAACGACCGAAGATGTGGCGGAGGCGGTTCGGCTGTGCCACGCGCACGACGTGCCTTTCGTGGGGCGGGGAGCAGGAACGGGGCTCTCCGGCGGCGCAACCCCCTCGGAAGGGGGCGTGGTGGTGTCGCTCGCGGGTATGAACCGCTTGCTCGACCTCGACCTCACGAACCGTTTCGCCCGTTGCCAGACGGGCATGGTCAACCTCGAGATCTCGAAGCAAGTCGCGGAGCACGGGCTGTACTTCGCACCGGACCCCTCGAGTCAATCGTCGTGCACGCTCGGTGGCAATATCGCCGAGAACTCGGGAGGACCGCACTGCCTCAAATACGGCGCCACCACGGCGCACATCCTCGGGCTCACGGTCGTTCTTCCGACGGGAGAGGTCGTTCAGCTTGGCGGGCCGCAGGACGGCACGGGCTACGACCTGGTCGGGCTCTTCGTCGGCTCCGAAGGCACGTTCGGGATCGCGACGGAAGCCCTGGTGCGTCTGATGCCGGTGCCGGAGAGCGTCAAGACGCTCCTCGCCCCATTCCGGAGCATGGAGGCCGCTTGTGAGGCCGTTTCAGGGATCGTGGCGCTCGGCATCGTTCCCGCCGCTCTGGAAATGCTGGACCGCCCGACCATCGAGGTCGTCGAGGCCGGCTCCGTGGCGGCCGGCTATCCGACCGACGCGGAGGCCGTGCTCCTCATCGAGCTCGACGGAGCGGCCCATGGAATGCCGCGCATGGAGAGTGACATCCGCCGCGTCTGTGAAGCACGAGGGGCGGTCTCGTTCACGGTGGCGCGTGACGACGAAGAGCGAGCGCGGCTGTGGCTCGGGCGCAAGGCGGCGTTCGGCGCGATGGGTCGTCTCTCCACGGATTTGTACGTGCAGGACGGCGTCGTGCCGCGATCGCGGCTCCCGGAGGTGCTCGTCAAAGTAGGGGAGATCGCCTCGCGCTATCGCATTCGAGTGGCCAATGTGTTCCATGCCGGCGACGGTAACCTCCATCCCTGTATTCCCTACGACGGCCGCGATCCCGACGAACGTTCGCGAGTCCTCGAAGCCGGGCGTGAGATATTGGAGCTTTGCGTTGCGGTGGGAGGCACCATATCCGGTGAGCACGGTATCGGTACCGAAAAGTCGAGCTATATGAGCTTGTTGTTCTCGGAGACCGATCTGGCGCTCATGCGCGGTTTGCGCGAAGTCTGGAATCCCGCGGGACTGTGTAACCCCGGAAAGGTCTTTCCGGCGTCTCGAGGATGTGGCGAAGCCGTCAACCTGCCTAGCGTTGCCGCCGTCCCCGGTGCTTGGATTTGAACGATAACGGAGTGAGGCGACTCCTCGAAGAGGTCGCCGCCCGTCCGCCGGAGACGGAGACGCCGCGCATCGATGGCATGACACCGGCACTGGTGCTCGAGCCCGACGACGCCTCCGGCTGCGCGCGAGCCCTCGCGCTGTGCCACGAAGAATCTCTCGCTGTCGTTCCCGTCGGCGGAGGCACGCGATTGGCGCTGGGGAATTTTCCGGCGCGGCTCGACGCCTATCTCGACATGCGGCGCTTGGCGGGTGTCGAGGATCACATTCCCGGAGACCTGACCGTGGCGGTTCGAGCCGGGACGACGCTTCAGGCGCTCCAAGACGCGCTGCGAGGCGCCGGTCAGTTCCTTCCCCTGGATGCGCCGTGTCCGTCGCGCGCGACCATCGGAGGGATTCTCTCCGCCGGCGAGGCCGGCTATCGTAGACGTCCGGGCGCGCGCCCGCGGGATCTGCTCCTCGGATTCGAGGCCGTAACGGCGGATGGGAACGTGATCAAGGCCGGCGGGCGCGTCGTCAAGAATGTTGCCGGCTACGAGCTGATGAAGCTCATCGTGGGCTCCTTCGGAACGTTGGCCGTGATCACCCGAGCGTTCTTGAGGCTCCGAGCCATACCCGAACAGACCCGCACCTTCGCCTGTCCGGTGAGGAGCGCCGCCCACGCCGGGACCACCTGGCGACAGCTTCGCGATCTGGCACTTCCGCCTGAGGGCGCGGCGTTGTTGAACCCCCAGGCGTCCGCCGAGCTCGACCTCGAGGGCTGGAACTTCGTGCTGCGTTTCGAGGGGCTCGAAGAGGAAGTCGATGGTGCGGCCGCGGAGCTTTCGGGCATCGCCAAAGCGGGACCGGTCCCGGGCGAGCCGTGGGACGCGTTGCGGGACTTCCCTCTGGGAGAAAGCGCGCTCGTGCTGCGAGGGCTCGTGGCTCCCGACCGCACATTCGGTCTCGCCGAGAGCTGGCAAGACGGTGGTGCGCTCCTCGCTTTTCCCGATTCAGGCATCCTATTCTCGCGGACGGAAGCCCTCGACGCGCTCGCGGACCGCCGTGAGCAAGCCGGACTTCACGCCGCCGGGCTCGTCGTCGAGAGGTTGCCCGAAGAGCTCAAGCGCGAGATCGACGTATTCGGCGAGCCTCCCGGAGGCTTCGGTTTGATGAAGCGCATCAAGGAGAAGCTCGATCCCAAAGGCATCTTGTCCCCTGGCAGATTCGTGGGGCGGCTCTAAGCTATGCACGCATCCTTATATAAAAAGACGCTCAACTGCGTTCACTGAGGCCTTTGCTTGCCGGCGTGTCCGGCATATGAGGCTCAGCCGCGAGAGTCCCTCGCACCGCGGGGGCAGGTGTACAACGTCCGTGCTCTACTCGAGGGACGTCTCGAGATGTCGGAAGGCCTCGCGAGCGAGATCTACGAGTGTCTCGCGTGTCGAGGCTGCGAGACCGTTTGTCCGGCCGGTGTCCCGGTCGGCGCGATCATGGAGGAAGCTCGTGGGCTCATCACCGATGAGAAGGCGGAGAGTGCCTCGCTCCGGTACCTGAAGCGCATCCTGCTCGCCGGGGTACTCGCCCATCCGGCCCGGCTCTCTTGGTTGATGGCGGGGATGAGGCTGGCCGAAACCTTGGGCTTGGTGCGCCTCGCCTCGTGGTTGTCGCCCAAAATTGCGGCGCGCGCCGCCATGATGCCTCGATTGGCACCGTCGCGGCCGTTGTCCGCGCGCTACGAACCGGACGGCCCCGCGAAGAAACGCGTCGCGCTCTTTTCCGGCTGTATTGCGTCCCACATGTTCGGAGACGTCAACGAAGCGACGGCGCGCGTGCTGCAACGAAACGGCTACGAAGTCGTCGTGCCACCGAAGCAGGTTTGCTGTGGAGCTCTGCATCTTCACAATGGGCTCCCCGATACCGCGCGTCGGCTTGCGCGAGAAAACGTCGAGGTGTTCGAAGACGTCGACGCGATCGTCGTGAACGCTGCCGGCTGCGGCGCCGCGCTCACGGAGTATGGCGAGCTCCTCGAAGGCAGCAGCGCCGCTGAATCCTTCGCGTCCCGTGTCGTCGACATCTCGGCATTTCTCGTGAGGGAGGGCTTCGAGAGCCCGAGCGCGCCTCCGTCGGCCGAAAAGATCCGGGTCGCCTACGACGCGCCGTGCCACCTCTTCCACGCACAGAAGGTGACGACCGAGCCCGTCGACCTGCTGGGACGCATCCCTGGAGTCGAGCTCGTGAGCCACCCGAACCCCGAGCGCTGCTGTGGAAGCGCGGGGATCTACAACGTCACGCATTACGACATGTCGATGGATGTTCTCGAGAGCAAGATGGCGGATATCGCTCCGGTCGCGCCCGACGTCATTGCGACCGGTAACCCCGGTTGCCACATCCAGTTGAGCGCGGGTGTGAAGCGCTCAGGGATGACATCGGAGGTCGTCCACCCCGTGGTGCTGCTCGAGCGGGCCTACCGCGCCTCGGATCCATGAGCGCATTCGTTCCATTCGGCGGGGCGCTCTATCGCGTCGGCACGAACACCTGCGTCGACGTGCCGGTGTTCGTCTCTCGTCCCTGGGGTGCCGCGAAGACGGTAGCACTCGAGATCGAGGCGGGCGGCCAAAGGGCGACGACGACTGCCATGCGGCGCAGTGGGGGGCAATATCGGGTGTTCATCACGACGTCATTGCGCGACGCGTGCGGGGTAAGTGAGGGCGACGAAATGCGCTTGGGAGTTCGGCGCATCACGGAGTTGAGCGAGCCCGATGTGCCTCGGGATCTGGGCGAGGCGCTCTCACGCTCGAGCCGGCATCGCGCCCACTGGGAGGCACTCACGCTCCGGCAGCGGCGTGACTTCGTTCGCTATTTGGGTGAGGCGAAGACGCGCATGACTCGAAGCAAGCGACTCGCGGCGGGGCTCGAACGGATCCGCGAGAAAACGACCCGCAAGAAATAGTCTTACGGCTCGAGCACGAGCTTGCCGCTCGTCTTCCGGCCTTCGAGGAGGAGATGGGCTTCGCCTGCCTCCGAGAGCGGAAGCTGTCGATCGATCGTCACGACGAGCTCGTCCGACGCCACCCAGTCGAGGATCTCCGTCGAGCGCGCGAGCAGCTCTTCGCGATCGAGCACATAGTGAGCGAGCGTGGGGCGAGTGATGTAGAGCGAGCCGAGGCCGCCGAGTCGCGCGAGATCGAAGGCAGGTACCGGACCACTCGACTGGCCGTACAGCGCGAGCACGCCCCGGGGTCGTAGGCACTTCAAGCTTTGCTCGAACGTCGTCTGGCCGACGGAGTCGTAGACTGCATGCAGGCCCGCGCCGGACGTCACGTCACGGACGACGTCATCGAATGCGTCTTCGGTGTAGCGGATGATGACATCCACCCCCGCCTTCTTCGCGGCCTCGGCTTTCGCTTCGGTCGAAACGGTGCCGAAGACTTTCGCGCCGCGGCGCTTCGCCATTTGTGTGAGGAGAAGTCCCACGCCACCCGCCGCGGCATGCACGAGCACTTCGTGGCCCGGCTCGATCGCGAACGTCGCGTGCGACAGGTAGTGCGCCGTGAGTCCCTGAAGCATGAGCGCTGCGGCCGCCGTCGTGCTCGCGCCGTCGGGGACGGGGACGAGCTTCGCCGCGGGAACGATCGCTCGTTCTGCATAGCTCGGGTAGAGCACGTAGGCGACGCGGTCTCCCTCGGCCACCTCCGAGACACCCGCACCGACGGCCTCGACGACTCCTGAGGCCTCTCGCCCCGGCGTGAACGGCGCTTCGAGCGGGTAGAGCCCCGTCCGGTGATAGATGTCGATGAAATTGACGCCGATGGCCTCGATACGGACCAAGGCTTCTCCGGGGCCGGGTGAGGGCGTCGGGATCTCCTCGAGCTTCATCGCCTCGGGCCCGCCGGGGGTGTGGACACGGATTGCTTTCATGAACGGAAGTATACAGTGGACGAAAAGGCTCGACGGGCGCAGATAAACGGGACCGGATCCGTGTTTTTCGGCTATTTCAGCTCGATACGGTAAGCCTCGTAGGGGGTCGTATCGATGTTCTCTACGGCGTGAAGCTTTTCGGGCTCCATCCACTCTGGCTCGCTTGCGGACGCCTCCCGCGGGCCTTCGGGGGACTCGAACTCGATGGCATCGGTGGCGCCGTAGTAACGCAAGCGTGTCGGGCGGTACGTGATCATCACGCTCGAGTTGCGATGGACGTGCGCGGGCTCTTTCGCGCCGGGCGCGATCTGAACCTTCAGCACCCGAACCCGGTCGTTCTCGAACATGACGGTATGGGAGTCGGGCGCGGCGGTGACGGCGTCGAGCGGGTCCTGGGCGCTGCTCGCGACCGCGCGGATCACGCGCGACTCGAGCGTGGTCGACAAGAGGGTGCACGCCGTCGCCGCGACGACAAAGGTTCCGATTTTCCGGAGAGTCGTTCTCATTCGTCTCTAGCTCCTTGCGTCAGGCGCATCATCGTAGCCGAATCGCCTTTTTGCGGTGCGAAACCTTGCCGCCGGCGCGAGAGTTTTGCTACGATGGGTCGTTTGGGCGCCCCCTCTGGCCCGATCGGAACCTTATTCATCATGGCGAACCTTCCCCTGGCCAACATTTTCAACCGAAAAACCCGCACGAGTGTCGGCATCATGGCCGTGGCTCTAGGCGTTGCTCTCGTTCTCGTAATGGTGGGCCTCGCGAACGGCACGTTGGGCGAGTCGGCGGACCGCATCGCACAAGCGGGTGCCGACATCATGTTCCAAGCACCGGACTCGTCGCCCTTCATCGCGATCAACTCGGGGCTCATCAAAACGCAATACGCGGACAGGCTGCTCGAGCACCCCGACGTCACGGCGGCGGCTCCGGTACTGACGAATCGCGTTACCCGGGTCAAGGACAAGCAGAAGTTCGTCATGGTCTTCGGAGTGGAGGAGGCGTCCTACAACGCGGCCGGCGCCGGGATTCAGATCGTCGAAGGACGAGGTCTGGACGCGCCGCAAGCGCTCGTCGTCGATACCGTCCTCGCCTCTGCGGACAACGTCGCCGTCGGCGACAGCTTGACGATCATGAACAAAGAGTTCCTCGTCTCCGGTATTTGCAAAGCCGGTGCCGGTGCTCGGATGTACGTTCGCATCGAAGACATGCAAGCCGCGGGCAACCAGCAGGGCGACGCGTCGTTCTTTTTCCTCAAGGTCAGAGAGGGCGCGTCCGTCGCTACCGTGGCCGCGGACCTCGAGACACAGTTCGAAGGGTTCAAGATCACGGCGCTCGAGTTCTTCAAGGAAGCGATGACGGAAGAGGCTCTCGGCTTGAAAGAGTTCACCAGCGCGCTTTCGATCTTTGCCGCCCTCATTAGCTATCTCGTGATTCTGCTCGCGATGTACACGACGATCATCGAGCGCACCCGCGAGATCGGAATTCTGAAAGCGCTCGGCGCGAGCAAGAGCTACATCATTCGGCTCGTGATGGCGGAGTCGTTCTTGATCTGCATCATGGGAGTGCTCGCCGGGTTCGCCGCCTCGATCATCGGGCGGGTCGCGCTCCTCGCGGCGTTCCCGACCCTGTCCGTCGAGCTCCTGCCCCGCTGGTTTCTTCTTTCGGCGGCACTGGGTATCGTCGGAGGCTCGCTTGGCGCTCTGTACCCCGCCTACCGTGCCGCGAAACTGGATCCGGTAGAAGCGCTCAATTTCGAGTAAACTTCCCAGTAATCTGATGAGCCAACGCGCCGCCGTCTTGAAGACCGTTTCCTTGCGAAAGGTCTATCGCACCGGCTCTCTCGATGTGCCCGCGATACAGGGCATCGATATCGAGATCAAAGAAGGCGAGTTCGTCTCGATCATGGGCCCGTCCGGTTGCGGCAAGACGACGCTGCTCCAGATCCTCGGGGGGCTCTCGCGGCCCACATCGGGTCAGGTGTTCATCGACGGGGTCGATCTCGCGACGGTGTCGGACGCGGAGCGGACCAAGCTGCGGTGTAAGAAGATCGGATTCGTCTTCCAGCGCTTCAATCTCCTTCCGACCCTTACCGTCCAGGGCAATATCGAGATCGCGCGGCAGATCTTCGGCGGCCCCCCGGTGACCCGTGAAGAAGTAGGGGATTTGCTCGAGATCGTTCACCTCCGTCACAAGCTCGACTACAAGCCGCTCGAGCTCTCGGTGGGAGAGCAGCAACGAGTCGCCATCGCGCGTGCTCTGGTCAACAACCCTTCGATGATTTTGGCGGACGAGCCCACGGGAAACCTCGATTCCCGAAATTCCGATCAGGTCCTGCGCTTGCTCTGTGACCTCAATCGGGAAAAGAACCAGACGATCGTCATGATCACCCACAATCCCGAAGCCGCGGAGATGGGCAATCGTGTGATCGAGATGCTCGATGGGCAAGTCCGGAGCCACGGTACCGTGGCGGAGCTCGTGGAAGAACCCGAGCAAGCGCGCTCCCGAGCGCGTTAGACTACGGTCGAAGATAATGATGAAGATCGGTTGCCTCTTTCTGTCTATCGGCATTGCCGTTCCCGCTTCGGCCGATCGACTCTCCGAGGTCTTGGAGGCGATGGAGAAAGCGGGAAACGAGCTTCAGACGCTCTCCGCCGAGTTCGAGCAAACCGACCACGACTACATTCTTGAAGACGAAGATGTCAGCTCGGGAAAGCTCTTCGTCGAGATCCCCGGACGCATTCGCTGGGAATATGCGCCACCTGCCGAGAAGGTGCTCCTCGTGAAAGATGATCTCGTCCGCGTGTACAACCCGGTCGCTGCACAAGTCCAGGAGTTCGACCGAAGCTCCGGAGGAAGTACCGGGGGTATGGATTTGCTCGTCGGGTTCGGATCCGGAAACGACGACATCCAGCAGAAATACGATGGCTCCGTGCTCGATGAGACTCCGGATCACGTCGTCTTGAAGCTGATTCCCAAGCCCGAGTCGGGCTCCTTGTTCACCGCGATCGAGCTCACCGTGGACAAGAAGAGCTGGACGCCGACCCGCACCGTGCTGCACGAGCCGTCACGCAACCGCACCGATATCTCGTTCCGGGAGATGGTGATCAACGGTGAGCTGCCGGGCTCCGTGTTCGAGCTCGAGCTACCTGAAAACGTCGAGATCATCCGCGACTGATATCGTGAAAACGAGCAAGAAAGCCGCGATAAGAGCGCGAGAGCTCTGGATGATCGCGAGAGGTCTCGCCGGGACCAAGCACCCCGTCCTGGCTCATATCGTGCCGATGCGACGGTGCAATCTCGCGTGCACCTATTGCAACGAGTTCGATGACTTCTCCCCGCCGGTGCCGATCGACGAAATGCTGAAACGGGTCGACAAGCTGGGCGAGCTCGGCACGGCGATCGTTACCATCAGCGGCGGCGAGCCGACGCTTCACCCGGAGCTCGACGACATCATCCGTCGCATCCGGAGCCACGGCATGATCGCCGGCCTCATTACCAATGGCTACTTTCTGACACCGGAGCGGATCCATCGTCTGAACGAGGCCGGTCTTCAGCACTTACAGATCAGTATCGACAACGTCAAGCCGGACGACGTGTCGAAGAAATCGCTGAAAGTGCTCGATTCGAAGCTCGTCAACCTCTCCGAGCACGCCGAGTTCTTCGTCAATATCAACTCGGTGATTGGGAGCGGCATCGAGCGTCCGGAGGACGCCGTCGAGGTCGCCTCCCGTGCCGTCGAGCTCGGATTCTCGACGACGCTTGGAATCATCCATGACGGCGCCGGGAAGCTCGTTCCACTCGGTGGCCGCGAGAAGACCGTCTACGAGCGACTCCGTGCGCAAGGCAAGAAGAGCTACGCCCGTTTCACCGGCTTCCGTGAGGATTTGGCCCAGGGGAAGCCTCACAATTGGCGTTGTCGCGCCGGTGGACGCTATCTCTATATTTGCGAGGACGGCCTGGTCCATCTTTGCTCCCAGCAGCGGGGCTATCCGGGTACGCCTCTCACGAGCTACACCAAAGACGATTTGACGCGGGAGTTCGACCGCCCCAAGACGTGCGCGCGCTATTGCACGATTGCTTGCGTTCAAATCGTGGGTCTGTTCGACAACTGGCGAGCCCCGCAAAAAGGTGAGCCCTATATTTCCAGAACCGCCGCAAAGACGTCGTCGATAGCACCGGTCACGAGCGAAGGTGCGACCGAGCCCGAAGCGCATCATCAGCAGGCCTGACGCCTCGGGCGGTGCCCACGCAAAACTCCACCCTGAAGAAAAAGCTGGGAGAGCTCCCTGCGAGCTCCGGTGTGTATCTGTTCCGCGGCCTCGGGGGGGAGATCCTCTACGTCGGCAAGGCGAGGAGTCTCAGGAGTCGCGTCCGGTCCTACTTTCAAGAGGCTCGGGTCGACAGCCCCAAGCTGGACCGACTCGTCGAGCGGATCGAGGACGTCGAGATCGTCGTCACCGATACGGAGCGTGAAGCTCTCGTTCTCGAGAACAGCCTCATCAAGACGCACAAGCCCCGCTACAACATTCTTCTGAGGGACGACAAGAACCACCCCTACCTGAAGCTCACGCTGAACGAGGAGTACCCTCGTCTCTACATCGTGCGCCAACCGGGCTCGGACGGGGGCGCCTATTCAGGGCCATATGTTCCTGCAAGCCTGGCGCGAAAAACGGCGAACCTCGTGCACCGCCTCTTCGGCATCCGCAACTGCCGTGAGAAGTTGAACGGCAAGAGGCCTCGCCCCTGCCTTCAATACCAAATCAAGCGCTGCATCGCTCCCTGTGTCGACACGATCGTTAGCCTCGACGAGTACCGACAGGCGACCCTCGACGCGAAGCTGTTCCTCGAGGGGAAGAACGACGAGCTCATCACGTCCATGCGGGCGAAGATGAACGAGGAGGCGGACCAGGAGCGGTTCGAGGCCGCGGCGACGCTTCGTGACAATGTCCGCATGCTCGAGGATCTCGGGACGCGGCAGAAAATGGCTAGCGTGCGCGCGGATGAGAGCGACGTGTTCGGCTTCTACCGCGAAGGAGACGACGCGATCTTGCAAGTGTTCTCGGTACGCTCCGGCAAGGTCGTCGACCGAGATAGTTTTCTACTCGAAGAGCTGAAGGGGCCCGACGACGCGGACCTCGTGCAGGCATGCCTCAAGCAGTACTACGAGCTGGGACGATTTCTGCCGACGTCGATCCACGTTCCGGTCGATTTTCCGGAGCGGGCGGCTGTCGCGGAGTGGCTGAGCGAGAAGAAAGGCTCCAAAGTCGAGATCCACGTGCCGCGGCGGGGCGGTAAGAAACGCCTCGTCGAGCTCGTGAGTCGAAACGCGAAGCTCGCCTATGAGCTCGACTTTCGCGAGGAAGGACGGCAAGCGGCGTCGAGGCTCGAAGAGCTCCGCAAGGTTCTCGCGCTGACGGAGCGTCCGGAACGTATTGAAGGCTTCGATATATCGAATATTCAGGGCAGCGAGACCGTCGCGTCGATGGTCGTGTTCGAGCGGGGTCAGCCCAAGCGGAGCGACTACCGAAAGTACAAGATCCGGACGGTGCCGACGGGAAAGCCGGACGATTTCGCGTCCATGCGGGAGGTCGTGCTCCGTCGCTACCGCCGCGTGCTCGAGGAGGGCGGGGACTTTCCGGACCTCATTCTGATCGACGGCGGGAAAGGGCAACTGAGCGCGGCGCTGGCGGCCCTCGAGGATTTGGGGCTCACCCACCTTCCGACGGTCAGTCTCGCGAAGAAAGAGGAGTGGATCTACCAGCCAAACCGGAGCGAGCCGATCATGCTCGATCCGCACTCTCCTGCGCGCCAGCTCCTCCAGCGCGTCCGCGACGAAGCCCATCGCTTCGCGGTGACGTTTCACCGACAGCAACGAAAAGCGCGGGACTTTGCGTCCTCACTCGAAGCGATTCCCGGCGTCGGGCCGAAGACCAGACGCCGGCTCCTCACCCATTTCAAGAGCCTGAAAGGGGTCAAGAGCGCTCCCGCCGACGCTTTACAGGAGATCCTCGGAGAAAAACTCGGGCTACGCGTGCATCGTCATCTACAGGAATTGCTTTGAGGTTATAATCCGCGCGACTTGGAGAAGATGACGGCGAAGAAACGAGTTCTATCCGGGATGCGACCCACGGGTGCGGCGCATTTGGGCCACCTTACGGGCGCGTTCGAGAACTGGGTCGCGATGCAAGACGAGCTCGATACCTTTTACTGCATCGTGGACTGGCACGCGCTCACGACGGATTACGCGGATACTTCGGATCTGCGCGCGAACACGTTCGAGCTGGCACTGGACTTTCTCGGCGTCGGCCTCGATCCCGAGCGCTCGACGCTCTTCGTTCAGTCACATGTCCGTGAGCACGCCGAGCTTCACCTTCTCTTGTCGATGGTCGTGCCACTCCCATGGCTCGAGCGCGTGCCGACCTACAAAGAGCAGATGTCGCAGCTCAAAGAGAAAGACCTCACGACTTATGGGTTCCTCGGCTACCCGCTACTCCAGGCGGCCGATATCCTCATCTATCGTGCGGACTTCGTTCCCGTCGGCGTCGATCAACAGCCACACGTGGAGCTTACGCGGGAGATCGCGCGACGATTCAATAATTTCTACGGCCCGGTCCTTCCCGAGCCCGAAGTCAAGCTCACGCCAACGCCCAAGCTGCCGGGGACGGATGGTCGAAAGATGTCGAAGAGCTACGGCAATACGATCGGCCTCGCTGACGAAGAGCCGGTCGTTCGCAAGAAGCTCAAGACGATGATGACGGATCCCGCGCGCAAACTGAGAACGGATCCCGGCGACCCCGCGAAATGCCCGGTATTCGACTTGCACAAGGTGTTCTCGACCGACGAGACCAGAGCGTGGGCGGCGGAGGGATGCCGCACCGCGGGCATCGGTTGTATCGAGTGCAAGAACAAGCTCGCAGACGCGCTCGTAACGCAGCTCGAGCCCATCCGCACCAGGCGTGAGGAATATGCTTCGCGGCCCGACGACGTGCGCGACATCTACAGAGCCGGGGCCCGGAAGGCCTCGGAGGTCACGGCCGCGACGATGGCGGACGTCCGAACGGCAATGCACCTGCCTGTTGGAGACGAATTATGAGCGCAACGGAGCTCTACATAGGACCCGGGGGCGATGGCGACGATAGCGAGCCGAAATACCACGTCCGCCTCCCGATTTTCGACGGGCCGCTCGAGCTCTTGCTGCATTTGATCCGGAAGAACGAGGTCGAGATCTACGACATCCCGATCGCTGAGATCACGAAGCAGTATCTGGACATCATCGATCTTCTGGAAGAGCTCAACCTGGATCTCGCCGGTGATTTCGTCGTGATGGCAGCGACGCTCATCCACATCAAGTCGAAAATGTTGCTGCCGCCGCCGCACGAAGACGGCACCGATGACGACGAGACCGGCGACCCGCGTGCCGCTCTGGTCGAGCGGCTGCTCGAGTACGAGCGCTACAAGGAAGCAGCCCAGCAGCTTCACCAACAAGAGGAAGTCCGAAACGCCACCTGGCCTCGGCCGGAGCCTACGGCTATCGAGCTATTGGCGACCAACGGGAACGGCAACGGCAACGGCAACGGCAATGGAAACAGCAACGGCAATCATCCGGAGCCGGAAGCCGCAGGGGCGGAGGCCCCGGGTGGCGGTGTCGACGTGGGCCTTTTCGAGCTCATGAGCGCGTTTCGCGAAGTGCTCGAGCGCGTCCGCCAACGCGCCCACTTGATCGTCGAGAAGGAAGCCATCTCGATCGAGGATATGATCGGGCGGATCCTGGATCGCTTGAATGCTGGAGAGCGGCGCGCTTTCGTTGACTTGTTCGACGAGGCTTCCAGCCGGTCCACCCTCATCGTCACTTTTCTCGCGATCCTCGAGCTCGTCCGGCTTCGAAAACTGAGAGTGTTGCAGGAGCGGATGTTCAGTCCCATCGATGTCATTCTGCTGGCCGAGAGCGATGGCTCCTGAGGCGGGCTCGTCGCAAGGCGAGGAAGGAACGGTGGCGGAGACCGAGACGGCAGCGTCTTCGGAGGACGAGACCGAAGCCGTTACGACGGAGGTCTCCGAGCCGACCGAGGCCCCGGGCGACTCCGTCGAGGCGGCAGCGCCCCCGGCGATATCAGCCGACGAAGTGCGCGCGAGCGTCGAGGCGCTCCTGTATGCCTCAGCGGATCCGCTACCGGTCGGCGCGATGAAGAAGGCGTTGCGTGAGGGCAAAGAGCTCATCGTCCCCGCGCTTCAGAGTCTTCGCGAGAGCTATGAGGAGCCGGGCCGCGGCTTGCAGCTCATCGAGGTTGCGGGTGGCTGGCAAATCACGACCCGGCCCGAGTACCACGAGCGGGTGGCGCGGTTGTTCTCATCTCCGCGACCGGCACGTCTTTCCATTCAGGCACTCGAGACGTTGGCCGTCATCGCCTATCGACAGCCGGCGACGGTGCCCGAGATTATCGAGCTTCGTGGGGTGCGCTCGGCCGGTGTGGTGCGCACGCTCTTGGAGAGAAAGCTCATCAAGATCCTGGGCCGGAAGAAGGTCGTCGGGCACCCTCTGCTCTACGGGACGACGAAGGAGTTTCTCGTGCGGTTCGGCCTCAAGAACTTGAAGGAGCTTCCTCAGCTCCGCGACATGTCCGAGGTGTTCGGCGACGAGGTCGCTCAGCATCTCGAGGTTCTCGAGACCCTCGAGCACGCGAAAGAGGTCGTTGAGATCGAGCCTCTCGGTGACGACGAGACAGTGGATGCGGAGGTCGCGGCGGAGACTGAGCCGGCGCCGGCTGCTCCTGAGGCTGAACCTCCCGCTGAGACCGAATCGGAGCCGCCCGTGCGCGACGAGGCCGAGTGAGCGTGGACGATGAGGGAGCGCCTACAGAAAATCCTGTCCCACGCCGGTGTCGCTTCGCGTCGAGCCGCGGAAACGCTGATCCTCGAGGGGCGCGTGCAAGTGGACGGGCTCGTCGTCCGCACGCTCGGCTCGACCGCCGACCCTGACACCGAGGAGATCCGTGTCGACGGCTCGCGCGTCCGGACGCGCGGCGTACGGCACTACCTCGCGCTCAACAAGCCTCCGGGCTACGTCACGACACGCTCGGACCCGGGACGGCGGCGCACGGTCATGGATCTCCTGCCGCTCAGATACAAGAGCCTTTTCCCGGTAGGGCGGCTCGATATGGGGAGCTCCGGTCTGCTGATCATGACGGATGACGGCGCGCTCGCGCAGAAACTCATGCATCCGAGCTTCGGCGTCGAGAAGACCTATCTCGTGACCGTGCTCGGGCATCCCTCCGCCGCCGTCGTGACGAAGGCCATGCGAGGAATAACCGTGGAGGGCGAGAAGCTGTCGGTGGATCACATCAAGCTCCTCGAACAGAAAGTCTCCCGCGATGCGGCAAAGCCCAAGACGAACATGCGGGTCACGCTTCGACAAGGACGCAATCGAGAGATCCGTCGCCTGTTTCGCGCGCTCGGCCATTTGGTCGTGACCCTTCATCGAGAGAGAATCGGCCCTTTGTCGGTTCGAGGGCTCCCGGCGGGAGCTTATCGGAAGCTGACCGACGTCGAGCTGTCGATGTTGCGCCGCGCGACCGAAGCCGCCCCAACGAGCCGTCCGAAAAGCCGGACGCGTGCCAAGTGACGGTGACGAGCAAGGGCCCGGTAATCGCGATCGACGGCCCGGCGGGCGCGGGAAAGACCACGGCCGCGCGAGGACTCGCCGAGCGGCTTTCATTCGTCTACCTCGACACCGGAGCGACGTTTCGAGCGGTCGCCCTCAAAGGGACACGCGCCGATCTGGACCTGAACGACGGTCCGAGCATCGAGGCTCTCGCGCGTGAAGCGGACATTCGTTTCTCCGGAGAGAGGCTCGAGAGGATTCTGCTCGACGGTGAGGACGTGAGCGAAGCTATTCGCGGCGCCGATATGGCACGGGGATCCGCCGCCGTCGCCGTCCACCCCGGCGTCCGCGCTCGGCTCGTCGAGCTGTGGCGTGAGATCGCCTGTCGCGGGGGCATCGTGATCGAAGGGCGGGACATCGGCACCGTTGTCTTCCCCGACGCCGATATCAAGTTCTTCATCGACGCCGAGCCCGAGGCGCGCGCGAGGCGCCGTTTTGGCGAGCGACAGGGGAAGGAGTCGACCTCGTTCGAGCAGGTCGTCCGCGATCTGGCCGCGCGGGACGAAAAGGATCGGAATCGTGAGCATTCGCCATTGCTCCGGGCAGATGATGCGATCCTCATCGATACGACGACACTTTCCGCGGACCAGACGGTCGACCGCCTCGTCTCGTTGGTGGCGAACCTGCCGGCCGCCGGCCGTTGAGCCGCGCGCTACGATCCCAACTTGACATAAATCAATTATTTAGAGTAGGATAACGCGTTGCAGGTCAGCCCGCCCTTGTAGAAGCGAGCCCATCTCAGTATTCCCGCTCATTTCCACGCGCGCTCACCGGCCAAAAATCGTCGAAGCTCTAGGAGGAATCACACCCGGCATGGCGGAAAGTCACAATGCTACGGAAAGTGTTATCGATGAAGGGGAGGTAGCCCTCGACGACGACGCTATTCCGGCGTCTGAGTACGAGAAACTTCTCGACGCGTATAACAGCAATATTACGGAAGGCGAAGTCGTCTCCGGCAGAGTTCTGAAGGTCTCGGACAGCGAAGTCGTCGTCGACGTCGGCTACAAGTCCGAAGGAATGATTAGCGTCAACGAGTTCCGGGACGAGAACGGGGAAGTCTCCGTGAAACCCGGTGACAACGTCGACGTGCTGCTCGAAAAGGCGGAAGACAAGAACGGCTATCTCGTGCTCTCGCGCGAGAAGGCCGAGAAGATGAAGGTCTGGGATCAGATCGAAGAGGCCTTTCAGAGCAAAGCGGTCGTCAAAGGCCGCGTCATCGAGCGCATCAAAGGCGGTTTGGCCGTGGATATCGGCGTCCGCGCCTTTCTCCCCGGCTCACAGGTGGACGTGCGACCGGTTCGCAACCTCGACAGCTTGAGAGGTCAAGAGCTCGAGATGCGCGTCATCAAGGTCAACAAGAAGCGCGGCAATATCGTCCTCTCGCGCAAGGTCGTGCTCGAAGAGCATTTGACGGAGCGCAAAGCCGAAACTCTGGACGCCCTCGAAGAGGGTCGCGTCTTCAGAGGCGTCGTCAAGAATCTGACGGACTACGGTGCATTCATCGACCTCGGTGGCATCGACGGTCTTCTCCATATCACGGACATGTCGTTCGGCCGGATCCAGCATCCGTCGGAGCTGTTCAGCGTCGGCGACCAGACCGAAGTCGTCGTCTTGAAGTTCGACCGTGAGTCGGAGCGTGTTTCGCTTGGATACAAGCAGCTCTCGCCGGATCCGTGGGAGTCGACCCACGAGAAGTTCCCGGTGGGCACGCGGGTGAAAGGCAAAGTCGTCAGCCTTACCGACTACGGCGCCTTTATTGAGCTTGCTCCTGGCGTCGAAGGGCTCATCCACGTTTCGGAAATGTCGTGGAGCAAACGCGTCAAGCACCCTTCCAAAGTCCTGGCGGTTGGCGACGAGGTCGAGGCCATGGTGCTGCAGGTGGATACCGCCGAGCGGCGCATCAGCCTTGGGCTCAAGCAAGTCGAGCCGAACCCGTGGCAGCAGCTCGCTCAGAAATATCAGACGGGCGCCCAGATCACCGGGCAAGTCCGTAACCTCACCGATTTCGGCGCTTTCGTCGAGGTCGAGGAGGGGATTGACGGGCTCATCCACATCTCGGATATGAGCTGGAACAAGCGCATCAGCCATCCGTCGGAGGTCTTGAAGAAAGGCGACACCGTGGACGCCGTCGTGCTCAATATCGACGCGGAGAACCAAAGACTGTCTTTGGGTCTCAAGCAGATGGGCGAAGACGTTTGGGAAGAGTTCTTCAACCGTCATCAGGAAGGTGACGTCGTAGACGGCAAGGTCGTTCGCCTCACCAATTTCGGTGCGTTCGTCGAGATAGAAGAAGGCATCGAAGGTCTGTTGCACGTCTCGGAAGTGGATGACGAGCGGGTCGAGAAACCTGAAGACAAGCTCGTGCCGGGCGACTCCTACCGGATGAAGATCATCAAGATCTCCGCGCTAGAGCGGAAGATCGGGCTCTCGATTCGGGCCGTCCACATCGAAGACTACGAATCGCACTACACGAGTCAAGGCTCGCCGAACGCGACGCTTGGTGATGTGGCGGATTTCGGGGCCGACTGGGCGACGAGCTCTCGGGCGAACCCGGAGGCGGATGCTTCCGCATCCGATCCCTCGGACGAGACCGTGGCAGAGCCGGAGGTTGCGGCAGAGCCGGAGGTCGCGGCAGAGCCGGAAGTTGCGGCGGAGCCGGAGGTCGTGGCGGAGCCGGAGGTCGTGGCGGTCGAATCGGAAGACGCAAGCACGACCGACAAGCCGGATAGCGAGTAGAGCGAGCACGACGAGCCAGAGGTCCGTGCTTTGCGCTGGATAGAGCCTTTAGGGTGAGAAGGGAGTCTTTCAGATGACGAAAGCCGAACTGATCGAAGAGGTTTCGCGAGTTTCGGACCTGACGAAGAAGCACTCTGAGATCATCGTCGATACGGTGTTCAAGAGCATCATCAATGCTCTGCATCGCGGCGACAAGATCGAGCTTCGAGGTTTCGGCAGCTTTCGCATTCGTCAACGCGAATCGCGAAAGGGGCGCAACCCGAAAACGGGCGAGCGCGTGGACGTACCTGCGAAGAAAGTCCCCTATTTCAAGCCCGGTAAAGAGCTCAAGGAGCTGATTAACCAAGCGCCCGAGGAGCTCGTGGAAGAGATCGCGGCGGCCATCGAGCCACAACCGCAGATGGACTAGGTCGCGTTCGAGAGGCTAGACCTTCTGCGACTCTCGAAGCTCCGCGACTAACTGGCTGCTCGGTCATCGTTTTGATTCGGAACGAGTGACGTTTGCCCGATGACGAAGCCTGCGCCCGCTGAACCTTATGAGCCGCGATATCCCGTCCGATTCGTAACGGCGGCGTCGCTGTTCGACGGCCACGACGCCTCGATCAACATCATCCGGCGACTGCTCCAAGCCAGAGGAGTGGAAGTCGTTCACCTCGGGCACAATCGATCCGTCGCCGAGATCGTCGACGCCGTCATCGAGGAGGATGCGAACGGGGTCGCCGTGAGCTCCTACCAGGGCGGCCACAACGAATATTTCCGTTATCTCGTCGACGAGCTGTCGTCTCGTGGTGCCGGCCACGTCAAGATCTTCGGCGGCGGCGGAGGTGTCATCGTGCCGCGGGAGATCGAGGCGCTCGAGTCGTACGGCGTGACGAAGATCTTCTCTCCCGAGGACGGCCGCGTGCAAGGTCTCGGCGGCATCATCGACCAGATGGTACGGCTGTCGGATTTTCAGCTCCAGCCGGTCGTTCCGAACGGGGACGGAGCATGGCTCTCGGAGCGACGTCCGGGGGCTCTTTCGAGGATCATCACGCAGGCCGAAGCCGAGACGGGCCTGTCCGAGGCATTGTCGAAAGCTCTCGACGCCGAAGCGGCGGGGCGCCGCATCCCGGTCCTCGGCATCACCGGTACCGGGGGCGCGGGCAAGAGCTCTTTGACGGACGAGATCGTCCGGCGGCTCACCGGAGACGGACCCGAGCTCTCGGTCGGGATCGTCTCGGTGGATCCGTCCAAGCGCAAGACCGGCGGGGCCTTGCTAGGCGATCGTATCCGCATGAACGCGATCGACCGCGAACGTGTATTCATGCGCAGTCTCGCGACGCGTGGGTCCGGCTCGGAGCTATCGCACGCGACCGACGAAGCCGTCCGCGTTCTCAAAGCGTTCGGGTTCGACCTCATCCTCGTCGAGACGAGCGGCATTGGACAAGGCTCGTCGGCGATCTCGGATATCGCCGATATCTGTCTCTATGTGATGACGCCTGAATATGGGGCGCCGTCGCAGCTCGAGAAGATCGACATGCTCGACTTCGCCGATGTCGTAGCGATCAACAAGTTCGACCGACGCGGCGGAGAGGATGCCCTCAAAGACGTCCGCAAGCAGTTTCGACGCAACCACGCCGTCGCGCACGACGTCGCTGACGAGGCGCTACCGGTATTCGGCACCATCGCGAGTCAGTTCGGCGACGCTGGCGTAGACGCGCTCTATCTTCACCTGCTGGGTCTCTTGAAACCCTTTTCGAACGCGTTTCCGAGCTCGAAGCTCGCGGTCGAGGCGGGAGTCATGACGGGCGCCCGCCATCCGCTGATTCCCGATGCCAAGGTCCGCTATCTAGGAGAGATCTCCGATCTCGTGCGGCGGAGGCGAGACCTCATCGACGCGCAGGTCGGTATCGCGCGCCGTCTCTACCAACTCGACGGCGCGGCGCGCCAGCTAGCGGAGGAAGACGCGCTGACCCACGCGGCGCTTCGCGAGCACATCGAGAACTTATCGAGCGAGCTTGCGCCCGAGCACTGGTCACTCGTGCGCGGATGGCCCGAGCTCGTACGGCGCTACGCGTCGGACGAAGTCATTTTTCAGGTCCGGGACAAAGACGTCCGAGTCGAGTCGAGCACGATGACCCTCAGCGGCAACAAGGTGCCGAAGGTGGCGCTCCCTCGGATCCACGACTGGGGCGATATCCTTCGATTCCGGCTCAGCGAGAACGTGCCCGGCGAGTACCCTTTCACCGCCGGAGTCTATCCGTTCAAGCGTAGTGAAGAGTCGCCCCGCCGCCAGTTTGCGGGGGAAGGCGGACCCAAGCGTACGAACGATAGGTTTCATTACCTGTCGCGCAATGACAAGGCGAAGCGTCTTTCGACCGCGTTCGATAGCGTCACGCTCTACGGCGAAGACCCGCATGAGCGCCCCGACATCTACGGGAAAATCGGTGAAGGCGGCGTGTCCATCGCCACCGTCGACGACATGAAAGTACTCTATTCCGGCTTCGACTTGACGTCACCGAGCACGAGCGTCTCGATGACGATCAACGGACCGGCTCCCACGGTCCTCGCCATGTTCTTTTGTGCCGCTACCGACCAGCAGACCGAACGTTTCCGTGACGCGAACGCTCGCGAGCCGAGCCCCGAGGAATCCGCAGAGATCGAGCGTGAGACGCTTCAGATCGTACGCGGTACCGTCCAGGCCGACATCCTGAAGGAAGACCAAGCTCAGAACACCTGTATCTTCTCGACGGAGTTCTCGCTGCGGCTGATGGGCGACGTGCAGCAGTACTTCATCGATCGCGGCGTGAGGAATTTCTACTCCGTATCGGTCTCCGGGTACCACATCGCGGAGGCGGGAGCGAACCCGATAAGCCAGCTCGCGTTTACGCTCGCGAACGGGTTTACCTATGTCGAGTACTATCTCGCGCGTGGCATGGACATCGATGACTTCGCGCCGAACTTGTCATTCTTCTTCAGTAATGGACTCGATCCCGAATATTCGGTGATGGGCCGCGTCGCCCGCCGGATCTGGGCCCGCGTCATGAAACACCGCTACGGTGCGAATGAGCGGAGCCAGAAATTCAAGTACCACATCCAAACCTCGGGACGATCGCTCCACGCGCGCGAGATTCAGTTCAACGATATCCGTACGACGCTGCAGGCGTTGACCGCCGTTTACGATAATTGCAATTCGCTCCACACGAATGCCTATGACGAGGCCATCACGACGCCGACGGAAGAATCCGTGCGCCGTGCGATGGCGATACAGCAGATCATTCATCGCGAGTTCGGCTTCGCGAAGAACGAGAACCCGATGCAGGGTTCGTATATCACCTCGGAGCTCACGGACTTGGTCGAAGAGGCGGTGCTCTCGGAGTTCGACCGCATCAACAGCAGAGGCGGCGTGCTCGGCGCCATCGAGCTCCAGTACCAACGGGGCCGGATCCAGGAAGAGTCCCTTCACTACGAGCTGAAGAAAGACAGCGGCGAGCTTCCCATCGTCGGAGTCAACTGTTTCGTTGATCCGGACGGCTCCGGGGACGCGTCGCCGGAGACACCTCTCGCGCGATCGAGCGATGAAGAGAAGCGCGACCAGATCGACCGCCTACACGCGTTTCAGCGCGAGCACGCCTCGGAGAGCGCCGAGGCCCTCCGTCGCCTGCAAGAGGCCGCGCGGAACGAAGACAACGTCTTCGCTGAATTGATGAGGGCCGTCCGGGTGGCGAGCTTGGGACAGATCACGCACGCGCTCTACGAAGTCGGCGGCGAATACCGGCGGGCGATGTAGATGACCGATACGAGTCCTCTGCGCATCCTGATCGCGAAGCCTGGTCTCGACGGCCACGATCGCGGCGCGCTCGTGGTGGCTCGCGCGCTGCGCGACGCGGGTATGGAAGTCATCTATACGGGGCTCAGGCGCACGCCGGAGCAGATCGTTGAGGCGGCACTTCAGGAAGACGTCGACGCCATCGGCCTGTCGATCTTGTCGGGAGCGCATAACAACCTCATGGAACGCGTTGTCACGCTGGCGCGCGAGCGCGGTTTGGACGACGTCCCGATCTTTGTGGGCGGCATCATTCCGGACCAGGACGTCGACCGGCTGCAGGAAATGGGTGTGGCGGCGGTTTTTCAACCCGGCGCTTCGACGACGGAGATGACGGAATTCCTGCGAAACCGCCTAAAGCCTTCCTGAGGAAGGAATTAACTTTGTGCCTCGGTTGACACTCTTACTTTGCCCATGCTAGAATTTTCAAACTCTAGCACTACGATCTCTGTCTACGAACTCTCACGCTGAGGCGATCACCAGTCGATCTCGAAAAGCCGGAAGGAGGGGCGATGGGACACAAGATCCTGCTCGCCGACGACAGCATTACAATCCAAAAGGTCATCGAGCTCACGTTTTCCGATGAGGACTTCGAGCTCCACACCGTGGGGAACGGCCAAAAGGCTATCGACGAGATTCGCACGATCCAGCCGGATATCGTTTTGTGCGACATCATCATGCCCGAGAAGAACGGGTATGAAGTTTGTGAGTTCATCAAGTCGAATGATGACCTACGCCACATTCCGGTCCTTCTACTCACCGGCGCGTTCGAGCCCTTCGATCAGGAACGGGCGAAAGCGGCGGGGTGCGAAGGTTTTCTGGCCAAGCCGTTCGAGCCTCAGACTCTGATCTCCAAAGTCAAAGAGCTCCTTGCGACGTCGCCGCCCGCAACCGCTGCGGGGAGCGAGCCCGTCGCTGCCGTACCCGAAATGTTCGTGGCGGAGCCGCCTCCGGCTCCCGTCGCCGTCGACCCGGGTGAGTTCGTCGCTCCCGCGCCGCCCCCGGCGGACGCCGCGACCCCGCCCGACTTTGGTTCGCCTTCGCTTCCCGACGCGGATCAAACGGTGATGGTCTCGGCTGAGACACCGAGCCCGATCGCGCCGCCCCCGGAGCCCGAGCCGTCCCCTGGTCTGGGTGACAGCTTCGCTGTGGAGGCGGGCGAGCGTGAGCTCGCCATGAGCGCTTCCGATCAAGACATGATCCTCGGGCAGTCGGAGAAGCCCGCGGCACCTGAGCCTGCGACCCCCGCACCCGTCGCGAGCGACGATATCTGGAGTGACGTTGGCCAGACGCCAGAGGCTGCGGCTCCGGCCGAAGAGGCTCGAGAGGCCGAAGCGGCAACGCTGTTCATGTCCGAGCCACCGACACCGGCGCCGCCTGCGGAACCTCCTCCAGCAGAGGCTCCGGCCGATGCTCCCGCGGCTGAGCTCGAAGAAGCCTTCGCCGGCCCCGAGGACCTCGACGCAACGTGGCAAATGCCGGCCCCGTCGAAGTCGGGTGACGGCGCTGCCCAGGGCTTCGGCCAGTTTGAAGACTTCGGGACTCCTGGGGCCCCGCCGGCGGCCGAGCCGCCCGCGCCGGAAGCACCAGCAGCACCCGTCGAACCGGAGCCGACACCGACGCCGGTCGACGCCGAAAGTGATCCGTTCGCGCCGGCGCCGCCGGAGCTCACTCCTGCAAGCGAGCCGGCTCCGCCTGCCGCGCCGGAACCGATTCCTTCCGTGAACACGGAGGCCACGATCGACCCGGTTATTGCCGGCGCCGACGCTTTCGCACCTTTGACCGCGGAGACCCCGGACACTGCCGCGCAGGAGCCGACGCCTGTCGTGTCGCCGATCGACGACGCCGCGGACCCCTTTGCGCCACCGGAGCAGGCATTCGAGCCGGCAGTTGTTTCCCCGGCTCCTCCGGATGAAGTTGCCGAGCTCGTTTCACCTCCGGAAGCGACGCCCGAGCCGGATGCGCCCTTCGTCGTACCCGACACGCCAGTCGAGCCTATGAGTGACGAACCTGCCATGTTCTCGAGTCCCGACGTGCTCGGCGAACCGCCTGCGAGCCCCGAGCCGCCGGCTTCCCCCGAGCCAATCCCGGCGGAAATGGTTGATGATCCCTTCGTGGAGCCGACTCCGGTCGATGCCGCACCGGCCCCGACCCCGGAGACCGCACCACCGGCCTCGTCCGGAGGAAACGTGGATGAAGATGCTCTGGTCGAACGTATCGCGCAACGGGTCGTGGAAAAACTCTCCGCAAAGGTATTGCAAGAAGTTGCGTGGGAAGTCGTCCCGGACCTGGCTGAAGCGATGATCCAGAAAGAGATCGACGCCCTCAAAGCTCTCAAAGAGTAGATGTCCGGCTCAGGGTAGCGAAACGCCACCCGTGGGCCGAGGCACGTGGCTCGTGGATTTTGGCTAGCTATTCCAAGCTGGGCGCGGCTCTACGTGCCGCGAAATCTTCCTGGGGCGATTTCATCGTGAGCGTTGAGCGAACGCGCTCGACCAGTGATCTCGCGCTCGAATATTCGCGTAAAGGCGCTCCTCACGGAAGCCTGTTCGTCGCCGGAGAGCAATCGGATGGCCGCGGCCGATTCGGTCGAACCTGGGAGTCTCCCCCGGGCGGCTTGTTTCTCAGCGTCTTATTGCGCCCGGAGCCGGAGCGGCGGATTGACCTGCTACCGCTCATCATCTCGATCGCGGCCGCAGAGGCGATCCGTGAGACGACGGAAGCGGACGTGCGGCTCCGATGGCCCAACGACCTCTATCAAGATGGGAGGAAACTAGGAGGGGTTTTGTGTGAAGGAAGCTTCAAAGGCTCGGTGCCGGAAGCGTTCGTCGCGGGCATCGGCATCAACGTCGATCTCGAGCCCGAACATCTATCCGAGAGTGTTCGTCGTAGTGCGGGGTCGTTGTCGGCGGTGGACTGCTCCATCGATGCTCTCCTCCTCGCCGTCGTCACGCGCGTCGAGCATTGGTGGAACCTTGGAGATGTCGCTCCGATCCTGCCTCGGTACCGCGAGCTCGCAGAGAAACTTCACGACCATTCTCTCCGGGTCGAGCCCCGCGACGGCGAGCCTTATGAAGCCACGACCAACGGCGTCGCCGAGGACGGCAGCCTATCCGTGCGACTCCCGGACGGTACCGCGCGGGTATTGTACGCGGAGGCGGTGACACTATTGGACGACGAGGATGACGGTGACGACGAGGGCTACTACGGGTTGGTCGAGTCGTACTTCATCGAACGTCGTGGAAGCCCGCTTTTCATTACGCCTGCCGAGTGGTTCTTGATCTCGCAATGGGATGAAGACGGCGTGCCTCTGCAGGTGGTGAAAGCGGGAATCGATCGAGCTCTCGACCGCCCCAGAAATCCCGGTCGCACCGTAAAGTTGAGTTATTGCCGGCAGGCGGTACGAGCCGAGTTCCGCAATTATCGCGAAATCGAGCTCGGTGCGCATCGTCATGTCCCGGAGCCGACTTCGACGTGGAGCTCCCATCTCGCCGGGATCGCGGCTGCGTTGTCTGACGGCTATCCCGAGATCAGCGCCGCCGTAGAAGATCTGGCGAAATCGGGCCTAGACTCGGGAGGACTCGAAGATGCGCTCGAAGACCTCGACAAGAAACTCATGGCCGCGGCGGAAGAGGCTACAGAATCGAGCGCCCGAGCGGAGCTCCTCGATCGCGCGGAGCGCTCGCTCGCGTCCTATCGAGATCGCATGCCCGACAAAGTTTATCGGGCCGCGGTGCAAAGCGCCTATAGAAAGCAGCTCCGTCGTTCGCTCGAGATTCCATTGCTGAGCCTGCTGGACACGTGATGACAGTCGAGAGCTTCGAAGTCGAGATCGAGAAGATCGTTGCGGGGGGATTCGGTCTCGCGCGCCATGAGGGTCAAGTCGTGTTCGTTTCCGGGGTGGCGCCGCTCGAGCGTCACCGGGTAGCGATCCTCGAGCGGAAGAGGGATTTCCTCCGCGCCGAGAGCATCGCCCGGCTGAAGTCCGCGCCGTCCCGGCGAGAGCCACCTTGTCCCCACTACGCGAGGTGCGGCGGTTGTGCGCTCATGCACCTCGAGCCGGCGGCACAGCTCGAAGCAAAAAAATCCGTCTTGCTCGAGAGCCTCGCACGCAACCACGTGACCATCCCCGACAATCTCGAGATCGGTCTTCACGCTTCGCCGGAGTTGGGCTATCGCAATCGCGTTAGGTTTCACGTGGGGCCGAGCGGCGCCAGCTTGGCGATGGGGTTTCGGCGGCGCGCGAGTCACGTCATCGAAGACATCGACCGTTGCGCCGTCGCCACGGACGGACTCAATGCCTGTTGGCACCGCGTCCGCGAGTTCTTAGCGGCGCATCCGGGCGAGCAAGCGATCGTGGAGTCGGTCGAGCTTCAGGAATCGAACGATATGCCAGGGAGGATCGTGGGCCGTTTTGTCGTCCGTTCCAAGAATGGGTTTCGAAAGTTCGACAAAGCAATTCGACTGGCACTTCAAACTGAATGCGGCCTCGATGGCCTCGTCGTCTCACTGGCGTCGGGAGGACGGCGTCTCGAGAGTGGCCGGACGTGGGTTCGCCACTCCCTGGACGAGAGTAGCTGGCGCCAGAGCGCCGGAAGCTTCTTTCAGACGAATCGATTCTTGCTGCGCGACCTGGTCGCTGCGGTGCGGCCGCGAACGCCCGTCGCTCGTGTCATCGACTTGTATGCAGGCGTTGGTTTGTTCGCGCTCGGGCTGGCGGCGGAGACGAAAGAGGTGGTTGCCGTCGAGTCGGATCCGGGTGCGGTCGCGGACGGCCGCGTCAACCTCCGCTCGGCGTCCGGAGCCGAGGTGCGCATTGTCCGGGCCGATGCCACTCGATTTGCCCGCGACTTTGCGTTCGATGCGGCTGACTATGTCGTGGTCGATCCACCGCGTGGCGGCCTGGCGAAGCCCCTGCGTGGCATGCTCGCCTCGAGTCCGGTGCGCGAGATTTGCTACGTGTCGTGCGACCCTCCCGCTTTCGGGCGTGATGCCGGCCTACTGGTCCGAGCGGGCTTCACGATCGAGACGCTCGAGCTTGTCGACCTCTTTCCGAATACTCATCACTTCGAGACCGTCGCGACCTTCTCTAGGGGCGCGCTTGATTCTCCGGCCGGTACAGGATCATACTAGAGCGCTAGGATTCTGCGAATCTACGACGTCGTCGGTCACCGGTCGTTTTCGTTGTCGCCTTTATCGTTTTCACGGACGGCTCGTTTTCGAGTCGAGGTCGTCCAAACGGGGGAGATGGTTCGATGAGAACAAAGCTAGGCCTCCTCGCCATAGTCGTCGCGGCCGGAGCGACGTGGGCTGCCGCACAAACCTCGCCGAAGACCATCGTTTTCACGGATGGTACGTCGATGCTGATCCAAAGCTACGAGGTCAAAGGCAGTCTCGTGCTGATCACGACTCCGGAGGGAAAGCTGCGCTCGGTTCCGCTCGCATACGTGAACCTACCCGCGACCGAGCAGCACGGCGGCGGGACAGCGGCGCCTCCGCCTCCGCCGGCACCGGCGCCTCCACCGCCTC
>Ga0315338_1000281_pt1 | contig 149396 bp, 127 predicted proteins | sample ASW8metaG_FD_204518 | JGI IMG/M metagenome (GOLD analysis project Ga0315338, IMG submission 204518) | Ammonia-oxidizing marine archaeal communities from Monterey Bay, California, United States - ASW #8 | ecosystem: Environmental > Aquatic > Marine > Coastal | place: USA: California | collected... | reverse complement strand
CTCACCATGCTGAGCCATTTCGCGTTTCCTCTTGTCTGCAATTGTCTAGATCGCTTTCAAAAGGATAACCGGATGGCTCAGCACTTCGAACCATCAACAATTTACAGAAGAAACGTTACACCACCAAAACTTCTACAACTAACAGCTGGCGCTACTGCATCAATGACTGTCAGATTGGGTCTCAACTTCGACAAGCAGTAGCCGCTCAACGCGACTTCGCCAAATCGATCATCAACGCATGTAACCCTACGCGAAGGACGCGGTCACTATCAAGCGTTTATCGGTCGTAAACTCGATATCACAAAAGCCGTTTTTCTTTAGTAAGCCGCGCATTGCTTTCTTGGTTTGAAACGATTTGTATCCATTTATGCCGAAGACTTTGAAAACTCTTCCGGAAAAATGAAGTGCAACACCATTCAGCAAGCCAACACTGCGCCAGATAACTCCCTTTAGGTTAAATCGCAGAACTTCTCGCCAAAATGCACGGTTTTCCATGTCAAACGTATATAGAGAGAGCCAAACCCGTCCTCCTGGTCGCAGAACTCTTGCTATTTCGCTGATAGACGCGGGTACGTTTGAGTAGGGCAGTGCAACGCGGGACACTACAAGATCAAAAATATCGTCCAAAAAAGGTAGATGCTCTGCTTTGCCGCTGACGAAATATATGTCGTTAAAAATTTCACGCCCATGCATTAACGGCTCAAGCATCATGTCTAGCCCGACGATAGTTACATTGCGAGATCTGTCAACGTGAACCGTACTTTGCCCGATTCCACACCCAACATCCAGGATGACTCCGTCACCGTCACCGATCGGCGGCAGATAATGCTGAGGGTCCGATGGATCGCGCGCAATTTCTAATTCTTTGAGATGGTATTGCAATAAATCACTTGTCATTATCTTGACACCCTAGAGATTAAGTCAGTTCGCCAGTCTGACATTCAGTTCAGTCGACATTGATTCAATGTACGAGCGGACTTGATCACTACAATTCGACGAGATAACTAAGTCTTTACAAGTCTCCCCCAAGTTTTCGAATGGGAAATTCATACAAATTTTTGCGTTGCGCGATGTTGAAATCTTACTGTCGTAGCACCCATGCTCCTTTCCATGATTGGACGCTGATGGGTTAGAAGATTTCGCTCGACCAACAAAAAGATTATTTTCGGTTTTTATTCGTTTGTCTGAGCGAAGCGGTTCGCTTCTAACGACCAGATTGTGATTAAACTCAGTATTGCGGGATCGAATCACGAGGCCGCCTTCAGAATTGATTATTATGTTACTTTGCATTTCCGTATCAGATGAACGGCCTAATTCATCCTTTTCTGCAAGAACAACGGCAAAACCAGTGTTTTTCTGCGACTCCCACATGTCGAAAATCAAATTGTTGTTCAGAGCAACCGCCTTTGTTTTCCCGATAACCGCTATTCCGCGAGCACTATCGTATATGGCATTGCCTTCGATGCGTATGAAACGCGGATTGAAGTGGGCGACTATTGCGGCTCCCCAAGATCCGGAACCAGCACACAATGGGTCTGTCTTACGAAATCCATGCACCCGATTAAACCGTACAACAATATCGCCACCGAGACTCCCGCCACTCTTGATGTCAATCGCATTTTCCGCGCAAGCGCAATTGCCTTTTGAACTCAATCGCCCTTCGCAGTTTGTGTATATCTCGTCATTTATCCAGATGTGATTTCCTTCTATGAGCGTATTCGAAAAATCTGCGGTTCCAGGTAACAGCGGATTGTCAATCAATTGGACGCCATCGATGCAGTTTCTTATCGAATTGCCCCGTATCTCGGTACCCTTGAGCGTTCTTCCTTGCGTTAGTTTCCGGGCATCCAAGCCTATACAGACTCGGTCGTTGCCTTCCTCTAATATCTGTTTTTCGATCGTGTTATTCGCAATGATATTGCCATTCGAGCCACCGAAAATTATTATCCCGGCGACGAAATTAGCTATACGCGAATGCTGCAAAACATTGTTCGATGAGCTATTCCTGAACTCCACAACAGGACGCGAGTCGCCATTGCCGGTAATGCTCAAGCTATCTACTACCCAATCGTTAGCGCTATCAAAGACCAGCCGGGCGACGTCACCGAGTGTGGAATCGGCGAGGGATTTATTTGCGTACACGCACTCAAGGCTGCTCACAGTTCGACCGTATCCTGCCCCAGTCAGCACAATAGTCGCATCGCCGAATCGAGAATCTGACGGCACATATAGCCGTCTTTTTGTCACGTCCGACAAGATCCGAAGATCTTCCGGGCGCCTTATTAGATAACTCTCGTCATCCAAACTAATTTCATCGCACGAAGGTGTCGATGTATTCGGGGTTTCGGAAAATGCATCGGAACTGCGGAAAATAAATAAAAAGACACACAGCGCCCAACCGCATCGCCGCACAACCTTGAGCACGATCTATCGCCCACTGTCCGCGATCAACGCGTCGCTAACCGGGTCGGTTTCTAGTGGAAAACGCGCTTTAAGTGCGTTGATCCGTGCGAGCGTATCGGCGGAAAAGTATTCGTCGGTTTCCTCGTTTCGGTCGACGACAGGGTTGTGTTCCAAGTATTTCACAATTCGGTCGTCTAGACTTAAATTGCAATAATCCAGAATAATCCGCAAGGCAGCCATGGGGTCGGAAACAAATGATTCGTAGTCTATATTCAATGAGTGAACACCCAGATTCAGCTCCTCTATTTGTTGCGTTTGCCTGATTTTCAAAATTTGGTATGCCGTGACCAGGGCCGGATCTGCCGACGTATTTTTTATCCATTGAAGCTCGTCGTCGCTGTAAGCACCTTTCCACCTTATCGTTCGTGCACCCGCTTCTCCCCAAAACCTTACTTTAAGAAGCGAGCGCACGGTTGGAACCAAACGGCGCCTGATGTTCACGAAGATTGCGTCTGGAAATATACTGGCAAGGTACGTCAACCGGGCCGGGCCGGTTAACTTACACGCAAGGCGTTCCCTTCCTTGATACCTCACCATTCGGTCAAAATATTGACGTATAGCGTCGGCTGTTTCACCGTCCGCGCGTTGATCAAGCAAAAAACCATGTCTGAAGTTAGCCTCGCTGCCCGTAATGTGCTCCCACATGTCGTAGCATTCGCCGGGAGTAAAGAGGAATCGGTTTATTCGTGATGGACTGTGTAGTTGTCGTTTCTTTCCTATTACGCTCCAAATTGAGTTGTCAAACAGATTTCGGACGAGGTTTATTGAACTAAACGCGGGGTACTTTTCCTGGTAATTCGACGGCCAGGCCAATGTCGGATGCTGGAAAATGAACTCAGATATAATCGTGGTGCCCGATCGAGGAGCACCATTAAAGATAATTGGTTTTGCGAGTAGATCAGTCATAAAGTACTCGACGCCGCCGGACGTCAAACGAGTTAGCAGAACTCATTTCGGTTTGAAGACGTTCATACACATTACCGGAGCAATAAGGCGGGCCAGAAACCGCTTTATCGGATGGGGGAAACACAGCAACAGATTTTCGATCCGCACGTACATCAGTACCGGTATGCGAACGCGAATGCCTTTAGCCACCCAATAGGAATTGAAATTTTCGACACCGAGGCCGTTCAATAGCTCGGTCATTTCAGAATAAGTCCACTCCTTTAAATGGAAGCATGATGCCTCTCTGTCGAAGGCACGCGAAACATCCCAGGGGCCGGATAACCGGTGCGGCGCTCTGAAGACGTAGACACCGCCAGGCCGAAGAATCCTAAGCGCAGTTTCAAAATGTAACTTGGTATCGTCCGGATGAAGATGTTCAATGAGCATGTCGCTGTACACAACATCTACCGAGTCATCGGGTAATTCGAGGCTGTATCCGTCAAATACGACAAATGTCATATTCTCCGGTTGATGCAATTCGGATTTCCGTTGGTCGGATATATCAATCGCATACACGTGTTTGAAATGCGCGCTGGCCGCAACGGCAAGATTTCCATCACCTGACCCAAATTCAGCAACTACACTGCTCTTCGAAAAAAATGGTTTCAGGAGTTGGAGCTTTCTCTTGGTGTATCTTGCGACCGCTGCAGGGTCTTCTCGGCGCGTCAATCGCGGATGATGCGGGACCTCCCGAAACAAATCGTCATACATCGTTTCGTAAATCCGCTTACGTTCGTTACGCGAAGCGGCCTTCAGTCGTGTCGCGATTGATTTTTCGACTTCGTAATGATGCCGGATTTGTTCGGGCGTACGAGACATGGTCGCTATTTCTATGCTGTCAGTAGGTTTGTGTAAATATCGGATAATCGTTCGGTATATTTTTCAAACGAATACTTCGACTGATACTTAAGTAATGCGGCTCTTCCCATGATAAGGCGTTTCTCTTTCGACGAGAGCAAATCTATGAGTATTTTGCGCAGTTCCGATACGTCGTGGGCATCGACTAGGCGTCCCTCGACGCCGTCACTCAGCATGCTTGGAATTGCACCTACGCGCGTTGCAACTACGGGCAAACCACAACCCATCCCTTCCAGTAAGCTTAACGGAAAATCCTCGCTATGCGATGCAAGTATAAGGATATCCGCTTGTCTGAATGCCGCCCATTTTTCTTCGCCGTCCAACGGCCCTAAAAATACAATTCGGGGCGATGCAAGATTGGCGAACGCTTCACGTATGCAATTTTCGTTCGTTTTGGTGTCACCTTCACCAACTAATAGCACCTCCAAGCGGCTTTTCGAAGATTTGGGCAAATCTCTAACGGCATCTCGAAGATCGATAAGTCCTTTCTCCCGCTTGAGGTGACCGACATACAGCAATCGCACAATGCCGTCGTCTTCCTTTTCTGATCGCTCCGGCACGTTTACAGAATTTGGCAGGGAGAATAATTCGCCCTCGTATTCGAGTTCCTCTCGATAGAAAGAGAGCCAGTCGTCGGATAGTATGACGAGCCCGTGACATTGACGCAGAATTGCACGCGTCAGCCAGCGACGGCCCGCACCATATCGCGGCCATTGACTACGGAAAATTCCACCATGTATGTGAAGGAGGACTTTGCGCCGGTATAATCTTGCCGCGACGATGAAGATTCCTTTCTCGAACAAAGGCGCTCCCGCAGACGAATGCACGTGAATGAGTTGCAACCGGGGAGTCTGCTGAAGCAGCCGCATCAGTTTAGATAAATTCGCCAAGGTAAGAAGTAATCGAGTAGCACTATTCATATTGCCATGCGCAATGTTCAAGACTTGCATCGAATACTGACGGGATAGAGCACTGTCGAGAATACTTCGGACAAGCACGGACTGCCCGCCAACGGGAGGAGGCAGAGGCCCGATCATCAATACTCCCGGCTTAGATGGCTTTATCTGACTGGTCATGAAATGAGGAGTTCAATCGCTAGTTTGGTACGGACGACGTCTAGGTCGTCAGTGCCGTAAATACCTGTTCTGCGTAAGCGAAAAAGATCGGCACCGTTCTTATTAATGCCTCGCATCGTGGTTACGGCACCTGAATATCCGGCTTTTTTCAACTGACTCACGTGTTCGTCAGTAAAATCGCTGACGGTGCCATTTGGGTAAGCGAACAAGTCGCACCGGTTAGATAAATGTTCCTCAATCACCGCACGTGAACTCCCTATTTCGCGGTCGGCATCGGCATTTGGCAGCAAAGACAAGATGGGGTGCGTATTAGTATGGGATCCAATCGTAATGCCATTCGCGGCGAGCGTACGAACATCCTGCCACGACAGCATTATTTGTTCCGAGGCGATGTCTAGGCTTTCTTCGGGTAGTGAAGCCAAAAACAGAGTTCGTTCAGTGAGACTCAACGTTTTGGCATATGCAATGAGTGTCTTTACTAACTCGATTCGTCCTAACTCATCGTCTGGAATTCGAAATTCTGCCCCATCCGCGATAATACGGTTATCAATGTTCCCGGTATAAACAGCACTACGTATTTGGTCTGGCCATAATGGCAAGCCATGCTCGACGCAATCGGTTGTTACAAACACGGTTGCTGAATACCCGAATTCGCGAAGTGGCGGGAGAGCTAAAGTCAAATTGTCCCTATATCCGTCGTCGAACGTGATCGTTAGCAACGGTCTGTCTACGTTGCGTGTCTTTAACCGATTGATACCGTCGGAAAGCGACACAATCTCGTAATGCTTGTCGAAAAAATCTAATTGATCTCGGAATGATCCTTGTTTAACGCCGATATACGGCAATATTCCCGTGGCGTCGTCCGGAAGCACGCGGTGATATGCGATTATCGTCAGCGACGGAGACGCCAGCCACCTTGCAACGTGTTCCCCTCCTAGGGCTACGAATACCTTTGCGAGCACCGTCTTCAAGGCAACCTTCTTACGTTCCTTGCGAGTCAATTCGAACGTATGGTACGGCGGCCTAATAGATGCTGACATTGAATTTCCGGATATGAATCATTTGTTCAACACTAAATACTTCGTAACTTCATTATTTTTCCTTCACGATTCGAGCCGGCACGCCTGCGACTACTATATGTGGGAGAACATCATCGACAACCACCGCATTCGCTCCCACAACGCTTCCGTCTCCAATTTTGACAGGGCCCAGAACCCTAGCGGCTGCTTCGACGCAGACACGAGACCCGGTTTCTGGAACACAAAGTTCGCAACCGTTCCTCCCAATAGTGACTCCCTGATCAATATGGACGTGATCGCCGCGGGTCGCATTGGAATGAATAATGATCGCTAATTCGCTGTCTTCCCGTGCGAAGCCTTTCCCGACCTGAACGGTGCGCGGAAACCAACGTGCAAAGACGAGTCGACACAGGTAATCGATAAGTCGGGGGAGAACGGAGATACGGTACGCTTTCAGCCATCGCACAGATCGCTAAAACTGGACGGGACTCAACATAGGCGGGTACCTATTTCGGACGGCAGAACCTCCTTGTAAACGTCGGCTGTCGACTGCATCAACTTAGCCGGAGCGAATTGTTCGGAAACAGTCGATTTTGCGGCTGTCACAAGCTCCATCCGCGCCGCATCACTAAGCTCTATAATCTTGCCAATTAAGCGCGCGAGTGCCTCTGCATCGTCGGACGGGAACAGAAACCCGTTTTGTCCGTGTCGAATGAGTTTGGCATTGTCGGCAATTGCGGAAGCCAACACCAATCGCCCGGCGGCCATGGCTTCTAGTAGTACGTTCGGAAAACCTTCCCATAACGACGGCAGCGCAACCAGATCGGAAATCGCATACACGCAGGCCATGTCTTCTTGGCGTCCAGCGTAGACGATCAGAGAATCAACTCCCAATTCCGTTGCCAATTTATCTAAACCGGCTCTGTAGCCGTCGTCTAACAGATTTCCGACGAATACCAATTGAACGCGCCGGCGTACCGATATGTTTAACATTGCGACCGCGCGAATCAAACAAGCATGGTTTTTCTGCCGCATAACGCGACCCGGTAAAGTAACGACAAATTTGTCCACGTCCAACGCCAGCGCACGTCGCAAATCCGACACACGCTTCATCGGAGGAACAGCGAATCGATCGACATCCACGCAGTTGTAAATTACGCGAATATTTTGTTCCGGCACTCCGACAATATCTACCAAAACACGCCTTATCGCCTCTGCATTGACGATAATTCGGTCGCTCAATCGATACAGAACCCGCTCGAGCCCTACGCGTAAACGACTTTGCGGCAGGTCAATATTGCGTTCCGAGGTGATGACCGTGTGGATTCTTGCGGCGCGCCCTACGATTCGTCCCCACATGTTCGGAGTGAATAGAAAGCAGTGGACAACGTCGGGCTGAATACGTCGAAAATATCGATACAGTCGTAGCAGAAAGCCAATATCAAACTTTGCGTTTTTCGCGACAAAAGTCACGGTGACGCCGGCCTCTTCCAATTCGTCACCGAGTTCGCGAATATCGTGATATATCGCAAGATGCACGTCGCATCCGCTGCGAGCGAATTGGAGAGCGGTTTCAACCGCCTGGCGTTGAGCGCCTCCCGCGACCAACGAATCGGTGAAGAATAGAAGGCGCACGCGTCGCTCCAAATCTAAACTTGTCATGAGCGGCGTTGCGAGGAATCAGCATCCTGCAACCAAGAACTTAAGTTCCGTTGCAGGAGTTCGCCGCAAAGATTGATGTCATCCCGAAAGTACGCTCGGAGAATCTGTAGGGTTTCCGTGGGCAATGGCGCTCTTGGACGTTGGCGTCGATTCCAGGTATTGATTATCCGGCCAAGTCCGGTGCCGCTTGTTATGCCCAGCTGCCCCTTGGCGAGATGTACGCGACGCTGCACGGTGCGAACCCACGGAAACCTCCGTTCCTTGGCCCGATTACTTGGGGGAAAATCGCTTCGACCATCGTCAGGGACACCTAGAAAGTTCAAAACATGGGAATACACCCCTGATGGTTCTGATTTGATGTCATCCATAACCACAACCATCACACGTTCAGTATCGACTTGCGAATACAGCCGTTTGAGTTGAGAACCCAAAAGACACGACGTGCCGTACATAAAATGCTTGAGATCGGCACATACCTTCGGTTTCGGCAGTGTACCGTTACGACGTCCTTCCTGGGCTCTCCAGGCTTCAAGAAAATCTGCGATTGGTTCGTCGCCGGTGAAGCGCTTTTGATCGTGCAGTGATACCGCCATTTCGATCGGGTTACGAATACATACGATAAAACGAGCGTGAGGTTGGTATGCCAGGATATTGCCTACAGCAACGTCAGAGACGAGATACCATACAGAAGCCTCCCCGACTGCAAGGTGCGAGCTGTCGGCGTCCACAAAAAAGCTTTCGTAGTGAGGAAGGCTCAATGCCGCGTGATGACCTGAATCCGTATTGAAATAATGCGGTTCTTTCGGATCGCACATAAAAATTCGAGGATGCTCGCGCAGCCATTCGGCGAGCGAAGTAGTGCCGCATTTCGGCGCCCCCAATATAAAGAAATCTGGCTTTTTCATAAATAATTCAATCTGGGTTTTATTAGTATCGGCAGAGTTGAATATCCTTCAAGCTTGTATAGAGAATTAAATAGTACGATGTTCCAAACAATTTTGGCGCCGGTTGCCGCCAACGCCGCTCCCAGACCTCCCCAGAGGGGTACTAGGATCAATGTCAAAATAATATTTGTGACCAAGGCAATTTTCATTCCTTTGAGCGTTTGTCTTTCGTGACCGAGCATGTTGAGCGTTAATCCTGTCGGTCCAAGAGCGGCATTGAACCCGGCCCCTAAACACAGAATCATCAATATGCCGGCGGCTTCGCGATATTGTTCGCCGAATAAAACGCTTAGGGTATATTCCGGAATGAGAAACAGCAGCAAGATTGCGGGAAAGGTCAGTAACCAGATCAACTTACTGGAAGATGTAAGTTGATCCTGGATTTCTTGCTGTTTGCTCGCAACGTGCAATTTGCTGAGCGATGGGCCGATAGCGAGACTAACCGCAAGCAAAGGTAGCAGCGCCAGACCGGATAGCTGATCTGAAACTCGATAGAAAGCCGCGTCCGAAGAAAGGTTAAAAACACCCAGTAGGGTGATACCCATCTGCGAGTTACCTATTTGCACCAGACCTAAAACCAAAAACGGGAACAGGCTGGCTCGCCATTTCGAAATATCGTATTTGGGCCGCAAAAGGCCCACTTCCCTGCGAGTTACAGACCACAATAAACCGATGGTAAAGATTGCAGTGACAAACATCGCAACTGTCTGGATGGTTAATGCCCAGGCAGCATTAGGAACGGCGTCGGCGAAAAAAAATGCGCATACTAAAAGAAGAAGGAACACTGCTTGCCGCAAAACTTGCTCCGGTAAAGCTCCAAGAATTACGCGGTGCATGCCGCGAAGGCACGCTCCATAAATCGCTAGAAAGAGAAACATTGGATACATCCAAACTGTCTCTTGTATAGCGTCGATAGTCGCACTAAAAGAGTGCCCGACTGAGAACAGCTGCAAACCCGTGAGGAGACTCGCGTACAACGCGCTGAAAATGAGGATTACGGTACCGCAGAACGCAATGACGCCAATCACTATTTCGGGCGTCGGTGAGGCCAGCCCGGTGCTGATTTCTCGAATAGAGAGGTTCGATAGCGCCGAAATGACGGGCATGGCGGCGATCATAAAGACACTTAGTGCAACCGCGTAAACACCGTATGCGTCTACGCTTAATACGCGCGCGAGAACGATGTTTACGCCTAACGCAATTGGTATCGATGAAAATTTTACAGCAAGGGCTGTAAGTGAGCGCCGAGTTGACGGCCCTTTGAAAACCCTTCTTAGCCCGGTCGGTACTGACTTTAACATTGCCAATGTATTTGGATTTTATTGGAAGGAGTTAGTTCGTGTTGCAGCAAGTTGACGGAATAGTGGTTGTCGTAATCTTTCCCGTCAAGAGGGCAGCTCAAAAGTAAGGGCATTAGTGTTGAAATATATTCCGGCAGGAGCTGTAATGCCGGGTCGATCACGTAATTCCGGCAGGTCTTCTGCGCCGGCTGTTCAACATCAGCTTGTTTCGAGACCGGCATGATCGGCGTGTCCTTCAATTGCGAATTAGCTATCGCGATTTCCGGGCCATATTGTGTCAAGCTTCTAGGCCACGATGTGGCTTGGCTTTCAGGCGCTTCTGTGATTTGGGCAGCTGTTTTCGAGCAGAAAATAATTGCCGATGTGAAGTTCTATTGCTCAAGGATACTTTGAGTTTGAGTCGGTACGGCCAATGGTGGGCGGATACGCGTGAGTTTTTGTATTTTCGAATGTGCTGAATAGGAAATGAAGTCAAAAATATGTCGCGATAGGATGAGTTTTCAACGACAGGTCGCCAACATGAATTTCGCTGTCGGCGGAAAAATTCGAATTGTTGAGAGGATGGTGACGATTTTTGGTCATGCGGGAGGAGGTTGTTGACCCTGCGTTGGTTAAATTGGATCGATTACCCGTGTCTGCAACGAGGCGTTGTTAAGGATGCATTTGAGCGAAACGCACCCGATCGAGTATTGGGATTTGCTCAAGACACACAGCCATGAAACTCGACACGTTTTACCGCTACTGGAATACGGTGCGATATCTCAAACGTGGGCAGATCGCTTATTACATTATGCGCCGTTGTTTCAAGTATCCTCGCAGAGTATTGCCAGTGCGTGCACCGGAAATCCGCGCGGAATTTTCGCTTGAGTCTCCTGTGGCCAGTCGCAATTCATACCAACCAGACGGTACTTTCATGTTCCTCCGGGAAACTCGCGAGAGCTCAGGCTCAATTGACTGGGAGTGCTCTCAGCAGTCCGCGCTCTGGAGGTACAATTTACACTACTTCGATTACCTCCGGCAGGAAGGGCTATGCTCGGTCGTGGGGTGGACTTTAATAAGAGATTGGATCTCAAGGCACGCCGCTTTCGAAGGGATAGGGTGGCATCCTTATCCGGTGTCTTTGCGCCTGGTAAATTGGATATATTTCATTACCTCTAGAATAGAAGAGGTTGATCAACAGGTTGTCGACAGTGTTGCGCTTCAGGCGTCTTGGTTAAGTAAAAATGTCGAATACCATATTCTTGCGAACCACTTATTCGAGAATGTCAAAGCGCTGCTTTTTGCAGGAGGATTTCTTGGCGGATCGATAGGGAAAGCATGTCGGTCTCGTGGGTTAGAGCTCCTTTCCGCCGAGTTGGATGAGCAGTTTTTGCGGGACGGTGGGCACTTTGAGCGGAGTCCTATGTACCATAGGATTCTGACGCACGACTTACTCGATTTGTGTAATCTGTTTTCGTGTAATCGAGGTATTTTTCCGTCGGAGGCCCTCGGGTTGGTAAGCGAGCGAGCTAAAATGGCGCTGGATTATTTGGCTGCGCTCGATCCGCCGGACCACTCCGTCCCATTCTTTAACGACTCGGCGAACGGTATCGCGTTGTCTAAGGAGGAACTTGAGGACTACGCGCTGCGCATAATTGGTTTCAGCGCGCCGGGGCGACATGAAAGTATGACCATCACGTCGTTAACCAATTCGGGCTATTACGTTGTTCGTGAACCGGGAACCCTCCTTCTGGTCGATTGCGGTGAGATTGGACCGGACTATCAGCCCGGTCATGCACACTGCGACACATTAAGTTTTGAGTATTTCCATGATGGAAGAAAGCTGATTACAAATTGCGGCACTTTCGGCTATGCGCTCAGCGATGAACGTCGCTTTGCTAGGAGCACGGCAGCACACAATACGGTGGTTATCGACGAAGCAGAACAATCGGAAGTGTGGGGCGCATTTCGTGTGGCGCGGCGCGCTCGACCCATCAATCCAGAGCTTTCGAGGCTCTCGGATACCCGTGCCAAATTTGTTGGTGCTCATGACGGTTACGAGCGATTAGCTAGCGGACTTATCCACCGGCGAGAGATTGATTATTCTCGCGGCGGACGATTATCGGTCGTTGATTCGATAGAGGGTCGAGGCGAGCATAAAGCGGAGTGTTTTTTGCATTTCGTGTCGGGCTTAGACATTCGGAAAATGAAAGGAAGTTTCGACATTCTCGATGATGCAGGACGGCAGGTATTAAAGTTAACCGCCATCGATGCAGATACAATAGATATAATTTCGACCGACCGTTACCCGGAATTCGGCCTCAAGGAAAGCGGGGTGTCCCTGTGCCTTAGAAGGCGCGCCGAGGTCCCTTTCAGAATCCAATTCGAAATTGAACCGCCGCAGGGCGCGATCAACTAGCGGAAAAGCTTCGGCTATCCGTTAGGCCGGAAAAGGTCCTGTTCTAATCGGACGCGTCGGTTGGTTACGGGGTGCGGATGTCGAGCCCAACCCGTATAAAGATTAGGCACGGACAATATGCGGATCCTGTTTCTCTCCCATTATTTCCCGCCGGAAGTTAATGCGCCGGCATCGAGGACATTCGAACACTGTCGCGAGTGGGTGCGTGCCGGTCACAAAGTGACGGTGGTTACGTGCGCGCCCAATCATCCGAGGGGCGCGGTATACGATGGTTATTCGAACAAATTGTTTCAGCGCGACGAAATCGACGGCATTCAGATAGTCCGATTGTGGACTTATCTGTCCGCAAATGAGGGGTTCCTCAAGCGCACAACGAATTACGTCTCCTATATGATTGCGTGCATCGTCGCGACGCCGCGATTACCTCCGGCTGATGTTGTCATTTCCACCTCGCCGCAATTTTTCAACGGTTTGGCCGGCTATTGTGTGAGTCGGTTGAAGCGAGCACCGTGGGTGCTCGAAATACGGGATTTGTGGCCGGAATCGATCCTTGCCGTTGGCGCTATCAACAACCAGCTACTGATCAGGACGCTTCGCTGGCTTGAGGAATTTGCCTACAGAAAATGCGACGCTCTGGTTCCGGTCACCGATGCATTCAAAAAGCACATGACTGACATGGGGGTATCCGGCGATAAAATCGCCGTGATCAAAAACGGCGCGTCACTGGATTTTTATGACGATCAGGTCACGGACGGCGGACTGCGCGCCGAATTCGAGCTTGAGGGCAAGTTTATTGCGGCATACTTTGGCACCCACGGTATGGCCCACCATCTTGAAACCGTGCTCGAGGCCGCCGATAAGTTGAGAGAAAACGACCGGATTGTGTTCGTTCTCGTCGGCGATGGTGCCGAACGCGCGCGCCTCGAAAAGCAGCTGGAATCGATGCAACTGAAGAACGTGCTGATGCTGGGCCAGCAACCGAAAGCTAAAATGCCGGCTTTGTGGGCAATGTCTGATGCGAGCCTTGTATTGTTACGGCGAACAGACCTGTTCAAAACCGTGATTCCCTCAAAGATTTTCGAAGCGATGGCAATGGCGAAGCCGATTGTCATCGGTGTGGAAGGGGAGTCGAGGGAGATTGTCGAAGCAGCTCAGGCTGGAACAGCAATCGTACCGGAAGACGCGACGGATCTTGCGGCTGCGGTCGTCTCACTTGCAGAGGACGAAACCGCCTGCGAGGCGTACGGTAGAAGCGGTAAAGCCTATGTCTATGAGCACTTCGATCGTAAAGCGCTCGCAAAACGTTACGAAACGCTACTGTCGAATATCGTGGAAGGAGCGGGTGCTCGGGGCCTCGAGAGGAAATAGCATTGGATCAGACTGCGAACCAATATTGGAAAGTCTCGCCACTCAGCTGGCTCGCAATTGCGGTTGCGGCCGCCGCTGGGGCGTTCATATTCTACGAAGGTGTGGAATTGATGGTGAAGTGGTGGTCCAACCGCGAAGAATACAGCCACGGTTTCCTCATACCAGTGATCACCGTCTACCTCATTTGGCAGCGCAGCGACCAGTTGCGGAAAACGCCCTTTGAAGGGTCCTGGCTCGGAGTGCTTACGGTTGCATTCGGACTGTTTCTCTATTTCCTCGGCGAATTGAGCACAATCTATACGGTGATGCAGTACGGTTTCGTCATCGTGATATACGGGCTCGTGTGGGCATTTATCGGGACGAAAGCTTTCCGCATCGTCGCAATTCCGTTGCTCCTGCTCTTTTTCATGATTCCGTTTCCGAATTTCATCTACAACAACCTCTCATCCCAGCTTCAACTCATCTCCTCCGAAATCGGCGTCGCCGTCATCCGTCTCTTCGGGATCAGCGTGTTCCTCGAAGGCAACGTTATCGATCTCGGCACGTACAAATTGCAGGTCGTCGAAGCGTGCAACGGTCTGCGCTACCTGTTCCCGCTGATGACGCTTGGGCTCATCGTGGCCTATCTCTACCATGCGGAGCTGTGGAAGCGGGCGATCGTTTTCTTCTCCACGATTCCCATCACTATCCTCATGAACAGCTTTCGGATTGGCGTCATCGGTGTGATGGTTGAGCATTGGGGGCAGGGAATGGCAGAAGGTTTCCTGCACGATTTCGAAGGCTGGGTCATCTTCATGGCGTGCTTCGGGATCCTGTTTCTCGAAATGTGGGCGCTCATGCGGCTGACGAAGGACAAACGTCCGCTGAAAGAGGTTTTCGGTATCGATCCGCCGGAACCCATCGATGAGAACGCGCAATGGCAGACCCGGGCATTGCCAATCACGATGATCGTTGCGGTCGTGCTCGTCGTCGCGGCGGTCTTTCCGGCGATAGCAATCCCGAACCGGGTGGAAACCGCGCCGGACCGGATGAGTTTCAGCGGCTTCCCGCTGACGGTAGACAACTGGAGCGGTCGCTCCGAGCCACTGGAACAAATCTATCTCGACGCGTTGAAACTGACGGACTATTCACTGATCAATTACACGGATGACGCCGGTGATGTCGTGAATTTCTACACGGCCTACTATGCGTCACAGCGCAAGGGACAGTCCGCGCATTCACCGCGTTCGTGCATTCCTGGCGGCGGATGGCGCATCGAATCGCTGACGCGGGTTGCCGTCGCGGACGGCACTCCCGGGGGTGGCGATCTCAACGTGAACCGGGTGCTGATTTCCGCCGGCGATCACAAGCAGCTCGTCTATTACTGGTTCCAGCAGCGCGGCCGGATCATCACGAACGAATATCTCGTCAAATGGTTCGTGTTCTGGGATGCACTCACAAAGAATCGAACAGATGGCGCACTGATACGCTTGACCATTCCGATTGCCCCAGGCAAGGACGTCGCGGCACTGGAGGCGACATTACAGCAGTTTGCCCGCGACGTGCGGGACCTCCTGCCGGGTTACGTTCCCGGGTAGACCGCCATGCTCTCGTTCTTCACATTCATCATCGCGATGTTCATCACGATGGTGCTCATTCCGCCGCTGATGCGTTCGGCCGAACGCCTGTCGTTTATCGACCCGCCCGGCGAGCGCAAGGTGCACGAGATCCCGATCCCGCGGATCGGCGGGGTGGCGATGGTTGTCGGCGCCGTGACCCCCGTGCTCTTGTGGATGGATCGACCGCCACTGGTCATCGCGTTTCTGCTCGGGATTGGTGTCATCCTGTTCTTCGGCGCGTGGGACGACCGTAAAGCGCTCGATTTCCGCCTTAAGTTCTTCGGCCAGTTTCTCGCGATTACGATTGTCGTGTTCTACGGCGGGGTCGAGATTCGTTATTTGCCGTTCCACAGCATCGACCCCGTGCCGGCCTACGTGTCGATTCCGTTTACCTATTTCGCGCTGCTCGGGGTGACGAACGCCATTAATCTGGCCGATGGTCTCGACGGGCTCGCCGGCGGCACGATGCTGCTCAGCATCGCCGCGATCGGCCTGCTGGCATTCCTCGCGAACGACAGCCTGCTGGTGATTTTCTGCCTCGCGGTCATGGGTAGCATCATCGGCTTTCTCCGTTACAACACCTATCCGGCGCAGGTGTTCATGGGCGACTGCGGCAGCCAGTTCCTCGGTTTCGCGGTCGGTGTACTCGTGATCCTTCTGACCCAGGACAGCAACCCTGCCCTGAGTCCGTCGATGACGTTGCTGATCCTCGGGTTGCCGATCATCGATACGTTTATCGTGATGGGGCAGCGGGTGTACGAACGGCGTTCGCCGTTCAAGCCGGATCGCAATCATATTCACCATCGCCTGCTCGCCATCGGGTTCGACCACTACGAAGCCGTATTGATTATCTATATCGCGCAGGCTGCGCTCGTAACGAGCGCCTTTGCGTTCCGGTTCGAATCCGACCTGTTCAATATGCTGTTGTTCTCCGGGTTTCTGCTCGGCATCGTCTTTATGTTCAACACCGCGGAGAGGCTCGGCTGGTCCGCCCACGACAAACCGGATTCGCAATCGCGAACATCGCTCGGCACGTTTGTACGGCGCCTGCGCAACAGCGGAGTCCTGACGGATTACCCGGTTATTTTCGTGGCGGTCACGGTGCCGTGTTATCTGCTGTACGCGATTTCGCGCTCGGGTACGATTCCGACCGATGGCGCCGTGTCCGCGCTCGTTCTCCTGGTATTCTCGGCCTCATTTCTCGCCCTGTTCCGGCAGTCAGTCGGCATTCGTATTATCGAGCGGGTCGTCGTCTACGTGATGGCGACGATGACGGTGTATTACTGGCACACGACGGTTGCGCGCTACCACGGTCCGTACAGCTTCGAGAATGTTTATTTCCTGATCCTGACCATCGCGATCGTCATCAGCTACCGTTTTGCGCAACCGCGCCAGTTCACGGTTACGCCGACGGATTTTCTCGTCGTGTTCCTCGCCGTGATCGCGCCGGGTCTCGTCGGATCAATTGTCTCGCAGGGCAACATCATGGCCATCGGCGCGAAAACCGTGATTCTCTTTTACGCGATTGAAATGCTCATCGCCCGATCGGCAGGGCGCGAACTCGCATTTCGCTGCGCCGTCGCCGGGATCCTGGCGATGATGACGCTAAAAGGCGGGATCAACCCGGTCCTGTTATAGCGCCGCGCTCGCTCCGGCATCGTCGAGGTGCTTCGCTCCGCGGGTCGACGAAAACGCCGTAAAACCGCATTAACCTTCGCGAGTATTGCTTGTATCTTGTAGAATCGCGCACGGAATCCAGATTACGGTAAAGGGCCCATGTCAGGAAAAACTGCACTCATTACCGGCGTCACGGGGCAGGACGGCGCGTACCTGTCCGAATTCCTGATCAAGAAAGGTTACGAAGTTCACGGCATCAAGCGACGCTCGTCGAGTTTCAATACGGGCCGCATCGATCACCTCTATCAGGATCCGCATACGCTCAACGCAAATTTCATTTTGCATCACGGCGATTTAACGGACGCGACGAATCTCATCCGCATTGTGCAGGAGGTCCAGCCCGACGAAATCTACAATCTCGCGGCGCAGAGCCACGTGGCGGTGTCGTTCGAAACCCCCGAGTACACGGCGAATGCCGATGCGCTCGGCGCGCTCCGGTTACTCGAGGCCATCCGCATCCTCGGTCGCGAGGAAACGACGCGTTTCTACCAGGCCTCGACGAGTGAAATGTTCGGCGACGTTCGCGAAACCCCGCAAAAAGAAACGACCCCGTTTTATCCGCGCAGCCCGTACGGTGCGGCGAAGGTGTATGCCTACTGGATTTGCGTGAATTACCGCGAGGCCTACAACATGTTTTGCTCCAACGGGATCCTGTTCAATCACGAATCGCCCATTCGGGGCGAGACGTTCGTGACCCGCAAGATTACGCGGGCCGCGGCACGGGTCAGCCTCGGTCTGCAGGAAATGCTCTACCTCGGCAACATGGATTCGTTACGCGACTGGGGTCACGCGCGCGATTACGTCGAAGCGATGTGGCTGATGCTGCAGCACGACGAACCGGACGATTTCGTCATCGCGACCGGCAAACAGGTGTCGGTTCGGCAGTTTGTCGAAATGGCATTCGCCGAAGTCGGCATACGCATCGAGTGGCGCGGCGAAGGTGTGGAGGAAGAGGGCGTCGATGCAAAAACCGGGGTCGTTCGCGTCGCCGTCGATCCACGTTACTTCCGCCCGACGGAGGTCGAAACATTGCTCGGCGACCCGACGAAAGCACTCGAGAAGCTCGGCTGGAGTGCACGAACGTCATTGTCGGTGATGGTGAAAGAAATGATGGCGGACGATATCAACGGCGCCGAGAAAGACGAGATGCTGCGCCGGGAAGGGTTTCAGACGTTCGATTATTTCGAGTAACCCGCGTTCATGGACAAGGCAGTTCCCATCCTCGTGGCCGGCGCCAGCGGCATGGTCGGCGCGGCGATCACACGTCAGCTACACGCGAGCGGTTACACCCGCGTCCTGACGCCGCGCCGCGCCGAACTCGATTTGCGCGATTCAACCGCGGTCGACGCTTACCTCAACGAACATAAACCCCACGCCGTCTACATTGCGGCGGCCACCGTCGGCGGGATCCACGCGAACAATACCTACGCCGCGGATTTTATCTACGACAACCTCATGATCGAGGCGAATCTGATCAAGGGTTCTCATGATGCCGGGGTCGAAAAACTCCTGTTTCTTGGCAGCACGTGCATATATCCGAAAGAAAGCCCGCAACCCATCCGGGAAGAGTACCTGCTTACCGGTCCGCTCGAACCGACGAACGAATGGTATGCGGTAGCGAAGATTGCCGGCATCAAGCTGTGCCAGGCGTATCGCAAGCAGTATGGCAGTCACTTCATCTGTGCCATGCCGACGAACCTGTACGGTCCGAACGACGACTTCGACCTGGAGCGTTCGCACGTTCTGCCGGCGTTGCTGCGTAAATTTCACGAGGCGAAGGAAACGGGCCACGATGCCGTCACGGTGTGGGGCACGGGGACGCCGCTCCGCGAATTCCTCCACGTCGACGACTGCGCCGCGGCCTGCGCGTTCCTGATGGAACACTACGACGATCCCGGCATCGTCAATATCGGGGTCGGCCACGACATTTCCATCCTCGATCTCGCCCATCTCGTGCGCGACATCGTCGGTTTCGACGGCGAACTCCGGTTTGATGCCTCAAAGCCCGACGGCACCCCGCGCAAACTCGTCGACGTGACAAAAATCAACGCACTCGGCTGGCAGGCCGGAACTGAACTGCGTGACGGTATTGAAGCCACCTACCAGTGGTACCTCGAGGCGCTCGCGTCCAATACCGCACGTTTGTGAGCCTCTCGCCGGACGCTCGCGCCGGTTTCAATCGACTTCGCTCAAGCCGGGCCCGATGTCAGCCGACATGAGGGGTTGAATCGCCCGAAACCATACCCGCCCCGGGTGCGCCAGCGCCGGCACGGGATTGCGAACATTGTTGCAGTTTTTTGGCGGGCGCCGAGTTAGAATTGCGCGCAAGTTCAAGTACATATCGCGGGAAACCTTATGAGATACCTTCGCACTGCCCTGACGATCGTCGTTCTGGCGCTGCTCATCGCCTGTGGCGGCGCCGAAGACCGCAAAGCGGCGCACATGCAAAAGGGCCAGGACCTGTTCGACGCCGGCAATTTTGAGAAGGCGCGGCTCGAATTCAAGAACGTCCTTCAAATCGACCCGAAGGACATTCCCGCACGCTACGCGCTCGCGCAGACGCTCGAAAAAACCCAGAACTGGCGCGGCGCTGCCGGGCATTACCTGGCCGTGCTCGAGGCCGATCCCGAGCATCGCGAGGCGCTGTCGCGCATGGGGCAGATTTATCTGCTCGGCCGCAATCTCGAAAAAGCGACCGAGCATGCGGACAAACTGCTCGCGCAGAACCCGAACGACGCTGATGGCCTGACGCTGCGCGCCGGGGTTAAATCGGTCGAGGCCGACCTCGACGGGGCGCAAGCCGACGTGCTGCAGGCGCTCGAACATACGCCGGGACACCCGAACGCATCGGCGCTGCTGGCCTCGCTGTATTTGCGGCAGGGTGAGACGACGAAGAGCATCGACACGCTCGAAGCGGCACTGGCGGCAAACCCGGATAACGCGACCATACGGACGCTACTGGCGCGGGTGCATACGCAACTCGGTAATAACGAGGAAGCCGCACGGCTCTACAGCGAAATTCTCGAACAGGAGCCGGATGTACTCGGCCACCGGCTGCGACTCGCGAATTTCCACGTCACCGTGAAGCAGCTCGACGAAGCGGAGGCCGTGCTCAAACAGGCCATGGCCGAGCTCGACGATGTGAACGCAGGTCTTGCCTATGCGGAATTCCTTGCGAAAAACCGCAGCGCACAGCAAGCCGCCGACGAACTGCAGGCGATGATCGAGCAGGATCCCACGGAGTACCGCCTGCGTTTCGCGCTCGGCAAGCTCTACGAAGTCGCGAACAGCATGGAGGAGGCGAAAAAAACCTACGCGGATATCCTCGAGCGGACCGAAAACGAGGAAGAGAATCCGAATGCCCTGATCGCGAAGACCCGGCTGGCCGTGGTCGAGGCCCGACTCGGCGATCAGGCGGCAGCCCGCACGCTTGTCGAGGAAGTGCTCGTAGAGAACCCGCGCGACCAGGAAGCATTGAAATTGCGCGGGACGCTGTCACTCGCGGGTGGCGACGCCGCGGCCGCGATTGCCGATTATCGCGCCGCGCTGCGTGACGACGCCAACAACACCGAACTCCTGCGGCTGCTCGCCCGCGCCCATCTCGCGAACAAGGAAATCGAACTCGCGAAAGATACGTTACTGAAAGGCGTGGAGGCGGATCCGACCGCCGTGGCGCTGCGTGCCGATCTCGTCAATATCTACTCGCAGCAGCAGGAGCTCGATAGCGCGTTAACGCAGCTCGAAGCCGTGGCGAAGGTGCAGCCGACGAACGCGAAGGCCTACGAGGGCATCTTTAAGGTCCATGCCTATCGCAAGGAGTGGGACAAGGCGCTCGAGGTGACGGAACGGATCAAAGTGGCGTTTCCGGATCAGCCCACGGGTTTCTATCTCGCCGGGCTCGTGTACCAGGCCGAGAAACAACTGCCTGAGAGCATCGAACAGTTCGAATCGGCGCTCGCGGTGTCGCCCGATGCGGTCCAGCCGCTGTCGCAGTTGATCAAGAGCCATCTCGCGCTCGAACAGCGCGATGTCGCCGTGCAGCGACTCAAGGATGTCGTCGAGCGCAACGAGAAGAACTTCGTGGCCTACAATCTGCTCGGTGAACTCGACCTGGCGACGAAGCAGGTCGAAGGCGCGAAGGCATCGTTCAACAAGGCGATCGAGTTAAATCCGAAATGGGCCATCCCGTACCGGAACCTCGCCAGCGCCCAGATCGCCGACGAACAGCCCGACGCAGCCATCGAAACGATGGAGCGGGGCATCGAAGCGACGAACGGCTCCGCGCTGCTGGTCACGGGCCTCGCGGCGTTTCTCGAGCGTACCGGCAAGCTCGACTCCGCCATTGAGCAATACCGCAAACTGCTGGTCGACGAACCGGAATCTACCCTCGCCGTGAACAACCTGGCGATGCTTTTGATCGAGTACAAAGAGGACGACGCGAGCCGCAACGAGGCACGGGATCTGGCGAAGATTCTCGCGAACTCGACTAACGCCGCCTACCTCGATACGTTTGGCTGGGTCGAGTACAAATTCGGCGATTATGACCGCGCCATCGAAGTGCTGGAGAAAGCCGTCGCCCAGGCACCGAACGCTGCGATCATGCGTTACCACCTCGGCATGGCCTACATGGGGCAGGGGAATCAGGTGCAGGCCAAAGATAACCTCACCCAGGCGATCGAGGCGAATGTCGAATTTCGCGGACTCGACGAGGCAAAATCGACGCTGGCGAAGATCGACGCCAGCTGATTATCCGGGGATGGAACGTGGCGGCGGGCGGCGCGCGTGAGTGCGGGTCCCGCTGAGACTCGCTCTCGGTTGCGGATCAGCCGTGCTGCGGCAGGAATTAATCCAATATATTAGATAGTTACGCTAACCTATTAATATTTAAGCGTTACTGATATATACTTCAAGTAGTTTCTTAGGTTGCTGCTTGAATGCTCCGTTTTGCATCGGTTTTTGTCCTGATCCTCCTTGGCCCGCCCGTTGCCAGCGCGGGTTCGTGGGATTTCAGCGGTTTCGTGGCCGGTGAGGTCCGTGCGTTCCCGCACGAGGCGGAATATTTTCGCCAGCGCAATCAAAACATCTCGTTTTCAATCCAGCCCGAACTCTACTGGGAGTCCGAAGACCGCGATCAGAGTTTCCTCCTCGTGCCGTTTGCACGCTGGGACAAGAGTGACGATCGGCGCACCCACCTGGATCTTCGCGAGTTCACCTACATCAAGTCCTCGCGAGACTGGGAGTTGCGCGCCGGCGTGCGCAAGGTGTTCTGGGGAGTAGCCGAGTTCAACCATCTCGTCGACATCATCAATCAGCGCGACCAGGTGGAGAACATCGACCTCGAGGATACGCTCGGGCAACCAATGATCAATTTCGCGTGGATCCAGGATTGGGGCACGGTCGATATATTCGCATTGACAGGTTTTCGCGAACGTACCTACCCCGGCGTGAATGGACGACTCCGTTCCGCGGTCCGGGTGGATACGAGCAGCGCGACGTACGATTCCACGGCCGAGAACAGTCATATCGACTGGGCCGTGCGCTATTCGCACGCAATCGGCGATTTCGACGTCGGGGTGTATCACTTCTGGGGCACGAACCGCGACCCGCGGCTGCGCCCGAAGATCACCCGTTCGAACGAACTCGTCCTCGCGCCGCATTACGACATTATTCACCAGACAGCGACGGACATTCAGGCGACCAAGGGCAACTGGTTATACAAATTTGAAGGCATGCGCCGCTCGGGGCAGGGCGATGCGTTTTTCGCGCTCGTCGGCGGGTTCGAATACACGTTCGTTGGCGTGTTCGGCACGGTGATCGATCTCGGCGTACTCAGCGAGTACCACTATGACGACCGGGGCGAGGACAGGAATGCGTTTCCGCTCAATAACGACCTCTACGGCGGTGGCCGCTTTGCTTTCAACGATGCGCAGGATACGGCGATCCTCGGCGGGATCGGGTTCGATCTCGATGGCCGCTCGAAATTCCTCAGCTTCGAAGCCTCGAGACGAATCGGCAGCCGCTGGAAAGTCGAGGCGGAAATGCGCGTTTTCTGGGACGTTGCGACGAGCGATCCGTTTTTCTCGATCCGCCGGGACGACTACCTCCAGATCGAACTCGCGCGCTATTTCTGAGCCGTCGTCGGGTTCCGGATTAATTTGGTGTTAGCGCTGCGAACCATCTTCCGCGGCGGTTATCTCTCCTTCTACGGCGCTCCAGCGCGAAATGTGCGGCGCGGGACGCCATCAACCCCCACGCGGCTCCGAAGGTCCGCGGTTCGAGCAGATCGAATGGGGCCTTCCTGCAGCGCTCGGGCGCGAATATACGCGGTGCGGGACACCATCAACCTGTACCCGCTGGCCCGCGGCTCGACCAGGTCGAATGGGATCCTTCCTGTCGCGCGTGAGCGCAAAATACGTGACGCGGGCCGCCAACAACCCGCACCCGGCACCGCTGGCTCGCCGTTCGATCAGGCCGAATCGGCCCCTTCGTCGGGCCGGAGCGGTACTCGTTCCACCCAGCGCCACGTGATCGCCGCCGCGGCGAGGGCGAGCAGGCCGGAGATCATGAGCACGATTTTCGCGGCACTGAGGAATGCATTGTCAATAACCGACCGGATCGCGGCGCGGGTGTCGTCGGAAAGCGCTGCGGGGATCTCCGCAGCCGCCATGTTGACGAGTTCGTTGCGCATGAACGTCGCGGTGTCATCGCCGAGCGGGAGTGCGGCGAGACCGTCCGTTGCCGCGCGTTCAAAGGCGACAAACTGGATGGCTCCGAGCACGGCAACCGAGAGCAGGATCGCACTGCGCGCGACGGCGCTGTTGACACCCGACGCCGTACCGGAATAGCGCACTTCGACCGATCCCATGACCACGGTCGTGATCGGTCCGACGAGCAGGGCAATGCCGAGCGCGGTGACGAGCACGCCCGGAAAATATCCGAACCAGAACGACGTACCGATCCCGGGCACGGTCCAGCTCAGGAACCCGCAGCCGAGGCACAGCAAACCTGCGGAGAGCGGCAGCTTCGGGCCTGTTCGACGGACGAGGTGACCGACGGCGTGCGCGAATCCACCGGTGAACAGCATGAACGGGAGCGTGATCGTACCGGCCGCGAGCGGGGAATAGCCCTGGATCTGTATCCACGTCAGCATCATCACGTAGAAACCGCCGCCGATGGTGCAGTAGGCGAGAAACGTGACGAGATTAACGACCGCGAAATTGCGCGAACGAAACATTCCCGGCGGGATCAGGGGCGAGCGAACGCGACTCTGGCTGCGTGTGAAGAGCCAGCCGGCGATGACCGCGAGGCTGAACAGACTAACGACGAGCGGGTGTGTGATGCCGAACGTCGAGGATTCGATCGCGGCCGTTGTGAATAAACCGAGCGTTGCGACCGAGTAAGCCGCGCCTTTCCAGTCGAAGCGCTCAACGGCGTGGCGCGCAACGGGCGCGACATTCGCGCTCGACAGCAGCCACCAGGCCGCCGCGGCAACGGGAATGTTCATCCAGAACATGTACCGCCACGACAAAAACTCGATCGTGGCACCGCCGATGAACGGCCCCATACCGGCGCCGACGGCACTGAAACTCGACCATAATCCAACCGCGTGTCCGCGGTTCTCCGGTGCGTAAGCCGTATTGACGAGTCCGAGGCTCGACGGCACGAGTAACGCCGCGGCGAGACCCTGGACGACGCGGGCGGCAATGAGGATCGCGGGATCCGATGCCGCGCCACAAGCGATCGAGGCGACGGTGTAGAGCACGAGACCAAAGCGGAACGTCGCGCGGTGACCGATGCGATCGGAGAACGCGCCGGCGCTGAGCAGCAGCGAGGCAATGGCGAGGTTGTAGCCGGACACTATCCACTGGATATCGGTCGCATCGGCGCCGAGTTCGGTCTGAAAAGTCGGCAGCGCGACATTGACCACGCTCGCACCGATAAATCCGAGACTCGCACCGCAGACGGCCGCAAACAGGATGCGGCCGGGATGAGGTTCGCCGTGCGGGGAGGTGCGGGCGGTCACCCGGCGTGTCCTTGCCGAACGCCGCAGCGGGCACGGGTCACACGGCGCAGGCTAGTTGATGGTCGGAATGGAATGGGTGTCCGGCGAGGCGGTGGGATTGAGCGGAATCTCTGGCGCCGTCACCCGCGCCCGGCTGGACGCAGGTGGTAGCGGGGTGTTGTCAGGCGGCGTCTTTCGTCACCACTTTCGCGGTTTCGTTATCGACCACGATCGGGCAGTCGAGGTATTCAACGAGCGGGGCTTCGCCCCAGGCTTCGGTCATGTATTTGACCCAGTCGTCGTTGTACCAGGCAGCAGCCTGTGCTTTCGTTTCCCACAGGTAAATGCCGCCAGCATGTTGACCGTCTTCGGTCATCACGTAGTACTTGCGGGTGAGTCCTGCGAGGCCTTCGTATTTCGGCGTCGTGGCGGCCATCTTCTTCACGAAGTCCTCTTTGTCGGGGACGTTAACCGGGAATTGAACGCGGGCAACTATCATCGGTATCTCCTCAGTGGTTGATTAGGGAATTCGGTGTCGACGCATTGCGTCTTTGCGACGTTACCGCGCACGTGCCGCGGTCGCGGGGATGACGGCGTCCTGCATCCCGGTCCGGCCTGTCACAGCCCCGTCGCTACTGCCGGTATTCTACCATTGTTGCGGGCACTCGAAGCGGCCGGGTCGGACATTCGGCAAGCAGCGCCGGCACGACCGGCAGGGCGCAGGGCGGCGCGATTTTGAAGGTTCAAAATCGTGACGACGGGGATTTGGGACGCGCGCGCTGGCCCCTGCCAGCGGGTCTTGTCGACAAAGGTCAATGAAAATCAGCGAGTTAGATTCTCGCCGAGCGCGCCGCAGGGGCATGAACGGTCCACTGCCGAAAGACAGTGAACCGCCTGGACAAACGGTTCAGCCGGTTTTCTGAATCACGAAGCGGTACACATCGCCATGCTCGCTCGTTTCGAGCATGGTATGGCCCGTGGTTCTGCAGAACGCTTCGAAGTCAGCGACCGAACCGGGGTCCGTCGCCAGGATTTCGAGCGTGCCGTCGGCATCGACGCCGTTCAGTGCTTTTTTCGCTTTCAGGATCGGCAACGGGCAGTTGAGCCCCTTGGCATCGAGAGTTTGATCGGCCATGTGGTTTTCCTCCGCGCAGATCAGATAAACAGGTTGATATCGGACTGCGTTGCGCACTCGATGTACGTTGCCGCGCCGCCGATTTCCGGGCCGTCGATCATGTCACCGATATCGTATTCGAACAGATCGAGTGTCATCTGGCAGGCGATCATCCGGACGTCGGATTCGACCGCGGCGTCGCGCAGATCTTCGAGCGAGGCGACGCCTTTCTTCTTGATCAGGTTTTTCATCATCATCGACGCCGCAGCATCGGCGCCAGGAATGGCGGACACCATATTTGGCAGGCCCATGTGCATGCCGCCCATCGGCATTTTCATTGCCGGGTTGCCGAGCGCCGAGATTTGCGGCTTGAAATCTTTCAGTAAAAGACCGAGGCCATAAAACGTAAAGAACATCGTTACGTTGAGGCCCATCGCGGCCGCAGTGGTCGCGAGGATGAACGGAGGGTAACCCCAGTCCAGCGACCCTTTAGTGACAATGATCGACATACTTTTCGATTCTGCAGTCATCGTTCGATTCCCCTTAGGTGGACGAGATGTGTTCCGGACTATATCCGAATTTTCTTTATTAGTGAAATCGAATATATTAAACCCGAACACGTGGTCGAAACCGGCGGAGAACCTTCAGGTGAGCGCAGCGACGGCCGGCTTGCCGGCACCAGAAAACACCCCCGCCGAGGCTCCCGGCGTGGCGGGCATCGGCGTGCGCCGAGCGCTTTACGTCGATAATCCGATCTATGCCGAAGCCGCCTACGGGCCGAACCATCCGTTAGCCATTGCGCGCACGCAGAGCGTTCGCGAATTGTGCCGAATCAATGGCTGGCTCCCGGCGCACGCGAGCTGCGTCAGCGAACCGGCCGATCCACGCGACCTCAGCCGCTTTCACAGCCGCGACTATATTCGCGCCCTGCGCGCAGCCGACGAAGCCGGCCGCGCCTCGCGGGCAGTGCGCGAACGCTACGCCGTCGGCACGATGGAAAACCCGGTGTTCCGTGGCGTCTTCCGCCGTGCGGCGAGTACGGTCGGCGGTTCCATCACCGCGGCTCGCCTCGCGCTCGACGGCCGCGTCGTATACCACCCGGCCGGCGGTACGCACCACGGTCGACCGGATCGGGCGAGCGGTTTTTGCTACTTCAACGATCCCGTGTTCGCGATAGCCACGCTGCTCGACGCAGGGATCGGGCACGTACTGTATGCCGATCTCGACGCGCACCACGGCGATGGTGTCGAGGACGCGTGGCGCGATGATCCCCGGGTGGCGCTCTTTTCAATACACGAGGCGGCACGCTGGCCGCATACCGGCCCGATTGAATCGGCAGAACGCGAACGGATCTGCAACGTACCCGTCCCGAGAGGCTGCAATGACACCGAGTACGCGTACGTCCTCGACGAACTACTCGAGCCGCTGGTCGAGCGCACGAAACCGGAAGCTGTCGTCATCACGTGCGGCGCGGATGCCCTGCACGGCGATCCCTTGTCAACGATGGCGCTGAGTAACGTCGCGCTGTGGCAGGCCGTTGAGCGGATCGCGGCTTACGCGGACAGCGTCGTCGTGCTCGGTGGCGGCGGCTACAACCCGTGGACCGTGGCCCGTTGCTGGTCCGGGCTGTGGGCCCGCCTCAGCGGACAACCCATTGCCGACACGCTGCCTGCCGCCGCGGTGCACGTATTAGGCGAACTCGAATCCGATCTGGTCGACGAGGATGAACGCGATCCTGCCTGGCTGGACACGATAACCGACGAGCCGCGCACCGGCGCGATACGCCCGGAAATCGAAACGCTCGTGCAACAGTGTCGCGGGCAACAACCGGGACAAGGCGCTAGGATAGTGCAGCCCGCAATAAACGGAGATCGAACACACCCATGAGTTGGCTCGAATCCATCGGTGCGATTGAAGAATACGAGGACGCGGCGCTGGCACCGGCGCTCGTTCAGCGAATGGAAGAGGCGGCGGCATCGCGTCCGATGGCGGCGATCCGATTCTCCACCCCGACGTTCAAAGACTATGCCAGCGCCGAACTGAAGGGTTGCGGCAAGAACAGTTTTCCGGCGTTTTCGATCACGGCCGGTGCCTGCGCGCTCGATTGTGATCACTGCCAGGCGAAAATCCTCGAACCGATGTTGCCGGCGACGAACCCGGCGATGCTCGACGAGAAAGTCAGGCATCTCGTCGAGCGGCAGAATCTGCAGGGGTTTTTGCTGTCCGGCGGTTCAAATCGCCGCAACGAGATTCGCTACCAGCGGTTCTACCCGGTAATCGAGCAGTTGAAGCGCGACTATCCGCACCTGCGCATTGCGATTCATACCGCGTTGACCGACGAGGCCGGGGCGAAGGCGATGGAGTCGGCCGGGGTCGACACGGCGATGATGGACGTGATCGGCGCCGAGGAGACGATCCGGGATGTCTACCATCTCGATCGTCCGGTCGAAGACTTCGAGCAAACACTCGCGGCGCTGTGTGCGACGTCGATGGAAATCACCCCGCATATCGTCATCGGTCTGCATTACGGTCGTCTGCTTGGCGAGGTGAATGCGCTCGACATGATTGCCCGGCACCCGGTGTCGGCGCTCGTGCTCGTGGTCGTGATGCCGTTCTACGCGCGGCCGGGAACGTTTGTTACCCCCGCGGCGGACGATGCCGGGGAAATATTTCTCGAAGCGCGCCGGCGCTTGCCGCAGCAGCAGGTTCTGCTCGGTTGCGCGCGGCCGCCGGGCATGCATAAACGGGTCACCGATGCGTACGCCGTGATGGCGGGTCTCGACGGGATCGCGTTTCCCGCTGACGGCGTCGTCGCGGTAACGGAAGCGATCGGTCGGCCCTATCACCAGGAACATGCGTGCTGCTCGATCAAGCTCGGCAGTGCGCTTTCGCGGGCGCGAACGACGGTCGCGGCGTAATGGCGGAGCAGGCCGACGTTCTCGTAGTCGGTCTCGGGCCGGCCGGTGCGAGCGCGGCACGTGCTGCCGCGGCGGCCGGTTGTAAGGTCATTGCGATAGACCGAAAGCAGCGCGCGGGACACCCCGTGCAGTGCGCGGAATTCGTGCCGTCGATGTTGAGTCCGACTATCGACGCCGTGACAGCGACGCGTTGCCAGCCGATCCGCGCGATGCAAACGTTTGTCGAGAACGAGGAGCCGGACTGGCAGGGACATTTCCCCGGGGTCATGGTCGATCGGGCCGCGTTCGACGCACACCTCGTGGAAAGCGCCCGCGAAGCCGGCGCGGAATGCCGCTTCGACGCGGGGTTGGCCATGATGACCACTGACGGAACCGCATGCGTTCACGACGGTTCACTGATCAGGGCCGACGTCATCGTCGGTGCGGACGGGCCGAGGTCGCGTGTCGGCAAGGCCATCGGTCAGGTCAATCGCGAACTCGTCGCCGCGCGGCAGGTTACGGTGCCGCTCTCGGTCCCGCACCAGGCGACCGACATATTTTTGTCCGCCGATTACCCCGGCGGTTACGGCTGGTTGTTTCCGCGCGGCGAGGTGGCGAACCTCGGTATCGGGGTGAACCTTGCGGCACGAGATTGTTTGAAGGCGGCGCTCGAAGCGCTGCGCCAGTCGCTCGTTCGCGAAGGCCGGATCGGCGACAGCATCGGCGCGACAACCGGCGGTTCCATTCCCGTCGGCGGAATGCTGGAACCCATCGGTCATCTCGAACAGCGGGTGGTTTTGCTCGCCGGCGATGCGGCGGGACTGACGAACCCGGTGACCGGCGCGGGGATCAGCGCGGCGGTGATGTCGGGAACACTGGCCGGAGAAGCTGCTGCGGGGTTGCGCAGTGGTGATGCCGAGGCCCGTACGGACTACGCGGAAGAACTGAATGACTTGTTCGGCGCTGCGATAGACCGTGCGCAACGCAGGCGCCGCGAGGTGCTCGGGTCGTACCGCTGCGGCGGCACGCCCGGCGAGCAGGAATTGCGCGGCGGCTGGATTGCCTACCCGGATTACTGGGCGGCATGAAGATAATAAACTAACAACGATTTTCGAGGCACAGACATGGGTTGTATCAAATCAGCGGATACCGGGTTATCGGACGCGGGCGCGGACGGACGCGATTTCAACACGGCGGCGGCGATGCAGCCGCGCGCACCGGAACCGACGCCGAAGGCCCTTCGCAACGGTGGCCGGGTGAAGGCCAACGACGTCGAGGCCGAGGGCGTATACCGCCCGAACAACAATGTTCTCGCGCCGCACATGCGCTCGCCCGATTACGTGCAAATGTCGACGGCTGCCGCGATCACGCTCGGCATCATGAACGGCAAAATGTATCGCTGCGATTGCACGCGTTGTCTGAACCTGTTGCTCACTTACCCCGAAGGCTGCCGCGCGAACTGCGCGTACTGCGGACTCGCGCGCCATCGGGAAGCGGAACGCGATTACGCCGATCGAAACTTCATTCGGGTCGACTGGCCCGCCGTGCCGGTCGCCGACATCGTCGACATCATCGCGGCGGACGTCGACAACACGCCGTTCCACCGCATGTGCATCTCGATGATTACGCACCCGAATTCCGATGCGGACACGGTGTCCGTGCTGCGCCGATGGACGGACCGGATCGATCCCGATGCGCTGCCGGTATCCATACTATCGAACCCGACGACGATGTCCCGCGGCGACGTCGTCAATCTGAAAGATCTTGGCGCCGATATATTTACCGTCGCACTCGATGCGGCGACCCCGGCTATCTTCGATCGCACGCGCGGTAAAGGCGTCCAGTCCCCGCATAAATGGGACAAGTACTGGGAAATTCTCATGGATGCGCACGATGTGTTCGGTGCGCAGAAATTCGGCGCACACATCATCGTCGGCATGGGCGAAACGGAGCACGATGTGCTGCAGCTCGTCCAGCGCCTCGTTGACCTCGGTGGCCACAGCCACCTGTTCTGTTTTTTTCCGGAGCAGGGCTCGCTGATGGATCACCTTCCGGCGACCCCGCGCGACCAGTGGCGGCGCGTACAACTCGCGCGCTACCTCATCGACTACCGCGATGTTCGGGTCGAGCACATGCGTTTCGACAGCGAAGGCCGGGTGACAGACTACGGTTTACCGCGAGCTGAACTCGACGACGTAATCGATGCGGGTATCGCGTTTCGAACGTCCGGCTGTCCGGGTAAATTCCAGGAAGATATATCGGCGTGCGATCGTCCCTACGGTGATTCTCCACCGAGCAATATCGCGAGCTTTCCGTTCCAACCCAAGAAAAAGGACTTGAAAAAAATCCGGCGGCAGCTGGATATCCCCGTCGTAGTCCGGTAGCGCTGTCGTGTCCAGGTTTCGAGTCATCGACACGGGCTTGCGCACCGGTTGCGCGAACGTCGCCTTCGACCAGGCGATGATCGATTTGCGACTGACCGGGCGCATCCCGAACACCATTCGTTTCATCCGCTTTCCGACCACCGTGTTAATCGGGCGGCACCAGGCGCTCGGTCACGAGATCGATCTCGATTACTGCGCCGAACGCGAGATCGGGATCGCGCGCCGTATTACCGGCGGGGGTGCGATCTATTTCGATCCCGGACAGCTCGGCTGGGCACTCGTTTTCGATCGCACCACCTTAGGCATTGGTTCACTGGCCGAGCTGACTCGCGAGATTTGCGAAGCGGCAGCCGAAGGTCTGAGTCGGCTCGGCGTTGATGCGCGCTACCGCCCGCGTAACGATATTGAAGTCGACGGCCGCAAATTGAGCGGCACCGGCGGGTTTTTTGATGGCGACACGCTGTTCTACCAGGGCACGGTGCTCATCGACATGGATCACACGGACATGGTTTCTGCGTTGCGCGTGCCGGCGACAAAACTGGACAAGCGCGGTCTCGACTCGGCCGCGGCCCGGGTCGTCACCCTGAAGGAACTGCTGGGTAACGCGGTGCCGGATATCGAAATCGTCAAGCAGGCCTTACTCGAAGGATTTGAAACGCGCCTCGGCATCGAGACCTACACCGGCGACATCGGCGACGAAGAAGAAGCCGCGGCGAGTCGGATAGAACGCGAAGAAATCGGTACGGACGATTTTATTCGCTCGATCGACGACCCTGCCGCGAACGCGGACATTCACAGCGGTACCCATCAGAGTCCGGGCGGGACGATATCGGCGCATGTTCGACTCGAAGGTCCGCGCCAGAACCGGATCCGGGAAGTGCTCTTCACAGGAGATTTTTTCGTCACGCCGCCGCGGGTCGTCATGGACCTCGAGTCGGTGTTGCGCGGCGTGACCGTCGACGAGTTACCGGCGACGGTCGACTCGTTTCTCGACCGCGCCGACATCGGTACGCTCAGTGTCGCATCGGCGGATTTCACCGAGGCCGTGGCCAAAGCCCTGTCGGAGCCCCCGGACTGTCGTACCCAATGAAGCGGTTAACCGCGATCCAGCACACCTCGGCGGATTATCTCGGGTTAATCGAAGACCATCTCGAGGGGCGGCGCATTGGTTTCAATTACGTTCGACCGTTTACCGAGCAGGGCAGGGTGCCGGCGCCCGAGAGCGTCAAAGACGGCTTGATCCTGCTCGGCGGCGGGCCCTGGGGCAGTGCCGGCGTGCGCAACGTGCCGACCCTGGTGGAAGAAGTCGAACTGACCTACGACTGCCTGCAACGCGGGCTACCGATCGTCGGCATCGGACTCGGCGCACAGATACTCTCGCTGGCGGCCGGGGGAGCGACTATTGAATCACCGTTCGAATTCACGGTCGGCTATGCCGAGCGCACAACACCCGACGCGTTGAACGGCTACCTGCCGGCACGGTTTCCCCTCGTTGAATATGTGCGCGACCGGCCGCGGCCACCGGATGACGCGGCGATCCTCGCCCGCAACGGATCCGGCGATCCGGTCGTTTTCCAGATCGGCAACAACGCACTCGGTTTCACCGGCCATCCGGGTATGAAGCTCGCGATGGCCGAGGATTTGCTCATGGAGTTCGAGGAAAATCCGCCGGAACCCGCGGCGACCCTGGCAGCGTTAGGCGGTATCAAAACAGAGATCGAGGACGCACTCGTACAAGTGATGACCGGGGTTGTTCAGGTCACTTCGTTGATGGCTTGAAGCGTTTTCGGCCTGCCCGCGCTATGGAAAGATGGCCGGCGTTCTAATCAAGAATCAAGCCCGGACGGAGAGTCGAACGGTCAGGCATTGCAGGTCACGTTTTTCGCCGTAATTCTGTTGCGTTCCGCGAACGTTAACGCGGTAGTTTCAAGCGTTCATGCATTTGGCGACCGCCTGTCCGACGGCGGCAATACCTGCCTCGGGCTGCTCGGAAATCGTTGTGGCCGAATCGACCGATCCCTTACACCGGATCCGCCCCCTTCGACGCCCTGTGCGCCCTCGAATGCCTTACGGGATGGTGTGATGGCTCATGGTTGTTTAATTCTATAATTCGACTATAATAGAAATATGGAAAAGAAAATTGCAATTAACGCGCTCGTCGCGCTGGCTCACGAAACGCGACTGGACATCTTTCGAATGCTCGTCCGCGCAGGACGGAGTGGTATGGCCGCGGGTGCCGTTGCGCAGGCGCTTGATGTGCCCGCATCGACGCTGTCGTTTCATTTGAAAGAACTAAAGTTTTCGGGTGTCGTGAAGTGCTCTCGGGAAGGCCGCTCGTTGATTTACAGCGCCAATTTTGCCGCCATGAATTCGCTGATCGGTTTCCTGACCGAAAACTGTTGTGAAGGCGAAGCGGTTGCAGATTGCGACCAGCCAACCGGAGCAGACGCCTCAGCAAGCACGTAGTCAATCAATCCACCAGGTGAGAAATCAATTATACCCGCCGAAAAATAAACCCGGAGCAATAATCATGAGAATTCAACTCGCACTCAACGTTAAAGACATCGAAACGGCTATCGATTTTTATTCAAAACTCTTCGGCGCTGAAGTGAATAAAAGAAAGCCCGGTTACGCCAATTTTGCAATCGATAGTCCGCCTTTAAAACTTGTCCTGAATGAGCGCCCGGATGCGCCCGAACGTCTCGATCACCTGGGCGTTGAGGTTTTTTCCGAGGAAGAAGTGGCGTCCACTGCAGACAGGTTGCGGGAGGCGGGCATGATCAGCCTTGAAGAAAAAGACACGACTTGCTGTTACGCAAATTCAGAAAAAGTCTGGGCGACCGAGCCGGACGGATTGCAATGGGAGTGGTATCGGATCAAAAGCGATTCGGATACTTTTGGCGTCGAACCTGACTTCAAAGCTGGCGCTCAGGCCGAACAGACAAAGAAGGGTCCATGCTGCTGACGGGGATTTTCGAGCGGTTGCTGAGCATTTCGTTCGTGCAGGCGATCGGGGGAGGAACGGCGTCAGTTGCTGTCTTCCCCGAAACGCTCGACGCATTCGGCGTCAAGCATTTCAAGCTCGAATGAGGTCGGTGGTCCCCCGGTTATTTGTAAAAACCCAGACCTGTTCTTGCATATATTGAACCCGATTTTCGACCGGATCTGACAACCGGCGAACGTCTCTTGTACCCCGTAACAGACCTTCGGGGAGGCGGCACTGAGGGTCCGAAACGGACACCGTGCCGAGTGCCGGCGCAGCGGGGGCTGTTCGACGCGACAGGGTAACGCCACGATGACTTCGTTTGGGTTGTGTCGTCAGCGATGCGGCAACGGCGTCGCCTGTTCGGGAAACCGGTGGGAAGGGAAGAACTGCGCCAGCAAGGCCGTCGCCGGGCGGAATTCGGGGCATGACGCCGATTTGTGCGCCGATTGGCAAGCCGGCACAGCTTTCCCGACGGTCGGTACTAACGCCGGTCACGACATCCTACGCGCTCTTAACATGAAAAAGGCGGTTTATGCTGCCTATACGCTGACGCTCGTCAGAAATGCGCGCGATGGACCGCGCGAATTCCTCCGACGGTTCCATGAAGCACGACGACCGACGTTCACGTCATTCGATGGATAACGAGTGGCGAAATCCCGCGCGGACGCGAGCCCAGCCGGTCAAGCCCGAATTACTGACGCAAGTCAGAACGGCGAATGGCTTTGAACATGACAATGAAATAATGGACATTCGGCATTTCCGAACGAGTAAACCATCCAGATACATTGCAGCAGCATTCGCAATGATGCTGTTGTTGTCGGCGAACCCCGATGCCGTGCGTGCGGAGTTTCCTTTTACGACCCAACAGCTCGGTGGTGACGGGGCCAGGGGCACGGGCGGTACCGGTGGTGAGAGGGGTCCGGGCGGCGCGGGCGGCACGGTCGGCTCCGGTGGCGTCGACGGCACCAAAGGTGGCGACGCGGGCGATGGCGGTCTCGGCGGAGACGGCGGTGACGGGACGTGGACCATCGAGAACACGACGCCCGGACAGAGCGTGACGGTGACGAATCAGGGTGTGGTGACGCTGGGCGGCAAGGCAGGCGTCGACGGCGTGGCGGGAACGATGGGCACGAAAGGCGGCAAGGGCGGAGACGGCGGCGGTTTCGGAGGCTATGGCGCCAAGGGCGACGAGCCGGTGGCGGACACCCCTGACGAGCAGGGCGGTGGCGGCGGTGCGCCGGCGCTGTGGATCGTCGTGCCCATCAACCACGCGACGCCGGGCGGCGCCGGAAGCCTTGGCGGCGGGGGCGGAGGCGGCGGCGGCAGCGCGCTGTTCATGGGCGGTGCGTCGGGCGGCAAAGGCGGTGACGGTGCGCCCGGAGCCGGCGGTGCGGGCGGCGACGGGGCGCATGGGCTCGCAGAATCGATGACCTCGTCATCGGACTTTGTAATCAGTTCCGCCACGCTCCAGCTCGGCGGCAGCGGCGGGGACGGCGGCGACGGGGGCAACGGCGGCAACGGTGGCGGCGGCGGAGGCGGCGCCGGAGAATACTGGGGCACCGGTCCGGGTGTCGGGGCACCGGGCGGAGGCGGCGGCGCGGCGGGTGTCGGCGGGGACAACGGCGATGCCGCGTGGGGCATCTTGACGGTCGGCGACAATGCGAGGTTCCTCAATGAAGGCACCTTGAATATCGGCGCCACCCGCAGCGTATACCTGGTCGACGGGAGGGGCCGTTTTACCGTCGACGCCGGTGGAAGGCTGGACAACGACGGCGGCACGCTCAACGTCAACGATTACAGCACGCTCGAATTCAACGCCGGCGCGGCCTTCGACAACAGCGATGGCGTGGTGAACGTCCACGGATACATCAACTCCTATATCGATCTGACCCTGGACGACAGCGGGTCGGTGAACCTGCACTTCCGCTCGAGGTTGACGAGCCACGCGGCCCTGACGAACGCCGAGGGTCACACGCAGCTCGGTGAGGGAACCTTGCTCAGCCACGGCGCATTCGTCAACGCCGGAACATTCGAGAATGCGGGCTCGATTTATCTCTACGCAGGGACGTTCGACAACACGGGCGGGGTGTTGAACAACGAGGGCAACGTAATTGCCAACATAGATGTCACCCTGCACGAAAGCGGCGTAGTCAACCTGAACCGGGATGGATACTGGAACAACTTCGGAAAGCTGACGATCGGCCCGAATCATACCCAGGTCAACGAAGGCACGATCGAGAACATGGGCACGATCGAGAACACCGGCACGCTGGAGAACTCGTACAGCGCCTCTGTCCTGAACAGGTGGGACGGCGTCATCAACAACGACGGCGGAACCATCGACAATCACAGCGTTCTCGCCCGGCCCGGATATGGGTTCGAACAGGGCTTCGTCAACGAGGGCGGGACGGTCAACAACCTCAATGGCGGCACGATCAACAACGCCGGTGCCATTCAGAATCAGGGCACGTACAACAACAGTGCCGTGATCAACAATCTGGGAGACGGTTACCCGGGCCCATCCCCGGACGGTGCATCGTTCCACAACGACTCCGGCACCATCAACAACACCGGCGGCACGATCAACAACTACAGCGGCAGTTGGAAGTACGCATTCGTCAATGACCGTGGCACCATCCGCAACGAAAGCGGGGGTACGATCAACAACGTCGGCACGCTGGAGAACAAGCAGGACTCCACGCTGGCCAATGGATGGTCCGGCACCATCAACAACAGCGGCACCCTGGACAACAACGGCAGAATCGAGAATATGTCCGGCACCATCGACAACAGCGGAACGCTGAACATAGGCACTGAGGCGACGCTCTTCAATGACTGGGACAGCACGATCACTAACGACGGGGGTGTCATCAACAACCACAGCTCCAGCTTCAGCTATGGCTTCGACCAGGGCTTCGTCAACGAGGGCGGGACGATAGAAAACCTCAACGGTGGCGAGATCAATAACAACGGTACCATTTGGAACCGGGGTGGAACGTTCAACAACAGCGCCACATTGAACAACGGGAGCGGCCACTACGATCCCACCGATGTCCGGCTCGAGATCGACTACGGCACATTCAACAATGAGCAGGGCGGCACGATTCGAAATGTGCAGGCGCAGATACGTACCAGGGGCACGATCAACAACCGGGGTACGATCGAAAATGAGGGTCAACTCGACATCGCAAGGCGCGGCGTGCTCCACAACTACGGCACGCTCGACAACGCTGAAACCGTGCGGATCCAGAGCGAGGGCACCTTCAGCAATATGAGCGATGGCGTTATAAGCAATTCCAACTACATCTCGAGCGAGGGTACCTTCAGCAACGCCGGCCGGTATACGGGCGCGGGCACGTTCGTCGGGCAGTTCGACAACGAGGGCGGCACCGTGGCACCGGGCGGCTCCCCGGGCACGACGACGATCTCCGGAGATTTCTACAACGGTGACGGCGGCGTGCTCGAGATCGAAGTCGGCGGGTTCGGGGCCGGCATGTTCGATTCCCTACAGGTGACCGGGACTGCGAGTTTCACGGAGCCGAGCATGATCACGTTCCTGACCTGGAACGATTACGATTTCTCGGACATTCTGCCGAAGGAATCCGGGACCCTGACGTTTCTGCGCGCCGCGGACGGCATATCCGAGTTCGACGTGTCGCTGACGTTCGGCGAAGGCTTCGTGCAGCCGGATTACGGATACGACGTCCTCAACGACGGCCACAGCCTGTCGCTCAAGGTGACGAACCACGTGCCGATTCCCTCAGCGGTCTGGCTGTTCGGATCGGCGGCGCTGGGTCTGGTGACCGTGGCCCTTCGGCGCCGATCGCGCACGTAGCGGCGACGCCTCATATCCGCACCGAGACCCGCACCCGGAGGGGCTGCCCATCGGGTCTATCGCCGTGGACCGCCCGCTCGCGCTCAGCCGGTCGTCTTCGCGCTACCGATGCCGCGTGCAGTACTCGGCGCGTGGCCGAAAGCACCGCGCTGCTGGTCGATGAAGTGTTCCCCGAGCAGCCGGTGCGCGAGTGGGTGTTAAGCGTCCCGTTTCCGTTGCGCTTCCTGTTCGCGAGCCGCGCAAAAATCATGGGCCAGGTGCTCGGCATGGTCTACCGCTGCATCGCCACGTACCTGATCAACAAGGCCGGCTTTTCTCGTAAGACGGCTCAGGCCGGAGCGGTTACCTTGATCCAGCGGTTCGGCAGCGCTCTGAACCTGAACATCCATTTCCTCATGCTGTTTCTGGACGGGGTGTACGTAGAGCGTCCCGACGGCTCCCTTTGTTTCCGCTGGGTGACGGCGCCGACCAGTGCCGAGCTTGCCCGGCTGACGCAAACTCTGGCGCAACGCATCGGCCGCTACCTCGAACGACAAGGCTTGCTGGAACGCGATGCGGAGCACGCCTACCTAGTTGGCGATGACCTCGAGGTGGGACCGATGGAACAACTTCTGGGTTCGTCGTTCACCTACCGTATCGCCGTTGGGCCGGCCGCATCAGGGTTGCAAAGTGTTCGCGTTACAGACGCTGCCGGCATGTGGCGAGCCTTTCGATGACGGAGTCGGCAAGGCGGCTGGATTCTCCCTGCACGCCGGCGTGTCGGCACGGGCGGGCAATCGCGCAAGCGGTCTCCTGCCCCCGGAAGTCTCACCGACCATCGAAGTCCGCTTGTGGCCGTTCGCGTCGATCTCGAACACTTCGATGACCGGCGGCTTCCGCCTCAGTATCGGTCGTTCGCCGATGATTGGGATAGGCCGGTATAGACAATAGACGTGATTACACCTATCGCGCTCGCGAATGCGTGGATATTTCCGAAATCAGAACGGCTCACGTTCTCGCAATATCGGTGCGTAAATGGGGACGTCTGCCGACATTGAGTAATTCGTCATGATCTCTCGAAACTTACGATGCATCGGCGGATAGCTGTTAATCCATCGGCTTACATCTTCGTAAAACACCTCGTACACGTTTCTGTCGATAAGCTTGTGGTCGAACGCCGTCTGGATCGAATACCAATGAGTTAGAAATCGGTTTGATACTGATTCTAGAAGCGTGTCTTCCTCGTCCGTTAGCGTTTCATTTTTCCGCAATTTGGTGAATAAATGCGTGAGTTCTGGACTCGCTATCATCACCTCTGGCATTCGGTTGTACTCATCAAGAATTCCGGCGCTCCTTCCGGCCGCGCTTTCCTTGGCACTTCCTTTTACCTGGGCCGCTAAATATATGACGGATACGACGACAGCCAGGGCTCCTACGACTTCTCCAACCGCCCCAATAGCATCCCGGTTCATCCTTCAATCCCCCACCGGTAAATCCCAGTGGGCAGCATATCCGAGGCTATTGGGGGGGGGTGAACGGCCGCTTGTGGCAGATTCTGTTGAAAAACTCCGTTTTTCTGGAGGACAAAAAATCTAAGGCCGCCTAATCGATTCAGGTTTCAATAGATACGAAGGGGTGTGCGGAACGGCTACTCTCTCGACCTAAATCTTCTTGCTCGCCCCTACGTAACACATCGATGGCTTTCCCAAACCGATTGCCGCTCGGCAGAAAATTTGCGGCCTCAATTTTTCGAGTTTTTCAACAGAATCGGCCGACTACCGCCATCCCGAATCCCGAGCCCTTGGTCTGTTATTGAGCGGTGAACTGCCGCTCACGTGGCGGGGCGGCACTCCCGGTGGGAGCCCCAAGCCGATCTTCGTCCGGGCCTACGCCTACTTCACAGGCGAAATATCGTCTCCGATGCTCCTTCGTCCCCACCCTTGGCAAACGCCGCTCAGCACCTCTTAGGGAGTAGCGCTTTAAACGCTGCGTTGTCATCAGTAACGAGACTCGCCCCATGTGGCAGTTTACGCCACAGAATTAACCGCCGTCCCGGGTGTAATGAATACACCACGGGATATCTCTCCCCGGCGCGGCGAAATTCGCGTTGGCAATCTTGCGAATTGGCACGTACGCTATCTTTATCGATACAACTCACGACGGAGGACTATCGTGGTCGAACTAACCGTTAACGAGCAGATTCACAACATCGAGGTCGGCGAGGGGACGACACTGATGTGGGTGCTCAGGGAGGTCCTGAAGTTAACCGGCACCAAGTTCGGGTGCGGTATCGCTCAGTGCGGCGCATGTACGGTACACATTGATGGTGAGGCCGTCCGATCTTGCGTGTACCCGGCAGCCCGGGCCGCAGGCAAACACATAACGACTATCGAAGGGTTACATCCGGAGGGCCGCCACCCGTTGCAAATCGCGTGGGATAAAGAACAGGTTGTCCAGTGCGGCTACTGCCAGTCGGGCCAAATCATGCAGGCGGCGGCATTGCTCAAAAAATCGTCGAATCCGAGCGACGCAGAAATCATCCGACACATGGACGGCAACATCTGTCGGTGCGGTACTTACCCGCGCATCAAGCGTGCGATAAAGCGCGCGGCGAAGGAGGCGTAACTTCATGAGCACACACCTTGATCGACGCCAGTTTATCCAGGGTGGCGCCGCGGTTGGTCTTACGCTCTTCTTCGATGCCGCGCGAAGCCGTGCTACCGAGCTGAAAACCGAAGGGGCGGGGCTAGCCGAAGGCCTCGCGGATCAGGACTTTCACCCGAACGCGCGTCTGACCATTAATACCGACGGTAAAGTCGTCGTGCACATCGAAAAGGCCGAAATGGGACAAGGTGTGACCACGGCACTGTCGCAAATTGTCGCAGAGGAGCTGCACGCGGACTGGCGAGATGTAAGTTTCACGCTGAATACTTACACCACGGATCAAGGCTTCGTTTTCACGGCAAGCAGCCTCAGCATCTATACGTTGTTCGATAGTGTTTCGCGAGCTGCGGCATCTGCCCGCTTGATACTCGTGGCGACGGCCGCACGGGAATGGGAAGTCGAAGCCAGCGCCTGTACCGCCGCGTTGAGCACCGTTTCCTGCGATTCACGTCAGCTGTCCTATGGGGAAATTGTGAAACTCCGGCCGCACGTAAGAACGCTGTCGAACGAGGACCTCGCTGCAATCACGCTAAAGCAGCCTCGCGACTTCTCGGTCATCGGCCAGTCAAAGCCCTCGCCCCATCACGTTGAGAAAGCCCGAGGGGCACTGATGTACGGAATCGACGTAAGCCTACCGGGTATGTTGTACGCAAAGGTTGCTTATCCCCCTTCACGCGGCTCGCGGCACCAAAGTGTTGATGATCGCGCGGCACGCCAGGTGCCAGGTTTTTTGCAGACTGTGAATAACCAGCATGTAGTCGCTGTGGTTGCCGAGAACTACGGTGCTGCTGTCGCGGCTCGAGATGCCCTAACAGTGGTTTGGGCACATGGCCCCAATTCGAACGTGAGTACTAACCAAATCTGGGAGCGCTTCAAGCAGCGGATCACGTCTGAAGAGGGGCGACCCTGGGTCAAGCGGGGGGATGCCAACGCCGCACTGAAGCGCGCCGACAAAATCGTCTCACAAACATACGCGACGGACCTCGTTGCGCATTTGCAGATGGAACCCTACAACGCCACCGCGGATTTTCGCGACGGGGAAATGCACATGTACTGCGGGACGCAGTATCCGACGCGGCTCGCCTCGCAAATCGCAGAATGGTGCGGCCTCGATCCAGCCAAAATCTTTATTCATGGACAATACATGGGCGGGGGGTTCGGCGCCCTCTTGGAAACAGAGTGGCATGCACAGGCGGCAATCATTGCGAAGGCCGTCGGCCGGCCAGTAAAGCTTATGCTGTCACGTGAAGAAGACACGGCGAACGATTGTTTCCGGTCGCCAACCTACCAGAAACTGACTTGCGGCCTCACCTCTGATCGTTCTGTCTCGGGGTGGGAACATCGCGTGGTCAGTGCCTGGCCTTCTACGCGCCATAGTGTTTTTCTCGACCAGAACGGCCTCGACAGCTATGCGATGAGCGGTTCCGACCACCACTACGCTATTGCGGACCAGCACGTTCGCGCCATCGAAGATAATCTTGGTCCACCGGTCGGTTACGTACGCGGCGTAGCGTGTGGTTACATGTTTTTTGCTATCGAGTCGTTTATGGATGAAGTAGCCCATGCGGCGCAGCAGGACCCATTGGAATGGAGGCTTGCATTGCTGGAAGACCGGCCACGTCTCAAGCATGTTCTTACGCGTGCGGCGCAACTCGGCGGTTGGGGTCATGCACAGCCTCCCAATACGGGACTTGGCCTGTCGGCGATCACGGCTCAGGACAGCTCCCACAACACGACTCGCATTGGTGCGTGCGTGCAGGCGCGGGTTGATCCACCCAGCGGAAAAATCACAGTTGAAAAGATAGGCTGCGTGGTTGACTGTGGCATTGTGATCAATCCCAACGGCGCGATGGCGATGGCCGAAGGCGCCCTGCTTTATGGCCTGAGTATTGCGCTAAAGGGTGGTGGGACACTCAAAAATGGCCGGATCGTGGAGCGTAATTTTGATACCTACCCGGTGCTGAGGATGAGCGAAGTACCCGAACTGCAAGTCGAACTGGTCGAATCGACGAGTCCCGCTACCGGTATGGGTGAACCCACGATGGGATGTGTCGCGCCGGCGCTTGCGAACGCCTTATTCGCCGCAGCTGGCGCACGGGTGCGAAACCTTCCGATGACCCCGGAGCGCGTAAAGAGCGCAATGGATTCCAAGGAGTCGGTATTAACTTAAGAAAAGCAATCAGGTCAAGTTTCGAATAACCGAATAACGGGACGCACTTCTTTAGCTATTGATACGCCGTCCTCAGCCACAGATTTTTCTGCCGCCCCGTCCGCTTCCGGCCGGTTTCTGTCCTACGGGAAGTTAATGCGACTGCCTGCTTACCGGCGATGTGGTTTTGCCCCGTGGCGTGCGGTCCGCCCACGTCCGTTAACGGGGCCTTACCCATCGCCCATATCTCACAACGGAGGAATGCGATCCGTTCTTATGCGATAGGTGACCGTTTCGCGGACTTAATCTTCACGAGCATCGAGCACTTTGGCTACGCCCCGTTCGAGTTCGATCTTGGACTCGGGATGCAAGAACTGTTGATGACTCGAATACCACCACTGGCCGCCCGGGCTCGATAGTAATGTACTGAAGTAATTGACGTTCGGTTGGTATAACTCATCATCAAACATACCCCGAGCGTGATGATACGAGGTCGTATTGAACGAAGTCAGTAGGATCCGCGCCATCAACATATTGAAGATGTGACGCTCATGGTCGTTCAGTGCTTCAGGGGTAGAGTGGCCTTTAGTCCATATCGCACTATTTTCAGCCATATAGACTGGATCAAAGGCCAGCATGTTCGAGGTATCTACCGCGTGCGAAGAGGCGAGCTTTGCTTGCTCAGTGTTTTGTCTTATCTGACGGGCCACGTAAATCAAGCTAGCGACGACCGCAACAGCACCTCCGACCTCGCCAACCGCCCCGATTGCATCCCAGTTCATCTTATATCCCCTGTCAGGAAATCCAGTGGGCAGCATATCCGACGGGGTCTGGACCGCGAAGGTCGCTTATTGGCTGCTTTCTGCCTCTGGTAGCGTCGCAAGAGAACGGAAGATCAGCAGCGCAAAGCGGATGTAGGCGTGGGCCGATTGGCGATCCGTCGTGCGGATGCGCTGTACTGCCAAATTGTCCGATCAGGTTGGAACTTCAATTCCAGGTCGCAAGTCCGAGTCCAGGTTTTTACAGGTCATTTAACCGCGAGCCCCGCGGTGCTGAGGCCTACGAATGTGACGACCTGAGCAGTCAGGACGAGTCGGTCAAAGATAAAAAGCTCACGTTGTTGACGCTTTTTCCGCGCCTTATCCGCGCTACACATACCGCCTCGATCGAACCGTATCAGCTCTCCCGCCGCCAGCTGCGAATGTTGGTGGCGAGGTCCGAACCAATGTCCCGAGGCGCCCGGTATTCGCGACATTCCGGTGGCCGAATCAGTACAAATTCGTCTCGTGAGAATGCGCTTGCGCGGGCCGGTTTTAAATATTAGTATTATCTAATACGCACTCCCGCGCAGCAGACTGAAAGGTGAGGCAGATGGCGGAGAAACTGGTAATCGTGATGGCCAACACGGACCCACGTAATGGCGAGGAACTCGGCGCCCCGATCTTCCAGGCGAGTGTCGCCGCGGCGATGGAATACGACGTCGACGTGATTTGTACCGCCACGTCCGGCCGCCTGATGAAAAAAGGCGTCGCCGAGAATCTCTACATCAAGGAGGGGTCGCCGAAGTCAGTCTACGATTTCATCAAGGACGCCCACGAAGCGGGGGTCAAATTCTACTGTTGCTCACCGAACCTCGATTTGTTCGACATGACGAAGGAAGATCTCGTGCCCGAATGCGCGGGCATCGTCGGTGGCGCGCACCTGATCGAACAGATCATGGAAGAAGATACGAAGGTGCTGACGTACTGAGCGGAGGAACGAGGCCATGACTGCATCCACCGCAACCCGGGTTCAGACCTTCATCGGGGACCCGCTGTCCGGCGAGGCACCCGTCGAGCGCGACGAACTCGAGGAAATCTTCGCCGATATCCAGGCCGATTTCCGCTACGACCACGAACTGAACGGCTGTCTCAACTGCGGTATCTGTACCGCGACGTGTCCGGCTGCCCATTACTACGACTTTTCCCCGCGCGAAATCGTGCAGCTGCTGTGGACCGAGAATCTCGAGGGCATCTACGACGCGATGCAGGAGAAAATCTGGGCCTGCGCGCAGTGTTACACGTGTGCGGCACGCTGCCCGTTCGGCAATTCTCCGGGCGGCCTGGTCATGCTGATGCGCGAAGCGGCGATCAAGCACGGCATGGAATCGGCGAAGAACGTGCTGCGGCCATTCAGCCGGGTCATGCTGAAGCTCATTTCCACCGGCAACCAGCTCGCCCCCGACATGATCACGGCGGATCATTTCCCCGACTGGGGCCCGAATATTTCGAAAGTCGATGCGCCGTTGAAAGTATTGCGCAAGGCGATCCCGATGCCGACCCTGAATACGACGAAGACGGCGTGGGAAGTGAACCTGAAAACATCCGTCGAGTTGTACACGATCTGGGAAGCGACCGGCGTGCTCGATCAGCTCGAGACTATTGACGAGAACCTGTTTGACGTGATCACGGACATCATGGATGAGAAACGTGAAGACTGGGACGATTTCCTCGAGGAAGAAGAGGACGACGACGATTAGCGGCTTGCACGCCGCGGGAGAACTGCGATGAGTACATCCGACGATAATTCGTCCGGCGAACGCTTTACCGGCCACGGCGCGGAATGGCGCGACGCGAATCTCACACCGGGCGAGGCCGCGATCGCGACGAGCTGGGTCGAGCAAAAAATCGATAAGCGCTCGATGCTGACGAACAAGGATCGCGTCGAAGACGTCCGCGATATCATGTGGCAGCTCGAAAAAGAAGGTGAAATCGTCGTCCACCGGGTCAGTGACGAGCATGAACCGGTCATGGTGAAAACGCTGTACGGCTGGGACAAGAAAATTCCGACCACCCGGCTGTGGCACCACAAATCGTGCGGCCAGTGCGGCAATATTCCGGGCTACCCCGCCTCGCTGTTGTGGCTGATGAACGAGCTCGACATCGAATATCTCGACGAAACCGATCAGACATCCTGTACGGCGTGGAACTATCACGGTTCGGGCATCGGCAACATGGAAAGCCTGGCCGCGGTGTTCCTGCGCAACTTCCATCAGGCCTACGTCTCGGCGAAGGCGCAGGGGTTGCCCGAGAATTATTATTACCCGCTCGTTCATTGCGGAACGTCGTTCGGCAACTACAAGGAAGTGCGCGGTTACCTGATGCATTCGGCGACCCTGCGCGAGCGGACGAAGCAAATTCTCGGCAAGCTTGGTCGACTCGTCGACGGGAAGCTGCTGATCCCCGAAGAAGTCGTGCATTACTCCGAATGGCTGCACGTGATGCGCGACCGTATCGCGGAACGCCAGGTTATCGACGCTTCGGAAGTCCGCGCGACGATTCATCCGGCCTGTCACGTCTACAAAATGGTGCCGCAGGACGCGATCTACGATGACAACATACTCGGCGGCAACCGGGTGGCGGTGTCGACCGGAATTATCGGCGCGCTCGGGGCCCAGGTGATCGACTACAAAACGTGGTACGACTGCTGCGGCTTCGGCTTTCGCCACATCATTTCCGAGCGGGAATTCACGCGTTCGTTTGCGATCGATCGCAAGATCAAGGTCGCGGTCGAAGAAGCGCGGGCTGACGTGATGATCGGCCACGATACCGGTTGCATCACGACGATGGACAAGAACCAGTGGATCGGCAAGGCGGCCGGCAAGGGTTACGACCTGCCGGTGCTTGCGGATTGTCAGTTCGCGGCGCTCGTGTGCGGCGCGCATCCGTACAAGATCGTCCAGTCGCACTGGCATGCCTCCTCGACGGAAACGCTCATGGAAAAACTCGGTATCGACTGGCAACAGAAGAAAGCCGAATTCGAAGACTATCTGAAGCAAATCGAGGCGGGCGGCGAGCAGGAAAACCTGTACGACCCGCGTCGCATGATCACCTCAGGCCCCGGATTCAAGGGCATACGCATTGAGCATCAGGCATGAATAAACCGATCCTCGTCGTCGGCGCGGGCCCCGCGGGCCTCGCCGCTACCCACGCGCTGGCCGCTGTCGGGCAGCCATCCATACTCGTCGAAAAGGAAGACACCCTCGGTGGTGCACCGATCCTGTCCGGTTACGCGAAACTCGTACCGAGTGAGGAATGGGCGAAGGATGCGATTGGCGGCATGGTCGAGCGGAGCGTGCAACATTCGCTCGTCGACATTCGCGCCGGCACGACCGTCACCGCGTTTAACGGCGAACCGGGACAATTCACGGCAACGCTCGCGAACGGTGACTCGCTCGATGTCGCCTCCGCCGTGTTGTGCACCGGCTTTACGCACTTTGATTCCGTGAACAAACCGGAGTGGGGCTTCGGCACGTTCGAAGACGTTGTCACGACAACCCAGGTCGAACAGATGATTTCTTCCGGCAAGGGCGTGCGTTGCCCGTCGGACGGCAGAACACCGTCACGCGTGGCGATCCTGTTGTGCGTTGGTTCGCGCGATCGGCAAATCGGACGCGAATGGTGCTCGAAGATCTGCTGCACGGTGTCGGCCAACATCGCGATGGAAATTCGCGAGGAGTTGCCGGACTGCCACGTGTATATCTACTACATGGACATCCGCACGTTCGGTTTGTACGAAACGAAGTACTACTGGCGCTCGCAGGAAGAGTTCAAGGTCAAGTACATCAAGTCGCGTATCGCGGAAGTGACATCGGATGGCGAGCGCTTGATCGTGAAGGGCGAGGACACGCTCGTGAAGCGACCGATCACGATACCGTTCGACATGGTCGTACATGCGATTGGCATGGACCCGAACGTCGACAACAACGATATTGCCGGCGTATTCGGCATCGACCTCGAGACGCACGGGTTCATCGGCCGGGGCAATGCCTACGGCCAGATGGGCGAGACGTCGCGCCCGGGCGTGTATGTTGCCGGGGCGGCAACGGGTCCCGAGACGATCGACGACTCGATTGCGCAGGCAACCGCTGCGGCAATGGCTGCGCTCGGGCAGCAAACCGCACTCGCGGCGTCGGCCGGTTAACACGGCGATGCCCGCGGCACGCACATCCGAAGTCGTCCCGATCGGCGTCGCCCGGCCGCACCTCGATCTGAGTGGTCCGCGGCTGAAATCGGCCCTCGAGAACCTGGTTGCCGGCAGCGAAGCGCATGGTGGCATCGAACGTTATGTCGATGCGATCAAATTGAAGCATCAGCTGTTTGGCCAGGCACTTGGGGACAATGCCGCACTGCAACTCGAAACGTTCAAGGGTTTATGCGCGTTCATGGCCAGCGTCCGCCGCAGGGTCGGCGCGTATCTCGAAGAGGATCGGTTTCCGACCATGCGCGAAGCGGTGGGCGCCTTGATGAACAGCGCTGCCGATACGGGCGCGACCGACGAAGCCATCGCAGCATTTTGTGCACGGTTTCCGGACGACAAAGCGCACCGCTGGGTTCGCGACGTTGCCGCGGAACTGCTTCACAATGCATTTCCGGAGCGCTATCCGCTGATGTGCCGCTGGGTCTGGGACCGCAAGTCCAATACCGGCGTACTGCGCGAAATCTGGTTTGGCGACAACGTCGATCACATGACCATCGAGGTTGAGAGTAATTACGCTACTTTTCTGATGTTGCGCGAGGAACTGAGCCAGTTCCTGACCGATAATGGTGTTTTCGGCGACGTTTTGATTTACGTCGACCTTGTCTGCGCGCAGGTTTACGCCGATTACATCTGCGCCCAGGGCGGCAGTTATCTGCGCGCAGATTTCAGTTCGCCCGATGATCCGATGGAACACGCGCGGCGCCTGCTCGGACTCGACGGGGTACGGGCAGGAACGGGCCGAACACGGCTGAAAGCCATCGACGGCGAAGCGTTCGTCATCGATGAAGACCAGAATTTAATCGGGTAAGGCCAAACGACATGCCCATACATGAAAAATCGCTGATCCGTCCGGAAAACCTCGATACCCATGATGAACTCGTGATTGACGGGGTTGATGTGTCGGGACACTGGAGTACGTTCATCGAGCCCCGCGTCGTGACGGACTATAACGAGGAATTGGAAGACGAAATCGCCGCGCTGCCCGGTGGCGAGCACATCAATCGCTGCTGGCAATGCGGGTCGTGCACGAATTCGTGCACGGTCAACGCGCTCGATGCGGATTTCAATCCCCGCTTCTGGATTTACCTGATCCGCATGGGCATGGAATCGGAATTGCTGCGCGACAAGGATCTGATCTGGCAATGCGTGTCGTGCAACAAGTGCACGTATTCGTGCCCGCGCGACGTGTTTCCGGAAGGCGTGATGAAGGCGACGGCACACTGGCTGGAACTGAAAGGGCACACCCCGAAATCGCCGTCGATGGTGTTCGACGAGGTCTTCACAGAACAAATCGTCGCGACGGGGAAAATCGAGGAAGGGCGTACGCTGCGACGGTTCCTTGGCCGGACCGGCCAGCCATTGATGCAGACCTGGATCATCGAGATGACGAAGCGGCTCATGGTTCACCTGCCGATTCGACTGTTGACGAAAATGGGCATCGCCGGAATATTTGCTCCGCGAACGCGTGGCTGGTCGAAAGCCGGCGCGGCGATTGCGGAATACCAGGCGGAACAGCAGGCGAAACAGCGCAAGGCGCTGAACCTCGACGAACTCATCGCCGCGGCGGAACAGGAACTGGGCGGCTCTGCCGCGAGGACGGGTAATGGATAAGAAAACGCAGTATCAGAAAGTCGCTTATTACCCGGGCTGCGCGCTCGAAGGCAGCGCAACAGCCTACGATCGCTCGACCCGGGCGGTCGGCAAGGCGCTCGGCCTCGATCTCGTCGAGGTCAAGGACTGGAATTGCTGCGGTGCGATGGAAGTGAAGAACATCGACGCGAAGATCCAGACCTACCTGTCGTCCCGGGTGATGTCGATCGCCGCGAACGAAATGGACATGGACGTGGTCATGGCGCCGTGTAACGGCTGCTATCACAACCTGAAAAAGGCCGAGTACGACCTGAAGAACGATGCGGAATCGCGCGAGGTGGTCGGACGCCTGTCGAGCAAGGCCGGGCACGACACCTACGAGTCGGGCGGGGTGGAGACGATACATGCGCTCGACTGGATCCGCGAAACCATCGGTGAGGAAGGGCTCGGTGAGCGCGTGAAAAACTCACTGGCCGGCCTCAAAGTCGCGAATTATTACGGGTGCATGTACACGCGGCCACGGCACATATTTCCGGAGAAGGATCGCGGACCGGGCAGCGAATCGACGTCGAAGCCGCATTTCATGGACGACCTGCTTGCCGCGGCGGGCGCCGTCAACGTGGAATTCCCTCTCAAAACAGCGTGTTGTGGCGGAGCGCACACGCTGTCGGACAGTGATACGTCGACAAAACTCGTGTTGAACATCCTGCGGGCGGCGGAGGCGGCCGGCGCCGAAGTCATCGCAACCGAATGTCCAACGTGTCACTCAGGTCTCGAAATGCACCAGATTCGGGCGGAAACGGAGTTCGGTCAGAAAACGAACGTGAAAATTATCTATTTCACCCAGTTACTCGGTCTTGCGCTCGGATTGAAGCCGCGAAAAGTCGGTATCCACGAGAATATCTCCGATTCTTTGCCCATGCTGAAAGAAAAAGGACTCGCGTGAGCGCGCTGACCGACACCGAGCAACGCCTCGACGACATCGTGCTAGGCAGTGGCACGGATGCGGACGAATTACTGCGTCTCGGCGAATCGGTCCTCGAACAGTGGGTACTGGCGAAAGGCGAAGAGCCGACGAGCGACACGCGCGAGGGATTTCGGCTGCTCGGATTACACCGCCAGGGCGCGGCGGGCGATCCGAGCTTCAATGCGTGCCGCGAAACGTGCCGGGAACTCGTCTATCACCACAACCTGATGAACACGGCTGGCGCGGATCCGGACGTGCGGTCGCGCCATCTGACCATGATGGGCCTCGTCGCGAATCATCTGTGCCTGTTTGTCAGTGGTAAACTGTCGGAACATCAACTGGGCGATTTCTGCTGTTCGTCGAAACCGATCAGACATCGCCAGCCCCTTGAATCAACGACGGAGACTAACGATGCCTGACGTGCGTGGATGCCACTTACCGGACGATCGCCTCTACGATGTCGAGAATCACATCTGGCTGACAGAACTCGGCGATGGCCGGGTCAAAATTGGTATGACGGCGGTCGCGACCGCGATGGCCGGCCAGCTGGTCGCTTTTACCCCGAAAAAGATCGGCCGAACGGTCAAACCGGGCAAATCCTGCGCCACGGTTGAATCCGGCAAATGGGTCGGACCGGCGAAATCCGCGGTCGGCGGCGAAGTCGTCGAGGTCAACGAGGCGCTCGTCGAGGATCCCGCGATCGCGAATGGCGATCCCTACGATGCCGGATGGATGGTGATCATCCAGGCCGAGGACTGGGACGGGGTCAAGGCAGGGCTCGTGGCGGGCGGCGACGTCGCCGCACCTTACGAAGCGAAAATGGAAGCCGACGGCTTCGACGGTTGCGCGTGAGCGCCGTGTGGCTGCGCAATCCGTCTCCGCCATCGCAACCCGATAATCTGAAGAGGCCAGTGACTTGGAAGTAGCGGAATTACAAGACAAGGCGGTCGACGCGGCGAATCTGCTCAAATCGATGTCGAACGAGTCTCGTTTGCTGATCCTGTGCAACCTGGCAGAGGGCGAGAAATCGGTCGGCGAACTGCAGAATCTCGTCGATCTGAGCCAGTCGGCGCTGTCCCAGCATCTCGCCGTGCTCCGTCGTGACGATCTCGTGACGACGCGGCGCAGTGCGCAGTCGATTTTCTATAGCCTTGCAAGTGAACCGGCCAAGGCAATCATGGCGACCCTGTATGCTTATTTTTGTGCGACAGAGGAAGCGTGAGTATTATTAGTACTTGTAAAATATAATAAAAATAATAAGTTAATTAGTTATTCTAAAGTAAAATCTACTTTAGTCCGCAGGAATATCCGCCGCAACCAGCCTGCGAAACCCAGCCCGCGGATCATTCCCGCTACCGACCGCTACCACACCATTTTCGAACAATTGCTCGCCGCCACCTGCATCTTCCTTTGTGCTCGTTCATTGCAATCTTCTTTTCAATAATAAAGATTAAGTATTCGTTATTAATATCTGATTTATATATGATTATATAATCGTATACGTTTTGAACATTCGCCTTGTTGGTCAGCCGTCGCGGTGAAGCCAGGACGTCGGGTAGCGTGGTTGGGCGCAAGCTGTTGTCGCGCGATTCAAGCGCGGCCCGTCCCGGGGCGCCCACCTGGTCCCGGATCGGGCCACCGTCGTTGGGCTCATCGGATCGTCGATTGTCTGGCAGGTCTCGCGCCGGTGCTGTGTCGCGAATCGTGGTGACGAACAAGGGATCGCGTGCGCCGTTGGCAGTCGGGGAAAAAAATACTACTTGCGCCGGACGGTCGTCCTCTAATACACTTCCCATCCATACGCTTCCGTATGGTGCTTTTGCCGAATGAGCTTCGGCTGGAGCTACGAAGCGCGGCGGCTGACAGTCAGTTGCCCTTGCTCAGTCGTCCGCGAGGCGGCTAATCAGCAATTTAAAACGGCGTTCGGCGAGTTCGTCACGCAACGCCGGATTGATTTCGAGGGAGGTTGTGTACTCGCCGACTTGGTAAAAATACAAAGCACGGGCTCTCAATGAGGACTCGGCGTCGTCGAAACCGGCAGCTTTGAACAGGGTTTGCAGGTAATCGATACGCCGCTGGTCAATTTCGGCAACCGCTTCGGCGGCAGATTGTTCGGAACGCGCAAACTCGCGCATCGCCACGTCGTGTCTCGCGTCATCCGTATGGTGGGTGAAGTTGATCACGGCCCTGATCAGGCCGGTGGGATCGTCGAGGCGCTGGTCGTCGAGGTCTTCGAGAAACGCGATTTGCTCCTGGCGCCACCAGTCGACCATTCCCTGCAGCAATTCGTCACGATTTTTGAAGTGCCAGTAAAAGCTGCCTTTGGTGACATCGAGTTCGCGCGCGAGGATTTCGACTTTGACCTGGCCGATCCCGTGGGAAAACAGCACGTCGAGTGCCTTTTCCAACCAGACCCGGCGGTCGAAATGCTTTTTTTCAGAGTCGGACATGGATTACCTGATTCGATTTTTCGTTGGAGCCGTGGCGGGAGGCTCATCGGCCCGCGGGCCGGATTGTAACGAGGGAAACGCCATACGGGTAAGTATGGTGCATTTTTGGAATATAACGAGCCACCGTTCGCTGAGTGACGGTTAGACACTTGAGGAGACTACATTGGACCTGGACAACCTGACTGACGAGGTGCAGGCGCGGTATCGCACCCTGGTAGACGGCAACAGCGACCCGAATGAATGGGCCTACGCGTGGCGGTCGGAATATAACCGGGGCGGCTTCAAGGCGGTCGACCTGCTGAACCGTGAAGTTATCCACAAAGGCAAATGTGTCGGTTGCGCGGCGTGCGTGACGATTTGTCCCGTTGATGTATTCGATTACATCGACGAGCAGCCGAAAGACACGCGTGCAGACGCCTGCGTGTACTGCGAATTGTGTGTCGACGTGTGCCCGGTGTTGCGTCCGACGGATCAGGATCTGCCCGAGCAAATCGGTTTGAAGCACCCGATCAAGGATGAGGGTTTCGGTCCGTACAACTACGGCTGCTTCGCCCGCGTGACGGACAAGGCGCCTAAGGTCAATGGTCAGGACGGCGGCGTGTGTACGGCTTTGCTGATCCAGATGATGCGCGACGGCGACATCGAGGGCGCCGTCGTCGGCACCGAGGTTGCGGACAACCCGCAAATGGGCACGGCGAATCTCGCCACGAACGAAGACGAACTGATCGCGGCTGCGCGCTCGCGGTACACCTACCAGCCGAACACGGTCGCCCTCGTCGAGGCGATGAAGCAGGAGATCAAGCCGCTCGCCGTGGTCGGGGTGCCGTGCCAGGTCGATGGTGTGCGCCAGCAACAGTTCAGCAGCATTCGGCTCGACGTCGCCAAGTGGTACCAGGAAAACATCAAGCTCGTCATTGGTCTGTACTGCTCGGAGAGCTTTACAGAGGAGGGCATCGATTCCCTCGCTGAAGAACTCGAAGTACCAAAGAGCGACATCAAGAACATCAATATCAAGGGCAAGGTCATCATTCAGATTGCCGATGGCAGAGTTGAACAAAAATCCCTGAAGGCCTTCGGCAAATACGCGCGACCCGCGTGTCTCTACTGCATGGATTATTCCGCGGATAACGCGGACATCGGCATGGGCGGCATCGGTCCCGACGGGCATACGTTCACTGTGATCCGTACCGAGGCCGGCCACGAAGCGTGGCAAAAACTACTGAAAACCGGGTGGGTCGAAACGATTCCGCTCGAAGACCAGCCCAAGGCGGTCAAGTTGCTCGCGCGGCTGTCCAAATTCAAACGCAATCGTCCGTTACCGGCCTTGATGCCGACGCTCGACGAGCGCATCGAGATCGGTAACCTCGATCCGAAGAACTTCTACAAGGACTACGTTGCACCCGGCAGCGAGACCGAAGAGTCGGAGGCATCGTCATGAGTGCGGACAATACGCAACCGGATCTCGACGATCTGAACGTTATCGTATCCGGGCAGGGTGGCGACGGCTCGTTGACGGTCGTGAACCTGCTCGCCTCGGTACTGCGCCAGAACGGGATGAGCGTCTACACGGAACGCGACGTGTTGTCGCGGATCAAGGGCGGCATTACCGCTGCAACGCTGCGCGCCTTTACCGGGGAGCGTTTCACCATTGGCAATCACATCGATCTGCTCGTTGCGTTCGATATTGCCGCGGTCGCGAAAAATCTTCGGCAACTGAACGAGAACAGCATCGTTTTGTACGATAATTCCGGCGGACCGTTGCCCGACGGCGTGCTGCCGAAGGAAGTCCGCGCGTTCGGAGCGCCGCTCAGCCGCCAGGCCGTAAAAACGTTCCGCCGCGATATCTACAAAAACAGTATCAGTTTCGGCCTCATCGGCCGCATCCTCGGGTTGCCCGACGACACCATGCGGGTGTCGTTCGAAAATCGCTTCAAGCGGATGGGGCAGCAGATCATGCAGTACAACCTCGACGCGCTCGAGGTCGGACTCGGACTTGCCGACGAACTCGGTTTCGTCGAACACCAGGGTCTGTACCGCATTCAGGAACTCGAGAAGAAACCGCACATGCTGATCACGGGGAACGAAGCGATGGCCTTCGGTTTCCTCGTTGCCGGCGGGCGGTTTTTCGCGGGATACCCAATTACCCCGTCGACTGACGTGATGGAATGGCTAATCAAATGGGAACCGCAGGTCGGCGGCATCGTACGCCAGGCAGAAGATGAACTCTCCGCTATCAATATGGCCATCGGCGCCGCGCTGACGGGTACCCGGACGATGGTTGCGACCTGCGGACCCGGGCTGTCGCTGATGCAGGAAGGCCTTGGGCAACTCGGCATGGGTGAAATACCGCTCGTCGTTGTCGATGCGCAACGTGGCGGGCCGAGCACCGGTTTGCCGACGAAGCCGGAGCAGAGCGACCTGAACCTGCTCGTATTTGGCGGCCACGGCGACTTCCCCCGCGCGGTACTGGCACCCGGAACGCCGGAAGATTGTTTTTACCTCACGGTTGATGCGTGCAATCTCGCGCAACGCTACCAGGTGCCGGTATTCATCGCGTCTGATCAGGCGCTGAGCCAGAACACGGCCACGATCGATCCGATCGATCTCAGCCAGGTCACTGTCGACCAGGGCAAGCGTCTCGGTGCCGAGGATCTGGCGAAGCTCGAAACCTACAAGCGTTACGAGTTCACGGAAGACGGTGTATCGCCGTACACGATCCCGGGGACACCGGACGGCATGTCACTGGTCACCGGCAACGAACACGATGAATTCGGTCTCGTCTCGACGGACCCGGTGAATCGCCAGCGCATGATGGACAAGCGCCAGCAGAAAATGACTTCAATGCTGCCGGAGCTGCCGCGAGCCGGACGTTTCGGCGACCAGGATTCGAAAATCGGCATCATCGGGATCGGCATGTGCTTCGGGGTAATCCTCGAGGCGATCGATACGCTGGCCGATCGCGGTATCGATACCCAGTACTTCCAGCCGCGAACACTGTGGCCGATGCTTGATGAAACCATTGATTTCATCAACGGCTGCGATGTGGTTTATGTCGTCGATTTGAATTCCGGCGCGCAATTGGCGGGTCTGTTGATTCGTGAAGGCGCCGATGCGGCGCGTATCGAAAACATTCTGCATTACGACGGAACCCCTATCCGTTCGGATGCGGTCGTCGAGTTCGTGGTGAACGATCTCGAACAGCGCGAACAGGTAGGAGAAGTAGCATGACGGCAACATTCAAACCGGCCCGGCCAATCTGGTGTGCGGGTTGCGGCGACTTCGGCGTGCAGCAGGCGCTTGAAAACAGCATGCAGGCGCTCGGCATTGAACCGCACGATGCGTTGATCATTGCCGGCATCGGTTGCTCGGGTTCGTTGCAGAATAACGTCCGCTGCTACGGCTACCATGCGCTGCATGGCCGCGTATTACCGACCGCGACGGGCGCAAAACTCGCGAATGCGAACCTCGCGGTGATCGGGGTGGGCGGCGATGGAGATGGTTATGCGATTGGCGGCGGGCACCTCATGCACACGCTGAAACGCAACCCGAGCCTGACCTACATCGTGATGAATAACGGCACGTACGGGCTGACGAAAGGGCAGGCGTCGCCGACGAGCCCGACCGGCTACGGGGAGAACATCGAGGAAAATCTCGACCCCATGATGATGGGGCTGAGTATTCCTGGTTCGACGTTTCTCGCCCGGGGTTACACCGGGCAACCGGCGCAATTGCTGGAATTAACCACGGCGGCGCTGGAACACGCGAAAAAAGGGCGGGGCTTTGCCTATCTCGAGGTATTGTCGCCGTGCGTGACCTACAACGACACTTACCGGGCATGGCGTACCGACGTGTATGACCTCGAGCAGGATGACGGGTATGACCCGGCGAACCGCGGCGCCGCTTTCGTGCGCATGCTCGAGCTCCGCGAGCAGGGGCGTTTGCCGATTGGCTTAATCTACAAAGGTGAACGTCCGGCGCTCGAAACCCTCGCCGCGAACGCTGATTTTCCCGCGCCCGCGCTGCAGGACATCGATCCCGCGAAATTCACAGAAAAGTACGAGCAGGCGCTGCAGTCTTTTATGTAGACGATTCCTCCCACACAAAAATAATATTGCACCACGCCGGCGCTGATTCAGCGCCGGCAGACTCGAAGGGACCCGGATGGTCCCTTTTTTTTTGCCTGGGTATTCGGGCGATCGAAGCCCGCTACGGTGATAATTCACGCGCCTTGTCAAAAGGGCGCGGGTACGGAGGGCGGGCGGATTCGCGGCCGTCATCCGGCGTCGCGCCGGCGCCGGCCGCGACACAGGATCAGGCGACTTTTGCCAGAAACGCCTCGAGATCTGCGTTGAATGAACTGGGCTTTTCGAGCTGGCAGAAATGTCCGACGTCCTTGTACATCTTGATTTCCGCGTTCGGAATGTTGTCGGCGAGAAACTGATTTTGCGCGGGGGTTGTCGCTCCGTCTTCTTCGCCCGCGATAATCATGGTCGGTTGCGTGATGTCTTTAAGCCGGTCCGAGATGTTCCAGTTAAAAACGCCGCCCGGGTCTGCCATGCTGGCCCAGAACACACCTTCCGTGAAATTCGTCTCGGTCCGGAAACAACCTTCCATGAAGGCCTGGATTTCGGGTCGGTCGGCTTTTGATTTTGCCGACACGGCGGAGTCGAGCAGCGCGCTGAACACGCCCTTCCAGTCCTGCTGCATCGCTTCGGCCACTTCCGGCGGCGTATCGGCGCCAATATTCGTGCCGCTGCTCAGGATCAAATTCCCGATCACGCGGTTCGGGGCATCGAGGCTGACCTGCATCGCGGTCATGCCGCCAATGGAATTACCGACGAGCACGGCGCGATCGATGCCGGCGTCGTCGAGAACGGCAACAACGTCGGCGGCCATTTCATCGAGGCCGTAACCCGCTTCGGGCTTGTCGGATTGTCCGTGTCCGCGGTGGTCGACGAGTATGCAGCGATGCTTGCTCGCAAAGATCGGCAGCTGGCCGGCCCAGATATAGCGGTTCGTACTCCACGGGTGTAAGAAAACGATGGCGGGATCGCCTTCGCCGAAACTTTCGTAATAGACCTGGACGCCGTCGCGATTGATATGGGGCATGTTCAGTTCCTCCTGTCGTGCGATGTCCCCGTGACGCAGTCTGATTGTTGCGTCGCAGTATCAGATCACGGGTATCGCGATTTCTTATTGTCCGACGCGATCCGGACGGGTTGGCATCGCGGCTGCGTCGGTGCGAATAGGTTACCGGCCACACTGTAATGCCGAAGTGTGCGATGCTCAATACGCTGCCGTTTGCGCGGCTGAACGCAGCGACGGGAACAAACGGGCGATTAAGAGTATTTGCGCCGGATATCTGCGCGGATATGCTAGCGGCATGACGTCCCCGGCGGTTTAAAAACGGGTGATGGTCGAACCGATGGAGACGAGGAGAGACTGATGAAGGTATTGATGCTTCGGTTGGGTTACTGGGCAATAGCAGCCGTGCTGTGTTTCGCAGGCCATGCGTTTGCGGCCGGTGATCACGGCACGCCGCAGGACGATCCGATATGGAACTGGTCACCGGAAAAGATCAAAAAGCACGTCAGTACGGTTCGCGCCGGGCGCGACTTGACTCCGAAAAGCTGGCCGGACGGCGCGCGGGTCGCCGTGACATTTTCGTTCGACGTCGACACGGAACCGGTCTGGATCGGCTTTCAGGAACAATCGAGCCCTTCGTACATGTCGCGCGGCGAGTTTGGCGCACGCCGCGGTCATGTTCGCGTGATGGAGTTGCTCAGGAAGCACGATATTCCGGCGACGTTTTTCATTCCCGCGATGACGATGGAATTGCATCCGGAGGTCGTTGCCGGGCTCAAGGACAACCCGAAATACGAAATCGGATTCCACTCCTACGTGCATGAGAACCCGTTGCGCCTCGACGAAACCGATGAGCGCCGAATCTACAAGTTCGCGATGGAGATATTCGAGAAGCATGTCGGCCGGCGCCCGGTCGGGTTTCGCTCGGCGGCATGGGATCTGACCGAGTCGACGATCAAAATCGTGCAGGAAATGGGCTTTCTCTACGAGAGTTCGATGATGGCGGACGAAAGCCCCTACCTGCTCATGTCCGAAGGGCAGGAAACCGGGCTCGTTGAACTGCCCGTCGAATGGATCCTCGACGACTGGCCGCTGTTTCAGATCAGCTGGCCGACGAAGCATGTCGCGATGCGCAATGCCGAAGACGTGTTGTCGATCTGGAAAGACGAATTTGATGTCGCTTACGAAGAAGGGACGATGTACCTGCTGACGATGCACCCGCAGGTCATCGGACATCGCTACCGCATGAAAATGCTCGACGAACTCATCACCTACATGAAGAGCAAGGGCGATGTGTGGTTCGCGACCCACGAAGCCATCGCGCGGCACGTCAAAGCGCAGGCCGGTCTGTAACCAACCCCTGGCGGAGGAGAACTGTCATGGTCATGGAAGTACTTGAGAACCCGGTGACTGGCGAGACGATGAAAGTGATCGAGTCAAACGACGACAAGTTTGTGATCGAATACGCGCTCAAACCGCACGGGGAGATCCCGCTCGAGCATTTCCATCCGGGGGTTGAGCAGGAAATCGCGGTGACGACGGGTGAGATGCACGTTACCGTCAACGGCGAGCACAAGGTGATCAAAGCTGGCGAAGCGTACGCGGCGCCGCCAAGCGCACTGCACTTTCAGTGGAACCCGCACGACGTCGAGGTGGTGGCGACGGAAACGTACCGTCCCGCCGGACGCAACCACGATTTTTTCCGCACCTTGTTCGGCCTCGCGCGCGACGGCCACACGGACGCGCACGGGATGCCGTCGTTGCTGGTGCGCGCGGCGATATTCAGCGAATTCAACGACACGATTCGACCCGCTGCCGCTGGCGTACGTTTCGTAATCGCGTTGCTGGCGCCGCTGAGCCGGCTATTCGGTTACGGTCGCCTCATCGCCCGTTACCGCGAGACCGGCTGAACCTCTGGGACAAATCGCCGCAGGATACCCTCAGGGTGTCGCCGTGGTGCTGCGTATCATGTGCATGAACGACGCGACGAGGTCGCGTTTGAGGATATCGAGCTCGCCCGACCACGGCTTCTCGTGTCCCGCGAATACGGTCAAGCCCTCCATGGAGGCGCACATCAGCAGCGCTAATCGTTCGACCTCGGACTCGCTCAAAGCCGGATTGATTTGCGGGAGCAGGGCAAGCAGTGGCGCACGCGCGCCCTGGTAGAGCCGGTCGGTCATCGCGGCGACGTGCGGATCGTGATTCGATAGCGCCCAGAGTTCCGGGAAAAATATCGTCGTGTCCCGGCTGAGCAGGTCGTCTATCCAGTATTCGAGTACGGCGATGAGCTGATTTTCCGGCGATTCCCCGGCGGCGTGGCGGCGGCGATCGAATTCCGCGATATAAGCTTCGAAGATCCTCTCGAGCAGCGCGTTCAGCAAATCATCCTTGCGCGGGAAGTGATAGTTGAGATTGCCGAGCGAGATGCCTGTCGCGGTCGCGACTTTACGCATCGTAAAGCGGCTGTAGCCCTGTTCCATGAAAACCGTTCGGGCTGCGTCGAGGATCGCGTCACGGCGAATATCGCCCCGGGGGGATGAATTATCCACGCGTTCGGCCTCGCGGCTGCCCGGAAGCGCGCCGGGAGAGTGCATTTGACGTGCTCGTTCGGGTTTTCTGTTGCATTAATGCGACATAAAAAACAGTCAATTCAAGCAGGAATCAAGCCTGCCGCTGTAAAAGTTGGCATTCATGCCACGCTCGGGAGTATACTCCGCACAACACGTTTAGGACATTCGACCTAACGACAATTCAGCTGCGGCGGAAGGCTCCGTCAGCGCAACCAGCAGCGCACCGTGAGGCAGGAATCGACACCACCCGGTGCGCCACGATGAGGAAGACATTTATGAAACCATCCCGATTAACTGCATGCGCCGCGGCACTCGTAAGCCTTGGCCTGGTCTCGTCACCGTCGGCTCAGGTGATGGAAGAAGTCATCGTGACCGCGCAGAAGCGCGAACAGGAAATGCAGGACGTCGGTATTTCGGTTACCGCATTCTCTGGCGAACAGATCGACGCCCTCGGTTACCAGAATGCCCAGCAGGTTGCGGCAATGGCACCCGGGGTGAGCACGGTTCAGCCAAACGGCGAAGCGAACTATGCGCTCGGAATTCGTGGTGCGGTTAACTCGGATTTCACGGCGAACCAGGAAAGCCCGATTTCCATTTACGTCGACGAGGTTTACATCAGCCAGATGTCCGGCGCGGGATTCATGCTGTTCGACCTCGAACGGGTCGAGATCCTGCGCGGACCGCAGGGGACATTGTTCGGCCGTAACGCGACCGGCGGTCTTGCGCACTTCATTACGCGTAAACCGCAGCAGGAGCGCGACGCCTACGCTCAGGTGACAATTGGCGAATATGACCAGTACAAAACGCAGAGCGCAATCGGCGGCGGTATTACCGACAATATTTCCGCGCGGTTCTCGATGGCCACGCACCACAATGACGGCTACGTCGATAACCGGGTGAAAGGCAGCGATCTCAATAACGCAAACGACTATGCCGCGCGCTTTCAGGTTCTGTACGAACCGAACGAACTCGGCGAATTCCTGTTCAATGCGCGGTATTCGCTGCAGCAGATCCGCACAGGGTTCTTCGAAAACAAAAGCTCGCGGCCGTTCGGGCCGGGTGGTACCGGTGTCCTGACCCCGGGCGCCGGCAACTTCAACGGCTACGAGGACTCTGATAACGACAATTTCGAAGGCGACTACGACAAGCTCGGACACAACGACCTCGAGACCTACGGGTTTTCGGGCACGTTCAAGTACGAATTTGCGATGTTCGACTTCGTCAGTATTACGGACTACCAGGCGGTGAAGCGCGACTACATCGAGGATAGTGATGCGAGCCCGTTTAACGACCTTAATTTTTACCTGAGCACGGACGCCGTGCAGTGGTCACAGGAAGCCCGGATTAGCGGAGAAACCGATCAGCTGACCTGGGTAGCCGGTTTCTATTATCTCGATATCGAACTGAGCGACGCGAATGGCGCGGAACTTGCGCTATCCGGTCTTGGCGTTAACGATTTCGATGCGTTCGGCAATGCTAACGGACTGGATTCCCCCTACACGACGGAAAAAGACTCGTGGTCGATTTTCGGTCAGGTTGAATACGCATTCACTGATCGGATCACCGGTATCGCCGGATTGCGATGGATCGACGAGGAGGTCTCGCAGAGCTATCAGAACAATTACGTGACGTTTAATGATCAGGACGGCTCGAAGAATCGTAACGGCAACCCGAATGTCCTCGCGCAACTGGTTCCCGGCGGTACGTACCGCGGTACCTACGACGCCGGATTGTGGGCAGCCCGGGTCGAGGCGGATTTCCAATACAACGATGACTGGCTGTTGTTTGCCAGCTGGAACCGCGGCGTCAAGGGCGGCGGATTCAATGGCCCGTTCGACTCTTCCGTCATCCCCGGTGGAATCAGTACCGATACGATGAAGTTCAACGAAGAAGAAGTTAACGCCTTTGAATTCGGCTTCAAGTCGACGCTGTTCGACGGCCGCGCACGCCTCAACGTTTCCGGTTACTACAACGATTACGATGACACCTACCAGGCATTCACGATTGTTGGTCTCGCGACCTTCATCGAGAGCGCGGAAGCCGACGCCATCGGGATGGAAGCGGAGTTCATTGCTACGCCGATGGAAGGGCTCGACTTCATAGCCGGGGTCGGCTACGTCGACATGGACGTGGAACTCGCGAGCGGCTTTAACACGACCGCGGTCCAGACTCCGGAACTCAACATCAACGGTCTGCTCCGGTACGCCCATGCGGCTTACGGCGGTGAAATCGCCGTTCAGGCCGATTTTGTCTACAACTCGAAAATGTATTTTGCGATGACGAAAGCGTCTTCGATCAAGGAAGGCGGTTATGTGGTCGGCAACATGCGTACGAGTTATACGACGGGTGACGGCCAGTGGGAAGCGGCGCTGTTTGTCAACAATGTCGCCGATGAAGATTACCTCGTCGCCGGATTTGACCTGTCAGGTGACTTTGGCTGGACGGAGAATTACTACGGCCGGCCGCGCTGGATAGGCGGGAGCATCCGCTACAACTGGGACTAACTGTCCTGAATGACACGACGCCGAAAGCGGCGCCCGGGTGGCGCCGCTTTTTTTTGTCCGCAAAGAAGAGATTCAATCAGGCGGCGCGATAACCTGGTCGATAGCGCCGAATATCGACTGACCGGCTTCATCGAACATTTCAATGCGAACGCGATCGCCGAATTTCATGAACGGGGTTCGGGGTTCACCATGTTCGATCGTCTCGAGCATGCGCTGTTCGGCGAGGCACGCTGAACCCGCCGATCGGTCGTAGTTCGAAATTGTCCCGGAACCGATGATCGTGCCCGCGCCCAGGCGCCGGGTCCGGGTCGCGTGCTCGATCAACTGGTGAAAATTGAACGTCATGTCGACCCCGCACAGCGGTTCGCCGTAGCGTTGTCCGTTCAGGTGAACACTGAGTGGTCTGTGCACGGTGCCGTTGCGCCAGGCGTCACCGAGCTCGTCGGGGGTGATCGCGACCGGCGAAAACGCGGTTGACGGTTTGCCCTGGTAGAAACCAAACCCTTTCGCGAGTTCGCCCGGTATCAGGTGGCGTAGGGACACGTCGTTCACGAGCATTAACAACTTCACGTGCGCTGCCGCGTTCGTTGCCGACGTGCCCATCGGGACGTCGTCGGTAATGACGGCAGTTTCGCCTTCGAAGTCGATGCCGTATTCCTCCGCTGGCACGACCACGGCATCGGTCGGACCGACGAAATCGTCCGAACCGCCCTGGTAGACCAGCGGTTCGTGCCAGAAAGACTCCGGTAGTTCGACACCCCGGGCCTTGCGCACGAGTTCGACGTGATTGACGTAGGCACTGCCATCGACCCAGTGATAGGCGCGTGGCAACGGCGCCGCGCACTGAGCCGGATCGAAAGGAAAGCCTGCATCGGGTTTTCCGTCGTTCAGCGCCTCATAAATGCGTTCCAGCTCGGGGCCCGCGATGTTCCAGTTATCGAGTGCCGCCTGCAGCGTCGGTGCAACGTCCTGTGCACTGACGGCTTTGTCCAGATTGCGGTTGACGACGATCAACGCGCCGTCGCGCGAAGTCGTTTTAAGGCTCGCCAGTTTCAAGTGATCCCCCGTTGCATCCAAGTTCTCTGTGCCAGATAAAGAAACTATACTCTTTCCCCTATGAACGCAGATACAACAAAACAGCGCGACTACCTCGCCGGCTTTGGTAACGAACACGGTAGCGAAGCGTTGGCCGGTGCATTACCGCAGGGCCAGTTCTCGCCGCAGAAACTGCGCTACGGTCTTTATGCCGAGAAACTCAGCAGCACGGCGTTCACCGCGCCGCGGGCGCAGAACCGGCGCACCTGGTTCTACCGTATCCGGCCATCAGTCGTTCACGGCCGTTATTACGAGATCGAACATCCCGGCATCGCGTCGGCACCGCTGGGCGATGCGCTGACGCCGCCCGTACAGTTGCGCTGGGATCCTTATCCGGTCCCCGTTGCGCGGACCGATTTTTTCGACGGCTTGTTGACGATTGCTGTTAACGGTTCGCTCGCGGGCCAATCAGGCATGGCGGTACATCTGTATCTCGCGAATGCGTCGATGGAAACGCGTTACTGCGTGAACGCCGACGGAGAATTGCTCATCGTACCGCAACAGGGCCGGTTAACCGCACACACGGAATGCGGGATCCTCGACATCGGCCCCGGAGAAATCTGCGTGATCCCCCGGGGGATGAAATTTCGCATCGAATTACCGGATGGCGACAGCCGCGGTTACGTGTGCGAGAACTACGGTTCGCCGTTCGCGTTGCCGGAACGCGGGCCCGTGGGTTCGGACGGATATGCCAACGATCGGGACTTCCTCTCACCCGTGGCGGCGTATGAAGATACGAGCGGCGAGTTCGAGCTCGTGTGCAAGTTCATGGGGCGCACCTATGCGGCGCCGCTCGCGCACTCGCCCCTCGATGTCGTCGCCTGGGTCGGTACCTCGGTGCCCTATAAGTACGATCTGAACCGCTTTATGGCGATCAACACGGTGAGCTTCGATCATCCGGATCCGTCAATTTTCACCGTGATGAGTTCGCCGTCTGATTCCCCCGGAGTCGCGAACGTCGATTTCGTGATCTTTCCCCCACGCTGGATGGTCGCCGAGGGTACGTTTCGCCCGCCGTGGTTCCACCGTAACTTCATGAGTGAATTCATGGGACTGATCTACGGTCAGTACGATGCGAAAAAAGCCGGCTTCGAACCGGGCGGCATGAGTCTGCACAACTGCATGGTGCCGCACGGACCGGAAGCAGCGGTATTCGAGGGAGCGAGCAACGCGGAACTCGCGCCGGTCAAACAGGAAAACACGATGGCGTTTATGTTTGAATCGCGCTATGTGATTCAGCCAACTGCCGCGGCGCTCGAATCCCCGCACCTGCAGACCGACTACGCGGACTGCTGGAATGGTCTCGAGCGGAATTTCACGCAATAGACCACGGTCGCGAGGTCGTGCCCGCGCGGGCGCGCGTTTTTCAGGTGCGCATCGGTAACGACACAAATCCACGGAAACGGGCACGCTCGGCGCGCGCCGGTGGCCCGTCCAGTTGCAGGTCCGGAAAGCGCTGTAGCAGGCGGCCAATTGCAATTTTTGCTTCGAGCCGCGCGATGGCCATGCCCGCGCAGGCGTGGATGCCGCCGCCAAAAGCGAGGTGCGGGTTAGGCGAGCGCTGAACGTCGAGACTGTCCGGTAAATCGAACACGGCCGGGTCGCGGTTCGCGGCGCCAAGCGAGAGTGTCAGGGTCGTCCCTGACGGCAGCGTGACCCCATCGAATTCCGTTGCCTTCGTCGTAATCCGGTTACCGAGCTGGACCGGCGCTTCGAAACGCAAAAATTCTTCGACCGCAGCGTCAATCAGTGCCGGGTCGATCCGCAGTTGTTCCAGCGTGTCGGGGTGGTGGAGCAGGGCGTGTACGCCGTTTCCGATCAGGTTCGTCGTGGTTTCGTGCCCTGCATTCAGCAAGAAGATGCACTGATGATAGATCTGGTGATCGGACAGGCGAAACTCGTCCGATTCCCATTTGATCAGGCGGGTAATGATGTCGTCGCCGCCCAGATCCGCACGTCGACGCTCAATCAGGGAACTGAGGAAGTCGATGAATTCCATGACCGCCCGGTTACCGTCGTCGAGCGCCTTGTCGTCGAGGCCGAATTCGAGTGCGCCCAGTATCGCCGTCGACCACGCGCGCAGCGGCCCGCGATCGTCGCGGTCGATATTGAGCAGGTTGCCGATGACTTCGATCGGAATCACGCTGGCAAAGTCATCCATCATGTCGAACGATTCGGCCGCCCCGATATCGTCCAGCAGGCCATCGACCAGGGTAATGAGCGACGGCTCCATCGCCGCGACGACGCGCGGCGCCAGTGCGTCACCGATCGCCTTGCGCACGCGGGTGTGCAACGGCGGATCACTGAAAACGAGACTCGTGGTGTGATGCTCGTATAACGGGCTGTCGCCGAACAACGGCCTGAATTGTTCCTCCTTGGCGGAGCTGAACGTTTTCGGATCCCGGTAGACCCGGTTCAGATCCGCGTGTCGGGTCAGAAAGATCGTGTTATCCGGGCAGCGGTGAACCGGTGAGTACTCTCTCAATGCATGCAGCGTCGGGTAGGGGTCGTCATAGAACGCCGCATCAAATCGACGGGGATCAAAGGTGTCGACAAGCTGGCGAGCGGACGAAGGCGGTGTCGTAGTCATGGATCTGCCGGAACGCGTGTGGTGACAGTTTATCACCGCGTGGAACCTCGGTGAGCATTGCAGAAGAGGTGGCCGGGCGAAGTCCGGGGACGATGGGTAAGGAACGTCCTGACTTATGGGGGAGCATAGTTGGACTCCACCCGGCCGTTTTGCGATGTTTTAATTCACGGTATAGCCGCGGGCGACGAGGCATACCCCCATTGCGCGGTTGTAGTCGCCCGGTGATGACCCCACGGCGCGGGCCGGAGGGCGCTTCTTAGCCTCGTTTGCGAGACCGACCACACCGCCGACCGCGGCGCCGATTAGCGCGCCGGTGCCGGGATCTCCCGCAATGGCGCCACCCATGGCGCCGAGCGCCGCGCCGCCGAGCGCGCCGCGGACCGGGCCAGCGGGAACCGGTCCGTTCGGTTCTGTCGGGGAAGCGGGGGCCGATGCTGTTGCAATGCCCGCCTCACTTGCGGCCCAGTGGTGGCATTCGTAGCGGTCCTGCGCCTGCTGCGCCGTCGTTTGTCCTGCGGCGGGGTAGGCGAAGATTTTCACAGCAGACGCGGTCGTTGCGGGCGGCGCAGGGGGAGCCGGCTTATTGGCCGGTAGCGCGGCGGCGACCGGTACGACGGGATAAAAATAGACCCCGGCAGTATGCGCTCGCACCCACTGGTGTCGGGCGATGTGGTCGCGATGGTTTGCGACCGCACTCTGCGGCACGATGATCGCAGTCGTTACCAACGTCATGACGGCGTAGCGAAAAATCGACTTGGAGATGTACAGGCGCATGAGTTTTCCCCGTGGTGTCCAATCTTGCTGACATAGCCTAATGACCCTGCGCGCAACAGTGGGTCTACAATGCGTAAATGACTGTAACGGGATCGCGCTACGCACGATTGCCGCGATTGCGAATGGACTTCAACACTGACAGGAGAGAAAGCCATGCAGGCGAATTGCTGGGACGACGCAACGGAGTACGACTATCCATCGCTGGTCGACGGATTGAATCGGTTTCTGCGATTGAAAACGATGCCGATCGGCATGAAGCGATATCGCACCGTGGCCGAAATGGAGGAGATACCGCGATTACGTCGTCCGGACCCGGCCGAGAAGCTCGCGACCGATCAGGTCGTCGGGCAGAGTCGCTGGCTCGGTTGGACGATTGGTATCACGATGGACAACCTGATGGGCGCGCAGTGTGGCGTCGTCGTGGGCCTGCATCCGCCGACAACGGAATGGCTCAGTGGCGAACATCTCACCGGGGTGTGGTATGGCACGCTTGAGGACAGTGGCGCCCATCAGCAGGCGATGAGTTGTGCGTCGTACGGCGACTACGAATGCCTCGTCGTCTCACCGTTGACCTCGGGTCGCCTCGGTAATCCCGATATCTGCCTTGTCTACGCGACCCCCGGACAGATGATCACGCTGATCAACGGTCTGCAATATCGTGATTACAAGAAATACAGTTTTACCTGCGTCGGCGAAAGCGCATGTGCGGATTCATGGGGCAATGCGCTGAAGACCGGCGAGCCGTCCGTGTCGATTCCATGCTATGCGGAGCGCAAATTCGGTGGGGTGCTCGACGAGGAAATGCTGATTGCGGTGCCGCCGAGCTTTCTGCCGCAGATCGTCGAGGGGCTCAAGGCGCTGAACGCGAACGGATTGCGCTATCCGATCCCGAACCACGGTATACAGAAGTCGCCATTGGACAGTATTGCCGCGAGTTACGGCCCCGGACGCGTGTGACGCAAAGGGTCGCAGGTTAGCGGCTCAACGCGCGGGATCGTCAATCGGCAGTTTCGGTTCGCTTGAAATTCCCGACCGGTGCGGCGAACGCGTCGGAGATGAGCCTGTCGATGTTGTCGCCAGTGAGTGATTCGAGGAACGTAACGAGATCGGTTTGCTCCTTCGCGTCGAGCGACAACGGTTTGAGCTGCGGGTCGAGTAGCTCGTTAGGAATGCCGCCACGGACATAGAACGAGACAACGTCTTCGAGCGACGTTAACGAACCATCGTGCATGTACGGGCCGGTCAACGCGATGTTACGCAAACCGGGCGTGCGGTACTTCCAGCGATCGGCGGGATCCTGGGAGATTTCGTAATGACCCAGATCGGCCGGCGGTTTCTCGGAGGATTCCGTGACGGCGTTCGGGTCGACATCGATGGTGATCCCGGGCGCGAGCAACACGCGCTGCGGCTCCGTGACCGGCGGACGCATTGAGCGTTCGAAACCGATACCCGTGTTGTGCAACATCTGGTCGGTGAACAACGCGTAATCGTCGGCAATCACGTGGCACGACGTGCAACCGCCTTTGCCGGTAAACACCTCGAATCCGCGCCGCGCGCTTGCGGACATCGCATCTGTCTCGCCACCAAAGTGCCAACGGTCGAACGCACTGTTCCCGGAAACGATCGTGCGCTCGTAACTCGCGAGCGCCATACCGACCGTTGCAATGCCGGCCGGGCTACCGTCGAAAGCCTGTTCAAACAAGTCGTCGTAGTCCGTCAGGTTGCGGATTTTGTTGACCACGGCGCTCACCGACGGATTGGCCATCTCGTTCACCGCCAGCAACGGTTGCCAGACCTGGTGTTCGAGCCGATCGTCGCGCGCGTCGTGGAACAGTTTTTTCATATACCCGACGTTGTAGATTGTCGGGCTGTTGCGGCGTACGGTCCGGCCCTCGAGCCCCACTGCGGTAGCGAGTTCGTTATGGGCGAATCCCTGTTCCGGAACATGACACATCGCACAGGAAATTGTCTGATTCAGCGATAACCGCCGATCGAAAAATAATTTTCGGCCGAGCGACACCTTCGCCGGGGTCAGCGGGTTGTCTGCCGGCGCTACGACCGGGGGCAGCCCGAGCGGGGCCGGATTGGTCATGCTGATCAAATCCTGGGCCTCACCGAGGCGGCTCGGGAGGTGGTCCGAGTGCGTTTCGTAGTGAGCGGTCCCGTACCCGCGTTTGTCATCGCCGGCACCGTGCAGCGTGTTGCCATCGAGAGCGACGGTCATCGCCCGGGGGACAGGAGACTGCGCCAGTACCGTCTTGACGTCATTGATGATCGTATCGGCGTGCAGGAACGAGACGCTGTAGATGTTACGGATTTGTCGCTGCTCATCGATCAGGTAAACACGCAGAATATGCGAGTACCTGCCGACCGCAACGCCGTCTTCGCCGTATTCCTCGGCGACCGTCTGGTTGTAGCCCTCGAGTATCGGCGCAAGTGTGTCCTTCGTGTCACACGTAAGGAAGCGCCAGTCTGTGCCGTCGGGGCGAAATTGGTCACCGTAGGCGGCCATGACCTGCGGGGTATCGTTCGCCGGGTCGAAACTCAGCGAGACAAAACGAACGCGACCGTTCAGCGCCGGGTCGCGGTCGATCCGTTTTGCCACCTGCCCCATGACGTAGGTCGCGAGGGGGCAGCCGTTCACGTCGTCGCACGTGGTGTAGACGAAACTCATGATCACGGGCTTGTCGCCAAGCAGGCTCGACAGATCGACTGGTTTGCCGTCGCTGCCGAGGACATTGCCGCCGCCGGCGTGGCCAAGCACGGGGAGTTCGTAGGAACCGGCGGGAGGCGCGTCGAAGGTCAGGTCGGAATACCCCGGCGCAAGGATAACCGGGGGTTCTTTCTCGTCGTGCTGACCCCCATGGGCGAGAACACCCATGGGGACCGTAAGGCTACCGACCAGCAGCGCCAATCGGCAGATGAGATGGCTTGTCAGTCGGTGTATTCCCGCTGCCGCCATTAATGGGTCGCGATCATGGTATCCGTCGGCTGCACGGGTCTGTTGCCGTACAGCGCATGGGAACCAAATCGCATCTGGTGCGGATGGCCGAGTTTCTTCGCGCCGAAGTCGATGGTGAATTTATGCACGAGTTTTCCGTCTACCCAGTCGTAGGCCTTGAAGTAATCGAGATCCTTGCCATCGGCGCTGGTTTTCTTGTCCCAGTTGCCGAGCAGCGACGAGGTGTAGTACAGCCGTGAACCATCCCAGCTTTGCGACACCATGTTGACCTGGGCACCGATATCTTCGACCAGCGTCTGCTTGGGAGCGTGTGGATCGGAGATGTCGAACAGGCGGGTCTTGCCATCGTTCCACGTGTTGACCCACAGGAGTTGGTCGTCCGCACTGATCGAGATATCGACCGGCAGCGGAATTTTGCTTGCGTCGCCAATGTCGGCGACTTCTTTCGACTGCCATTCACCCTGGTCATCTTCGTAGATGAGCCAGATTTTCGAGGTCAGCGCCGTCGTGGTGAAGCAGTAGTCATTCTGCGAGCCCCAAGCGCAGCGCACTTCGAGCGGCGCGCCGGGGACGTCGAGGACTTTTTTCGGTTTGCGCGTGTGCAGGTTCCACACGACGACGGTGTTGCCGAAGCGTTTCATGGCTTCCGGGTCGCCCATCATTTTGCCGAGGTCCATCATGTAGTTGTTCCAGCCGGTGAACGAGGAGGTGACCATGACGTTTCTGCGCGGTAACGCCCTCACGTCGTAGCCGTAACCGTCGGCGAACTTGCCGCCTTTCTTCGCGCCGTTGAGGTTTTCATCCGTGGGCATCCAGTACGTCGCGACAAACTCTCCGGCGTTCGTGTACTCGGCCATCGCCGTGCGTCCGCCATGGTCCTTGTCGTTCGACAGGCCGGTGACGAGCATGCGACCGGGCAGTGCGTAGGTCGTATGCGGACCGACCACGCCGCCGGTCTTCGCGGTGAAGTCTTCGATCGTTTTATGCAGCGTTGGCTTTGCCGGATTCGTGTGCACATCGAAGATGAAGATTTTGTTCGTGTCGAGGCCGCCGGCCCAGAGGTAATGCCGGTCGTCGGTCAACCCCGAGTGGTGGGCTTCGTTACGGCCACCGACGGACAGGCTCTCGATAATCTGACCGTACTTCGGCGAGTTCGGATTCACATCGACGGTGACGAGCTTGTCGGACCCGTCGCCCACACCCTTCACGCCAAGTGTCCAGATGTACACGTAATCTTCCTGGCCGACGATTTTGGCCATGTACGGCGACATGCAGGTTTCATCTGCTGCGGCCGCGAACGGAAGCAAACCGACGCTGACAACCAGGAGCTGCCGGACCGACCGGGACAGAAAGTTTCGAAGCAAGGATTTTCCGTACATAGCAATCTCACCCTCAGGAATTGCGCGCCGGTCTGGCGCGATGATCGGGACTCTAGCACAGCCGAAGCAGTGCCTTCACAAGTGGCCGCGTGGTGGGTCCGAACCGATTGGGATCCGGGCCCGGGGCGGCCGTTGATATTATTTGGTAATAAGCTTATAACCGGGATGAAGGAACATCAAGAAGCCCGGGTTTCGGCGCTGGACGGCTGCCGCCGGCCGGGTTTATGGTGAGCCGATTGTCCAGTGTTACCGCGAATCCGGCATCCGGCCGGCTGAGAGGAATTTGCAATGTGGAAATATCTCCGTTTCGGCTACTTTCATTGGATCTGGTTCATCGTAGCCATAGGCGGACTGCTCGCCGGCGGCGCCTGGATGTGGCTTGGTGTCGCCTATGTCTTCGTTGTCGGGGTGGGCGGAGAGATCCTGAGCCGCGACCTCGTTGACGATTCCACCCCGGAATACGGTTTTCCGATTATCCATGACTTGATCCTCTACTCGACCGCGATCGGACTCGTGGCGAGTTTGTTTGTCATGACATGGTGCGCGGCTGGCAGCGACCTGTTCGGGCTCGGCGCGTTCGCCAACGAACTGATCGCAAAAGCCGGCTACAGTTACGATGTGCTCGCGGCGCGCGGGACGAACGTCTGGTACGACTACCTTGGCGCCGGTCTCTCCGTTGGCGCACTGCTCGGCGTGACCGGTATCGCGTGTTCTCATGAACTGACACACCGGACCGCGAACCCATTCGACTTGTGGGTTGGCCGCTGGGTCTTCGCCTTGATGTTTGGCACGAATTTCGCGACCGAGCACGTGTACGGTCATCACAAGGAACTCGGGCACCCGGAAGTCGACGCGGTATCGCCGAGACGCGGGGTCGGTTTCTATCATTTTCTGACAGTCGGTCAGTGGCGTCAGTGGAGCGGCGGGTTCGGTGTCGAATCGAAGCGGCTGCGCGCGCTCGGCAAGCCGTCAATGTCGTTGCTGCACAACCGGGTGTTGCACGCGTATATGCGCGGGGCACTCGTCGGCGTTCTGATCTTCGCCGGCGCAGGCTGGCTCGGACTCGCATGCTGGCTCGTCGTGCTTGCCTTCGCGAAGTACATCCTCGAAGGACTCAACTTTTTCTCCCATTACGGCATGGTCAGGGCGCCGGGCGAGCAGGTCGCGATTCGACATACGTTTTCAAGCTATAACCCGCTCAGCAATCATTTCCTGTTTAACCTCGGCCGCCATGGCTCGCATCACACCTACGATCGGGAGTACTACTATTTGCCGTTCGAGCGCTCGCCGACTTCCCGCTACGGTTACCTCACGATGACGGTCATATCGTGGTTGCCGCCGGTGTTCTGGAAAGTGATGGTCCCGACGCTGAAGGACTGGGAGCAAAACTGGGCGACGCCGGAAGAACGCCGGCTCGCCGAGGCGCAGAATCGCGCCAGCGGTGTATCCGACCTGACGGCGCCGCCGGGAATGGAGTCCGGATCGGCAACGCCGGCCTGAGTTCGTGACCGGGGCTGGCAGCAACATCGGACCCGTCCACCGTCCGATTTCCGGCTCGTAATGCGCCGGTGGGGATCCTCGATTTTCTGAAGAAGAAACCCGCTCGAGCCACGGTCGAACCGGGCGGGCACTCGATTACCGTCGCGCCAGGGCAGAAACTCCTCAACGCAGCGCTCGACGCCGGGCTCGACTGGCCGCACGATTGCCGGGTCGGCAGTTGTGGCTCATGTCGCTGCCGGCTCCGTTCCGGCGCAATTAAACCGCTCAGCGATTTCGTCTACACGCTCGACGCGGCCGACATCGAAGGCGGCATGATCCTGGCCTGCCAGAGCCTGCTCAAATCCGATGTCGTGGTTGAGGTCGAATTGGGCGGCCGCGCCGTGGCCATCGAGCGGCATGAGGCGACCGTCCAGCGCGTGACGCCGCTCACGCACGATATCGTGGAAGTCGTTGTTGCTACCGCGCAGCCGTGCTTTCGTCAGGCGCAGGCCGGTCAATATGCCGAGTTGACGGTCGATTCGATCGCACTACCGCGCAGTTACTCGTTTGCGCGCCCGCCGCAGCTCGAGGCAGCGACGGAAGTGTCGTTTTTCATCCGCCACGTCCCCGGCGGCGAATTCACCGACTGGCTGTTTACCGAACAACGGACTGGTACCGCGCTCGAACTATCCGGCCCCTACGGGAATTTCTACCAACGCGACGGCGACGGACCGATGATCTGCGTGGCCGGTGGCAGTGGTCTTGCGCCGATCAAGGCGCTCATCGAAGATGGCGCGGCAACGGTTAAGGCGCGCGATTTGACCGTGTATTTTGGCGCACGGTCGCAGGCCGACTTGTACGCGATGGACGACATAGCGCGTCTCGGTCGGCAATGGGGCGGGCAATTCGCACTGGTCCCGGTATTATCGGAAGAACCCGAAGACTCCGGTTGGACCGGCGCACGCGGGTTCGTCACGGAAGCATTGGCCGATTGCGCTGCCGATGCGAGCCGTGCCGAGGCGTATCTGTGTGGACCGCCACCGATGGTCGACGCGGCACTGCCGGTGCTGAGCACACTGGGCGTGCCTGCGGATGCGGTCTTCTACGACAAATTCGAAGACGCGAGCACGCAACCGCGTGTTCCGGCCTGATAATATCGGTCGCGAATAGCGGCAGGAGATTTGAGATATTGGATCGATGGCAAGTCAGCCTGCGCGAAAACGGGTGCCGACCGTCGCTGACCGGGGACCTGTCGGTCGACATCGTCGATGGTGAGGTCTGCACCGATCCGTTGCCGGACATCACCGTGTTTTCGCCGCCCGATATCATTCGAGACTGACATGACGGCCGGCACAACCGGAGCAAGCTGATGATAGTGACACGCGACGTTCCCGTTCCCGACGGACACTCCCTGCACCATGCAGTGTGTCCGCACGACTGCCCCGATACGTGCTCGATGCTGGTGACGCGCAACGATGCAACCGGCAAGGCAGTGGCTGTGCAGGGCGATCCGACGCACCCGATCACGCGCGGATACTTGTGCAACAAGGTCAACCACTACCTCGACCTCGTCTACAACGACAACCGGGTGTTGTACCCGCACAGACGCGTCGGGCCGAAAGGACCCGGTGCGAAGTTTGAGCGGATCAGCTGGGACGAGGCGTTGGCGAGCGTCACCGGAAATTTCCGCAACACCATCGAGACCTGGGGCTCGGAGGCGATACAACCATTTAATTACTCCGGCACTCTCGGCTATCTCGGCTACTGGACGCTGGATAACCGGTTCTGGAACAAGATGGAGGCGGGACGGCTTGAAATGTCGATTTGCGTCCATGCCGCGATGTGGGCGTGCCTGCATACCTACGGTCAGGCGAACGGACCCGCCATCGACCGGGCTGCCCCCGATGCCGACGTCATTATTTTGTGGGGCGTGAATTCCGTCAGCACCGGAGTCCACTCCGTGCCGTTCGTGCGCGAGGCGCAGGAGCGCGGTTGCCAGATCATTGCCATCGATCCGCGGCAGACACGAACGACGATGATGGCAGACTGGCACCTGCAACCGCGCCCGGGTACAGACGGTGCGCTGGCGCTTGGTCTCATGAAGCTGATCGTCGACCGCGGACAGCACGACGAGGCGTTTCTGCGTGACCATACCCACGGCTGGCGTGATCTCATCGACACGAAGTTACCGGATTACCCACTCGAAAAGGTCAGTGAGATTACCGGTCTCGCGGCCGCCGATATCGAACGGCTTGCGGATGTCTACGGATCGACAAGGAAATCCTACATTCGTGCCGGCCATGGCCTGAACCGCCATCAGAACTCGGGCCAGATGTGCCGAACGATATTGATCCTGCCGTGCATAACCGGCGCGTGGCGCGAAGCGTGCGGTGGTGTTGGTTTCGGGCGCATCGAGGAAAACTGGGGCCCGTTTTTCAACGAGCGGCTGCAGCGTCCGGATCTCGGCGATCGCGAGAGCAAGCGGATTGTGAACATGGTTCAGATCGGTCGCGCGCTTGCCGACCACATCGGTGTCGATGAAGAACCACTTGACCCCCCGATCAAGCATTTGTTCGTCTACAACTCCGATCCCGCAAACTGTGCGCCGAACTCGAATAACGTGCGTCGCGGATTAATGCGCGATGACCTGTTCGTCACGGTTCACGATACGTTCTGGACAGACACATGTACCTACGCCGACATCGTGTTGCCGGCCGACACGCAACTCGAACGTACGGACTTTCACGGTTCCTATGGTTTTTATCATTACGCCCTGAACGAGCCCGTGATCGAACCGCTCGGTGAAAGCATGAGCAATACCGATCTGTTTCGGCGTCTCGCGGCGGAGATGGGCTATATCGAGCCCGGCGAAAAGGCGTTCACGGAAACGAATGCCGAGATCATTCGCGACATCATGCTCGACGGGGATCACAATCCGCTGGTGGACGGTATTACGTTCGAACAGCTACAGGAAAATGGCTGGGCGCTTGCGAATTATGACTCGCCACGGCGGCAATATCTTGATATCGGCTGGCCGATCGCGGACGGACGCATTCAGATCTGGTCGGACGCGTTACGCGAACTCGGTCAGGACCCGTTACCGACCTATGTGCCCGAAATAGAAGGCCAGGAAGACTGGGATCGGCGCAAACAGTTCCCGCTGCAGGTACTCAGCAACGCGGCCCATTATTTTATCGGCGACTCGTTTCAGTCTGTCGAACGCCTGCAGGCCATGCAATCGCGCCCGACGCTCGAATTGAATCCCGCGGACGCCAATGCCCGCGGTATTGCCGATGGCGACCTGTGCCGACTCTACAATGACCGGGGCGAAACGTTCGCCTGGGCCGTGATTATTGACGGGCTGATTGCCGGGACCTGTTCGACGCAGAAACAATACAAGGGCAGTAACACGCCGGGCGGCGTGAATGTCAACGCGCTGAATTCGGAAATGCTCTCGGATTTCGGTTTCGCGCCAACGTTTTATTCCTGCCTCGCCGAGGTCGAAAAAGTCGACCCGGCCAACGCGCCGTAAGTCGACGATCAGGACCGACATGCCCGTACCTGATCAGCGGATCCGGACACCCCGGGTCAAACACCTCGACGCGGAAATCACTCGGCTGACAAGATTGTCCGACGATACACTGGCGCTCGGTGTGACGGCGCTGCCGGCGCAGCAACCGTTACACGCGCAAGCCGGCCAGTTCTGTACGCTCAAAGTCCCCGGCGTGCCACGCCCACGGCCGTATTCCCTGGCCCGTGCGCCGTCAGCGGAGCGTGACGGCGAGTATTCTTTCCTCGTGCGTCTCATACCCGGAGGAGAGCTGTCGGGCTGGTTGAGTGACGGCGAACCGCTTGGCGCCCGGGTCGAACTCGGTGGGCCGCTCGGTCGGTTCGGGCTCGATGAGTCGCGCGGTCCCATGGTCTGTGTTGCCGGCGGCAGCGGCATGAGCGCGATGTTTGCGTTAATCGAGGAGGCGGCGCTTACGCGCACGCCTCGAGACTGTCATTTTTATTACGGCGCGAGAACACGACGGGACCTGTATCTCAACGAAGAAATTGCGGCCTTGCAATCGAAGTGGCATCGCGACTATCAGTTCACGTTCACCCAGGTATTATCGGAAGAGCCCGCCGGCAGTGAGTGGCGCGGCGCGCGCGGGTGGGTCGGCGAGGCGGCGGTTCATGGACTGCGCGATATCGACTGGAACGCAGCGTCGGTTTTTCTTTGCGGTCCGCCGGCGATGATCGATGCAGCCACGCCGGCGGTCATCAAAGCCGGTGCCGATCCCGTCCGCTGCTATTTCGATCGGTTCGATGATGCACAGACCCCGGCACCGAGCATCGACAACAGACGTTGCGTACTGTGCGACGAATGCCTGCTGGTGAAGCCGCTGGCTAATTGCATCGTTGAAACATCCGGACTCGATTTGAACGCGGCCGGGGTGGCGGTTGCATTCGAGCCGCTTGCCGCGACACGAACGTCGGGGCTTTATTACAACGCCCTGGTGGTGGATCCCGACGAGTGCATACGCTGCGGCGCCTGCATCGAGGCTTGCCCCCATGGCGCCATTCAGCGTGGCGATGCCGCTCCGGTCGTCACACTACGCCAGTGCTAAGCGTCACGATCGCGACAGCATCCTGGCATTTTACCCGGTCAGGCCCGGGTTCCCGACGGTGATCTGATTCCCGCCGCCTCGTGCCCGCCAATTCAGCCTTCATTCGAGCGGCGCCCGCGGTTTTCGTATTCCTGTGGTCGACGGGCTTCGTCGGCGCCCGGTTCGGACTGCCGTATGCCGACCCGCTGACGTTTACGTCCGTGCGGTTTGCGATCGTTATTGTCTTGCTTGCGATCGTGGTGGCCGTGCAGGGCCGATCCCTGCCGCGCGATCCGGCGATGTGGGGCCATCTCGCTGTTTCGGGAATCCTGATCCACGCGTGTTATATCGGCGGTGTGTACCTCGCGATCGACGTCGGGGTAGATATCAGTATCGCTGCGCTGATCGCCGGTGCCCAGCCGTTACTGACGGCGTTTGTCGCCGTTGCCGTTCTCGGAGAAACACTGCGGCGCTGGCAATGGGTCGGATTTGCGCTCGGTTTTGCCGGACTCGCGCTCGTCGTGACGAAATCGTTCGAGGTAGGCACGTTGCCCGCGACCGGTCTCGCGGGCTGTCTTTTCGCACTGGCCGGTATCACCCTCGGCACGCTGTATCAGAAGCGCTTTGTGATCGGTGTCGATCTGATGGCCGGTTCCGTGATTCAGTTCTGCGCCGCATTAATTCCCTGCGTGCTCTGGGCGCTCGTGTTTGAAAGCGCTCACATGGAATGGAATTTTACGGTGGTCGCGACCCTGACGTGGTTGTGCGTCGTCATGTCGATCGGGGCGATTACGATCCTGTTATACCTGATCAGGAATGGCGCGGCCGCCCGTGTATCGAGTTTGTTCTACCTCGTGCCGCCGGTGACGGCATTACAGGGCTATGTGCTGTTCGGTGAAACGTTAACGATGCTTCAAATTGGTGGCATCGCGCTCGCTGCGGCGGGGGTCGCTCTCATCAACATGACCGGCGACTCCGCATCCGCAACGCAACAGCGTTAGTGATTGTCGTCCCCTTGCTGCGCGCGTCGTAACGAGCCAGCGAAGCTCAACAGGAACTGCAGGCTTTGCTGGGATTCCGGTTTCGACAGCATCGACAACGTCGACAGCATGCCGCCATTGGCCGGGTTGGCGGCGGTTTCTTCGGCCGCGCTGTTCAGCGACTCGAGTACGTTCTCGACGACTGCTGTCATTTCATCGCTGCCCAGCGTATTCGCGGCGTGCTCGACGAACGCGAACAGGCGATCGACGATGCTGTCGGTGACTGCCGAGCGCATGGCATGAATGAGTAAAACAGTTTGAAACAACGTGTCGATAGCGCCGGCACGATGGAGTTCGCCGAGTTTATCGATCACGTCGTGAACGGCCGCGCGCGTGTCTTCTTCGTTAAGCCGATCGACGACCTCGAGTGCGGAGCCTGCGGTCGTCGCGAGACGTTCGACCATCGTGTCGGTCAGCGCTTCGCGCATGCCCTGCAGCAGACGCTGCATTTCGTCGCTTGTATTGTCGCCGTCGGCGCCGGCTGTCATTGGAGTTGCCATGATTCAATCCTCCTACAGCAGGCCACGTGCGGAGAGCCAGTAAAGCCGGTTATAGGCAAGTTTGAACCAGTGCAGCATTTGCCCCGGCGGTCCCGGGTTCGGCGGGGTCGTATAGTTAAACCACACGTAGGTACCTTCCTTCAATCCGGTTTCGATGAAGCAGAACACCTTGCCGTCGTATTTCCGCGCCATGCAACCCTCGTTCACGAGTGAAACGAGGTTGTCGATGATCGTGTCGGCTTCGAAGTGCGCGGTGGAACCGGCTTTCGAAATCGGCAGGTTCGTCGTGTCGCCGCAGACGAACACATCGGTCGTCCCTTCATGCAACAGGGATTCGCGGTCCGTCGGCACCCAGCCACCGGCGCCGAGGTCCGAGTCCGTAATGACTTCCGCGCCGTTATGCGGTGGAATCGTGATGAGCAGATCGTAATCGACTTCACTTTCTTCTTCCGAGTAAATGATTTTCTTCTCGGGATCGATCGATTTAGCGTTGAAAAACGTTTCGGACTTGATCCCGAGCTTCTCGAATTGCCCGGCCGTCCAGTGACCGACCGGTTCCAGCGAATGCAGGCGCCCGATGGGGTAGGTGTACATGATTTCCGATTTGTCGCCGAGTCCGCGTTCGGCGAGAAAATCATGCAGCATGAACGTCGTTTCGAGCGGCGCCATCGGGCATTTGTGCGGCGCGTTGACGTTGATGACGATTTTGCCGCCATCGAATGCCTCGAGCGCTTCGCGCATCTTGCGCGCGCCAGGCAGGTCGTAGAGCCAGTGCGCGCCCTCAACCATGCCGGGTACGGTGTCGGGCCGCAGACGCGACCCGGTCGCAATGACGAGATAATCCGCTTCATAGGTCTTGCCGGAGTCCGTGGTCACGGTTTTCGACTGTGCATCGATTTTCGTCGCCGGATCGATCTGGAAATTCACCCGGCGGTCGAGGACGCTCGTTTGATCGCGGAATAATTCTTTTTCGCGGATGCGTCCGAACGGTACGTAGAGCAGGCCGGGTTGATACATGTGACGCTCATCGTTGCCGAGCATCGTGATGTTCACTTCGTTGGCCCGGAGTTCCTTGCCGAGTTGACGGCATAGTCCGTTCGCAACGATGGTTCCGGCCAATCCGCCGCCGACGATGAGTATCTTCTTAGCCATTGTTCGTCCCCCCGAAGGTTGCGCGAGCGTACGCTTGCGCCACTGTGTTATTTCATTTTTTTGACAACGATGTGCCAGACCCCGCCTTCCTGATCGATTCCGACCGTTTCGTGCTTCACTTTATCGACCCACGCCGGGATGTCCATCGCGGATCCTTCATCGGTCGACAGGACTTCTATTTCATCGCCGATTTCGACGAGCTTCAGTCCGGCGATTAATTCCATCAACGGTCCGGGGCAGAATGCGCCTTTTGCGTCGATGAGCGTTCGGTTTCCCATACTGTAGTCCCTGTGTCGCGATTAAAATATAACGAGTTGGCCGGATTCCGCATCGGCGAGGAACTTCGTCAAACCGCTGGGTCCGTCAAACAGGTCTTCGACGAGATCGTCCATGCCGATTTCAGCCACGTCGAGCGCCATCGAGCAGGCATAAATTTTCATGTCGCCGAGCATTTTGCCCTGCCCGAACAGTTCGAGTGCGTCCGGTGCCTTGCGGGTGATCATCATGTCCGAAAATTCGCCGCCCTGGTATCGCCCGTCGCTGTTATCGCGCCGGAATACGGCGACTGCATTCATGCTGACGAAGACTTCGACGGGCCGTTCCGACACCGCCGCGACGGCGGCGGCCATCGCCGCCATTTGAATTTTCTCGTGCTCACCCGAGCACAGAATCATAAAGAGGCCTGGGCTGCTCATGGAATTCGCTGCTCCTCGCATGCTCCGGCCGCTGATCGACCGTGGGTCGTCTGGATGTTACTGGCGCGATCCGATCTCGTCTTTAATAGATCTGATTGTTCTAAGCTTATTCGATCGTGCTGGCCATAGGATATGCCGAACAATCGGTCGTTTCCACCCGGGCCTGAACGTCCATTGCATTCATTGGTTTCGGCTGTTGGCAAATCGGGTTAGCGCGCTCGCAGCGATCGGTGTCGGGCGAATACCAGGCACACCCCTTCCGGGTTTTTCCCGCAATGCCGTTCATCGTTTCGAATCGTTTGCTGTGAGTCGCTGGCGATATTCCCCCGGCGTCGTGTTGAACCAGCGCCGAAACGAACGTCCGAAACTCGCGGGATCGCGAAACCCGAGTGCATTACCGACTTCGTAAATCGGCAATGACGGATCGGAGAGCAGGGTACTCGCCCGGTCTTTGCGTATGTCATCGATAATGATCTGGTATTTCGTTGCGGCGGCGCGCAACCGACGCATCAGCGTACGCGGTGAGACGTGTAAATCGTTTGCTATCGTTGCGAGGGTCGGCAGCGATCCGTCCCCGTCGATATCGATGTAAGCGAGTATCGCTTCGCGCACAAGCTCTGGGGCCGGGCGCTCCTGGGGAGCAGACATCTCCTCGCACCGCCGTAGCGCGGCGTTCCAGTTGTTCGCGTCGAAACCGGGATTTCTGATCGCGCGCCATTCGGCGGGAATAACAAATGCGTTGTGCGGCGCATCGAACTGCACCGAACACTGAAACCATGTCGCATACGTCTCCGCATGCGCCGTGTGTGCGTAACGTAAATCAAGCCGCGCCCGGTCGTCTATGCGCCGATGCAGACGGGCGACATATTCGTGCAGCACCAGCAGGGGTATCTCGATGACGATGTGACGGATCGGCCCGAATTCGAGTAACTCGGTCAGTTCGCAATAGAAATGATCGCCGTCAAAGCGTCCCTCCCAGCGATGGTAGGGCACCCGCGCCGGCATGTACCGTACGAAGGCATCGAGGCCGTCACCGAGCGTTGGTGCATTGACGGCGGCCATGGTCACCGGGCCGTGATAGTGCTCGGCCATGCCCTTTGCCCAGTCGAGATACCAGTCCGCTGTTTCGGCGATGGCGAGCGCATTATCGAGACAGGCGAGTACGGTGCCGACGGGGATTTCTTCGTCGTACTCGGCCAGCCCTTCCGCGGGCAGTGGCGTCCCTGCAGTTAGCGCAGCGTGATTATCGAATGCCTGCGCCATGTACTTGACGTAGGTATTCGGCATGAGTCGCTGCAAAATTTCCCGGTCCGGCATATCACGATGTCACAATATGTCCATAAATATGGCACCGATCACGCTGTTCCGCCACCTCCGCAGGGCCTATCGTCTCGATCATTAACAATCACAACGACTCTGAGGCCAGGAATATGAATGCGGAAGTGAAATTGGATCCCCCGCCAGGTGCAGCGACCGACGTTCGGCGCAAGCCCCGGGTCGCGATTATCGGCGCCGGCATGTCGGGCATGCTCTCGGCGATTAAATTACGCGAGCGGGGTATCGAGGATATCGTGATCCTCGAAAAGGCGGATCGGATTGGCGGTACGTGGCGGGATAACACCTACCCTGGATTGTCGTGCGATGTGCCCGCGCATATGTATACCTATACGTTTGAGCCAAATCCGGAATGGAGTCACCGCTATGCGCGCGGCCCGGAGATCTACAAATATTTCGACCACTGCGCGAACAAGTACGGACTGAAAGAATTGATCCACTTCAACGCCGAGGTCGTGAGTGCGCGTTACGAAAGCGGGCAGTGGTTTCTGAAAACCGGTAACGATGAACTGCATATCGCGGACATCGTGATCGGGGCGACGGGGGTGTTGCATCACCCGAGTTACCCGGACATTGAAGGACTGGAGGCGTTTTCCGGTGATATGTTTCATACCGCCCGTTGGGATCACGATGTCGACCTGACCGGGAAGCGGGTGGGTATCATCGGAACGGGTTCGACCGCGACGCAGATAGTCCCGCAAATCGTGGACAAGGTTGGGAAACTCGATCTGTTCCAGCGGACGCCCCAGTGGATTTATCCGTTGCCCGACAAGACCTATTCGGAGAAAGACAAAAAGCGCCTGCGAGGAAACGGCAAGCTGGCGCGCAAGATTCGCGATCGTTACAGCAAGATGTTTGAAATGACGTTCGCGAAAGCGGTAACCGGCAACCGGTTCCTGCTCTGGTTCATCGGCTGGGTGTGCAAACAGCACCTCGAGCGCAAGGTAAAGGATCCGGTGCTGCGTGAGAAAATGCGCCCGGGTTACCAGGCCGCATGCAAACGCCTGATTTTCGCGACGGGTTTCTACGAAGCCATACAGAAACCGAACGCCGAAGTGATTACTGACGGAATCGAGCGAATCGAGGCGAACGGCATTCGCACGGCGGATGGGCAGTTGCACGAACTCGACGTGCTCGTGCTGGCCACGGGCTTCCATGCACACAGTTTCATGCGGCCAATGCAAATGATCGGGAAGGACGGAGTCAGTATTGATGAGGCCTGGGCGGAGGGTGCCTATGCATTCAAATCCGTCGCGCTGCCCGGATTTCCGAACTTCTTCATGATGACCGGCCCGAACAGCCCGATTGGCAATTACTCGCTGATTACGATCAACGAGTTGCAGTTAAATTACGTGATGCAGTTAATCGATCAATGGAGCTCGGGCAACGCGGACGAAATCGTACCCCGAACCGACGTGACGAAAAGCTATAACGAGGCGCTGCAGAATTCGATGAGTGACACCGTCTGGGTCACCGGCTGCAAGAGCTGGTATTTCAACGAATTCGGCAAACTCGCCATGTGGCCCTGGTCGTTCAATCACTTTATTGACGTGATGAAGGAACCGGTTCTGGCCGAGTACGAGTTGAACAAGGTCGAGGCCCCGGCGGAGTCCGAAGCCGCCTGAGCCGGCGGCGCCAGCGCTTGGACTGAGGCCGGCTTTCGCCGGCCTTTTTTTACCGATCCCCTTTTCCGCACGTCAACGATCGTTTCCGGCGCCCTGAATGGTACGGCCGGTGCCTTATAACTCGTTATTTTCATTACCTATTAGCGGAGTTTCGGGTGCGCCTGGCCGCTCCGCCCCAGCCTAAAGAATCCCCCGTTTCTGCCGTTACGCATCGGGTAACACGTATCGAATAAACGTGGTCCGGCAACCAGTCACGAGGAAATGAGCATGGCAACAGGCAAACGACAGAGCGGTTTTACATTGGTGGAAATGATCGGCGTACTCGCCGTCATCGCAATTCTCGGTTCGGTCGCGGCGCCGAAGATTTTTGCTGCAATTGAGGATGCGAAAGTATCCGCGTATGTGCAGCAGATTAATACGCTCACCACGGCTGTCGCGAAGTACCATACCGATACGGGCCTGTGGCCACGTCACGTCCCGACCCATGCCCAGGACCGCAATCACCAGCTCATGGTGAACAGTCTTGACGGTACCAACCCGATCCCCGGTTGGCAGGGACCTTACCTTGACAAGGAAATGACGAACTACATTTCAAAAGCCGGCTTTCAGGATCTGTTTCTTGCTAACAATAACGATGCAAACTGGGCTTGCGATTTGGACGGGGACGGCGCAGTAGACGGACAGTTCGTGATATATCGTAGCGATGGCATTACCGACAAAGTTGGCGAGAAAATCAGTAACATCGTAGATGGCGACGGCGGCATAACGACCGGCGACGCCGACTGGCGCAAGGCCGGAAAAGTCCGGCGTTATCGCGGGAATCACACGTCGATACTCGAGGTCTGCCTCGCCAGCATCTAACCGCAGGACCGGACCCAGCCTCCGATGGCCGCGGCGCCAGAAGCGATAGCGACCCAGCCCGCCGCGCCACCCGCGCGCCAGAAACCGCTGGGTGCCCGGCTCGTCGAGGCGGGTTACATCAATGATGCACAGCTCGATCTCGCGCTGCGCGAAAAAGACCGCAGCGGCGACTACCTCGGCGAGGTACTCGTCAAGCTCGGTTTTATCAGCGAAGACGTCCTCACGGAAAGTCTCGCGGTCGAAACGCAGACGCAGGTTGTCGATGTTCTGAACGCGGTCATCGACGACGAGGTACTCCAGCGCGTTCCCTACGATCTCGCGAAACGGCATAGCCTGCTGCCTCTCGGAACAGAGGGCGGCCTGCTCACCGTGGCGATGGCGGATCCGTTCGACGTCGTTGCGATCGATGCGATAGAGACCCACACCGGCCACCAGCTCGAAGTTACGAGCGCGCCCGAAACGGACATCGCGGACGCGCTCGAGCGTCATTACGCCGAGACGAGTTCGATTGAGGACACGGTCGAAGCGCTGATGCGCGACGGGGCGATTCCGGTCGACGGGGACGAGGCCGCGGAATCGCCGATGCTGCGCCTGGCCGACCAGATCATTGCGCAGGCGATCAAGCTCCGCGCCACCGACATTCATATCGAGCCCGAAGAGCGCATTGTACGGATCCGCATGCGGGTCGACGGCGTACTGCGCCAGGAGCTGTTAATCCCGACCCGCTTGCGGTCAGGCCTCTCGGCGCGGTTCAAACTGATGGCCGAGCTCAATGTGACAGAAAAACGGGTGCCGCAGGACGGCCGCATCCGGTTTCTTTACGGTCGTCGGGACGTCGATCTTCGTGTGTCGACCCTGCCGACGAATCACGGCGAAAGCATCGTGATGCGGGTGCTGGAATCATCGGATTCACGACCCGGTTTCAACGACCTCGGCTTATCCGAAAAAGTGCAGAACGATCTGCAGGAAGTGATCGACCGGCCCTATGGCATGGTGCTCGTTACGGGCCCGACCGGCAGCGGCAAAACGACGACGTTGTATACCGCGCTGAGCCAGGTTGATGCCTTGCGCCGCAGTATTTTTACGCTGGAAGATCCGATTGAATATGCGATTCCGCTGGTGCGTCAGACCCAGGTAAAAACCGATATCGGCATGACCTTCGCCGCGGGCCTGCGGGCCTTGTTGCGGCAGGATCCGGACGTCATTCTGGTCGGGGAAATGCGCGATACCGAGACTGCGCAACTTGCCGTACGGGCGGCACTGACCGGCCATCTCGTGTTCTCGACTTTACACACGAACGATGCCGTCGGGGTGATCCCGCGGCTCGTCGACATGGGTGTTGAACGCTACCTTATTCCGGCAGCGCTGACGGCGGTGCTGGGTCAGCGGTTGCTGCGTAGCCTGTGCCCGGCCTGCCGGATCCCGGATCCGTCGGCAGATCGCTGGCGAGAACGCTATCCCGAGCAATTGGGCAGCGCCGAAACACTGTGGATGGCTGCGGGTTGCGAGGCGTGCATGCATTCCGGCTACACCGGGCGCCAGGCAATTTTTGAAGGATTGATCGTCGACGACGACTTCCACGATCCGATCCTTGACGGCTCCAGCCCGGCGCACCTCGAAGAACTCGCCATCGGCAAGGGCATGGTGTCGATGTTCATGGACGGCTTGCATAAGGCTGGCCTGGGCATGACCAGCGTCGAGGAAGTATTGAGGGTCGTGCGGTGAGGTCGGTACGGTCAACACCGTCGCTGCTCGACGACACACCGGCGGGGGGCGCTTAAGTCATGGCAGCGTTCCAGTACCGTGCGGTCGACCGGAGTGGTACAAGCGTCAGCGGCACGATGATCGCCGAGGATATGATCCAGCTCGACCGGCTGTTGATGGACATCGGTTACTGGCTCATCGACGCAAATCCCCTGGAGAAGGAACGCAAGGCAAAGATCAGTTCAGTGCGGGTCAGCCGCCGCGAACTGATCGAACTGTGCAGCGCGATGACCGCCATGCTCGAAGCGGGGATCACGATCATCGATGCGCTCAATACGATGGCGCGCGAGACGGAAAACGAAGGCTTTCGGCGCGTGCTCGAAGACATCACCATGAACATCGAGGCGGGTTCGACCCTGACCGACGCCATGACCCGGCATGGGCGGGTGTTTCCCGAACAACTGACCAATATCGTCAAGGCCGGCGAATACAGCGGCAACCTGGGGACGTCGTTCCGTGAAGTCATGATTCATCTCGAATGGGTGGACCGGCTCGTCGCGGATTTGAAGCAGGTCAGCATTTATCCGGCGATGGTACTCGTCACCGTGAGCCTGTTCGTGCTGTTGCTGTTCGGGTTCGTCGTACCGACGTTCGCCGAACTGCTGACCGAAATCGGCATGACCCTGCCGCTGGTCACCCGGGTCGTGATCAGCGCCGGCGATTTCGTGAAAACTTACTGGTGGGGATTCCTCGGTTTGCCGGTTGCGGCATGGGCTTCGTATCGCACGCTTCGACTTCGCTCCGCGCGGTTTGCCCTCGCTGCCGACCGTTTCAAGCTCGACTTGCCCGTCGTCGGCGATATTCTGCGGATGATCAGCCTCTCGCGTCTGACTCACAACATGGCGATGCTGATGCGTTCCGGGGTGCCGATGTTGCAGGCGCTGCAGCTATGCCGGGATCTCGTCGGTAATCTCGTGGTGCAGCAGGCCGTGCGCGAGGCTGAAATTGCTGTGAACGAGGGCCAACCGGTGAGCACGGCGTTTCGGCGATTCAACATATTCGGGCCGATGTTGATGCGCATGATCGTTGTCGGTGAGGAAACCGGGACGATGGAGCAGTCGATGGATCACCTTTCGGCTCGTTTCGACGACGAAATTCCGCGCCGCATCAAACGCCTGATGAGCCTGATGGAACCCGTGATCATTCTCGCCCTCATCGCTCTCGTGGGCACCGTTGCGCTGGCTATCTTCCTGCCGTTCATGGACCTGCTGGGCGGGATTATGTAGTCGCGACCTTTCCCGTTTGCCCGGGCACGCTCAAGACCGAACCTGAAAATACCGACATCCTGCCATGCGAGACGCATCGAGAAGAAACCGTGGATTTACCCTGATCGAAGTGATCGGCGTCATGTCGATCGTGGCGATTATGGCCTCGGTCATAGCGCCGAGCGTGCTCGATGATATCCGCCGTGCGCGAGCGGACAAGGAGTCGGGCAATCTCGCCGGGATGGCGCGGGAACTCGAACGGTATATCGACGATAACAAGCGCATTCCCACCCGGGCGCTCGCTGACTGGACCGGGTCGATCGCGAGCGTCAGTACGCTGCGGCGCGATAAGGTGGAGCGCAACGAGCGCGAATTCCGGCGCGGCTATTATGTCGATCCCCGGTTTTTTACCACGACGGACACGGCTTTTCCCGGTTACAGCCAGGGCACCGGGCTTAATTCACCGCCCGTTTCTCCCCGGATCATGCTCGTTTCAGTGCTAACGGGGAATGCCCCTGCGGCGCCGACCACCGCTACTGCGTTCAATGCGATTTGGGACCAGACGGGCGCAGCCTCGCTCGTCGAGGGTCCGGATGTAAAAGTCGAGCGGCTGAACCTGCGCGCAGCGTTTCAGCGTGTCGTGCTGACGAATGAAAACACGAATCAACCCGGTTATCAGCTCGAAACCGGCACCCGGGCCTCTGTTCCGGCAGCGGGAGCGGGCGGCGACGGTGTGCTGACCCGCTATGTGATCCGCAATACCCGGGTCACGCTGTATACCGATCCCTATCCCGGCGGCACCGTCGACGAAGTATTTCTTGTTGAACAGGACAAGGACTACGCGTTCGAACTCGTCGGCAGCAGCTGGGTCTGGCAGCGACCGTGAGTTCCCGACACTTCACGATCAGCTGGATTTACGAAGAGTTTCACGTCTGTCGGATTAGCCGCGGCGAAGTCGCGGCGCATTGGATATCCCCTGAGCCGGTTCCTGACCTGGCCGCTTTCAGCGCCGCGCTGATCAAGGCGAGCGCCTCGCTTGGCATGAACCGGGGCGGGGATATCGCGATCGCCTATGAATCGGATGATCACGCCCACGTATTTCTCGATCTGCCGCCCATGCCGCGGCGCGACCTCGAGCGTTATCTCGAACGCCGGGTCGAACAAGAAAAAGGGTTCGATGAACCGGCCGTCTGGAGTTATCGCGACGTCGAGCACGATCGCGAAGGGGCGGGAGTATTACTGCACGTGATGCCCAAACGGGTCCTCGACGCCGTACTGCGCATCTGTCAGGAAAACCACGTCGTGCCGATGCGGATGGTGCCGCTGACCGACATCATGGTGCACAACCTGCCAGAAACCGGGGTCGGTTCCGAAGAGGTCATTCTCATCGTGGCGCTGTTTGATTCCCGCGTCGAATGTGTCGTTGCCACCGCGAAGGGTGAGGCGTTGTTTGTGCGCGAGTTGAAGTATCACTGGCGTGACGAGCAACTGGAACGGCTACGCGTCGATATCGAACGGACCAGCTTATATATCAAGCAGCGGCAAAAAACGATCACCCGCGCGCTCGTCATGGGGCCCGAGGCTGCCACCGCTATCGAGGCATTCGCAGGGCACGTCCCGTTTCCTATCGACGCGCCAACGCCGTCGACCGATCCGTTGTTCTGGTCGAAGGAAGTTCACAAACTGCCGAACAACACGACCAGCAATTTCATTCCGCGGATCGTTCAGCGTGCGATTCACGCGAAACGTGCTCTGCGTAGTGCGAGCTGGTTTGCGTACGCGGCGGTGGCAACCGCCATTGTCGTCACCGCATGGATCGAATACCTGATTTGGGAACAGGTGTCGGTCGATCCGGAGCTGTATTCACGACTCGAAGTGCTCCGTGAATCCCGCGACGAACTGCATGAACGCACAGCAGTATTCGAATTGCTGGAGCAGCGACTCGATCGTCTCACGCCGAAACACGCACCGCTCCCGGCCTGGTTTTTGTCACGGCTCGACGAATTTATTCCGGAAGATGCGATCCTGAGTGTGGCGCGACTCGGCCGCGACGCCGGCACCTGGGACTTCGAACTCGAAGGCGCAACGACGCCGACGCTTGCCGCATCGGCAAACACCGTCGCCCGTATTGAATCCGCACTTGAACAGGGCCCATGGCGCGCCGAAGTCTCCGAGAGCTGGCGCGGTGAATGGATCGAGCTGCTGCGCAACGGCCGTGCTGCCGAAACCGGGCGCATGGGGTTTCGGCTGAGCGGGGTGCTGGGCGAGTGAGCGAGCACGACGCCGATCGCCGGGAGCGCCCGCGGCCGGTACCGATTGCCCCGGCGCTGCGGCTTAAACTCGACGTCCTGGTGCAGCCGTTGACGGCCGGGCTCCAGCAACCCTATCGCGGGCTGGTGCTGTTGGGGTTGTTGATCGTGGTCAGCATCGGATGGGTGTTCTGGTGTATTGAAGTGCGCATGGTTCCGGTGCACAGCCATGTCGACCGGGTTCACGAAGAGGTCGAATTGCGCGAGGAAATCGAACACCTTGGCCGCCTACTCAATACGGATGCCCAGGTTGTGCTTGAGCAACAAGTCACCGAGGCCACCGCCCGAATCACCCCGAACTACCGCGCGCTGGCCGATTGGCTGCATACCTGGGCCGAACACGCGCGTGCGGCGGGATTGCGTTTTCACTACACGTTCGACGGTGATGCGACCAGTGGCGATCTGTCCGGCACGATGCGGGTTCCCGTCGCCATTGAGATAAAGATTAACGTGCAATCCGCCGCTAACGATGGGTATTACCGCCTGTTGCGGTACCTCCACGTGATCGAGACCGATCCGTGGTTAAAGGAACTCCGGGCGGGCGAAATGGAGGCGGAAAACGGGCAGGTAAGGATTATGCGACTGCGTTATGACGTGTGGATGATCGAGGATCCGGATGATTTTCGCGACCATGCCCAACCCGGTTCGGGCGATGACCCGATGGACAATGTAATGGATATGGCGAAGGTGCAATGAGCCTGCTCGAAAACAAGGCGGTCGTCGCCCTGCTCGGAATCGGAGCGGTAGGCGCCTGCGCCTACAACCTCGCGCCGTTGTTCGATGATGGTGCCGTGGACCTTGCGCTCGATGTGCCACCCGTTGGCCTGATCGGCGAAGTGGCGACGCAATCAGCGGCGCCGGGCCCGTCCGTGCGACATGATCCCGCGTCTGGGGTGGCTACTGCATCCGACGCGACGCAGCGGTTCGACAACATCGGGTTCAAGCTGACTCCGTCACGCGATCCTTTTTCGTTTGCGTCTCCAACCGAAATGGCGGAACTCCCGTCCGTCGACAGCGTCGAAGAAATTTCCGACGAACCCGTGGTCGTGGTCCCCGATCCGACCGTCGCCGCCGTGGTACTCGCACGTGATTTTCGGGTCGCGGTCGTCAATGGGGAAATCGTGGGCCGGGGATCCGCGCTCGCATCGGGACATCGTCTCGAAACCATCCGTCCTGCCGGCGTCGAGATCAGCGGCAACGACGGGGCGCCAAAACTGATTTCCGTTTCCCGGGATCCGTGATGCGCCGGTTTATCTATTGCCTGATCGTCGCCTCACTGTCCGGTTGTGCGCTGCATCCGCTGATCGATCCATCAGTCGATCGAGAGGTGGAAATAACGGGACTGTCAGAGCAGTACGCGCCTACGCAGCCAGGACGTCCTCCGCAGATTCCGTTGTCCAACCGGGTCGCGTATCCGGATGACGGCGACCCGAGCCCCGATGCGGCGGCCGCCCGGTTATACAGTTTCGTCGCGCAGAACCTGCCAATACAGCAGGCGTTGCAGATATTCCGCGAAGCCTACGGTCTCAACATCGTCGTCGACAACGACGTTCAGGGCATCATTACCGCTGAATTCCACGACCTGCCGTTTGACCAGGCCATGGAGGCAATGCTCGACAGTCTCGGGCTTTACTGGGAGCGTGACCACGCATTGATCCGCGTCCGTTCGTGGCAGACGAAATCATACGTCATCGATTACATCCGGCTCGTTCGCAGTGGCTCGGGCAGTTCTCTCGCCCAAATCAGCTCCGGTAACGGGGACGGTGGCGGCGGTGAGGGCGGCGGTAGCGGCGGCCCTGAGAACGGGGCAATCACGATACAGCAGAACGACACTGTTGAATTCTGGGCCGAACTCGAAGAGCAACTTGCAACATTGATCTCCGACGAAGGCCGGATCGTGGTTAATCGCATGTCGGGAACGGTGCAGGTGTCCGATCGCAATCCGTTCGTCAGAGAAGTCGGACGCTACATTGCGGATATCAACCGCGCGATACACCGGCAGGTCGATATCGATGTCCGAATAGTCGAAGTCGGACTCACCGACGATTACAGTCTTGGCGTCGACTGGACCCGCATAGCAGGACTCGGCGACGGTACGGATTTCAACCTGTCGACGAGTGGTATTGTGTCGCAACCCGCCGGCGGGTTTACCGCGAAGCTGCCGTCACTCGCCCTTGATGTGTTCAGTGTTTCCGGGAACACGCTTGATTTTTCTGCCGTAATTGACGCGCTCCGTGAGCAAGGCACCGTCAAAGTCGTGTCGCAACCCCAGATCCGCGCGCTCAATAACCAGTCGGCCATGATTAAGGTCGGCACCGACCGCACATTTTTTCGCCGCGAACTCAGCGTCGATACAACCTCGGCGGGAACAAATACGCTGGCCGAAGACATTCCCCAGGTGGTGACGGAAGGCATCGTCCTCGCGCTGACCCCGCAGATTTCGACGAACGGGTGGATCATGCTCGACGTCTCCCCGGTTATCACCCGCGTGTCGAGCGTGTCGCAGGTGTTCGATCCGGCCGGTCAGGTGCGCTCCAGCGCGCCCAATCTCGATATTCGCCAGGCGTCTTCCCTCGTGCGCATGCGCAGCGGTGAGACCATTGTCATCGGCGGCCTGATCCAGGACCAGGAGAGCGATACGGAGCGCTCGATCCCGGGGATCGGGCAGATACCGGGACTCGGTGACTTGTTCAAAGGCACCTATCAGGCACGGGGCAAAAAGGAACTCGTCATGTTCCTGACGGCGCGGCTGGTCAAACCCCCTGAGGTAGCGAGCGCACACCCATGAACAGGCAGTATCCGTTCGGACTTATCGCGACCATCACGGTCGTGTTGATCGCGCCGCTACCGTCAGGCGCCGCGGACCTCGTCGACTCACAGGCCATCGAATCGTTCGAAACCGTTGAATCGACGGTCGCCGATGAAGTGAACGATACGACCGTCGTCGATGTTGAAATACCCGGTCCATCCGCGAGGAGTGATTCCCGCGAGCCGGTAATGAATAATTTGCCCACGGTGGGTTATGTGCCGGGTCACGATCCGGGTGCGACCCGTTTTGATCTGATCGCGGTCGGGCCGCCGCCGGGTGACGAAAAATATCTCGATGCCATGGCCGCGGAGAAAGGCGGGCGTTCGGAAGAAGCGCTGAAACTGATCGCCGAGACGTTCGAGTTCGACCCGGAGCATCCGCGCGCGAAGTTGGCCGAAGGTCGTCTGCTGGTAAAAACGGGCCAGTACGAACGTGCCGTTGCGGTTCTGGCGGCGATCACCGAGGCGCGGACCGATGACTGGCGTCCCTGGTTCTGGCTGGGCAGCGCGAAACTGCTGCGCGGTAATCTGTACGGTGCTGAATCAGCACTCGACGAAGCGCTGGGGCGCGACGGCAGTGTTGCCGAGATTTGGGTGCAGCGTGCGCTCGTCGCCCAGGAGCAACAGGACTGGCGCACAGCCCTGCAATTGCTGTCGGTGGCGGCCGAACTGGCGCCGGAACATCCGATGGTGATGTTGAACATCGGCATTACGAGCGAGGCACTCGGCAATATCAAAAGCGCGCGCGCAGCCTACCGAAAATTTCTTACCGGCGGCAACCGCGTATCCAATCTCGTGCGCTTCACGGTGATTAATCATCTCAGCGACGCGCAGGTTTCCGGTCCGGCCGCAGCGCCACCACCGGCGCCCGAACCGCTGTCGGAAACAACGGTCGCCGACGGCGGTTGATCGAAGCCGGTCTCAACCGGCGACGATAGCCTGAAGCCCGTGCGGGCTCAGAATTTCGATCCAGTAACCGTCAGGGTCCTTGATAAACGCGAGGCCCTTCATCTTGCCGTCGTCCGGGCGTTTCACAAATTCGATGTTGTGTTGCTCGAAACGCTCGCAGGCCGCGTAGACGTCCGGTACTGAAATTCCGATGTGACCGAAACCCTGTGGCTCCGCGTTACCATCGTGATAACCCGCGAAAGCCGGATCCTTTTCCGTCCCCCAGTTGTGGGTAATTTCGACGAGCGCCGGGCGCCCGAATAACCAGCGTGCGCGTTCCGCCTTGTCTTCGGGGATCGATTCGCCGGCATCGAGATAACCCATGAAATACAGGGAGAACTCCATCGAATCGAAGTCGAAACGATCGAGCAGAGTCATGCCGAGGATGTCCCGATAGAACGCGACCGATACCGCCGGGTCGCGAACCCGCAGCATCGTTTGATTCATCACATATCCCGCGGTAGCGGCCTGGTTGGTCATCGGTCTTTATCCTCTCTAATCGACAAATAGCAGGCGGCAAGTATCCCATTTTTGCGCGCCGCGTGCGTCCCGCGCATGGGCCGCCTAGAATGCGGCGCAAGCCGTCACCGGTTTATTGCACGGGGAGTTAATATGAGCGAGCAGCAGGTCGACGTCGCGTTAATTAACGGGAACGTCATTACCGTCGACGAATCGTTTTCCGTTGTCGAGGCGGTCGGTATCAGGGATGGGCGGGTTTGCGCTCTCGGCCCGACCCGTGACGTCATCGCTGCGTGCGGCGATGTGCGCGTGATCGATCTCGCCGGGAAAACGGTGACCCCGGGTTTTGTCGACACGCACGGACATATTGCGCTGTTCGGGCTCGACGAACTGAAAGTCCAGCTCACAGGTGCAACTACCCGGGAATCGATCATCGAACGGATCGCCTCGGCAGCGGCGGACGCCCGACCGGGCGAATGGTTGATCACGACGCCAATTGGCACACCGCCGTATTTTCTCGACTTCGAAGGGATACGCCGGGCAGGGGATCTACCGGACGCCGCGGCACTCGAACGTGCGGCGCCCGAGAATCCGGTCTACATCACGGCACCGACGAACCGTGTCCCGAACTCCGCGATACTGAACTTTCGGGCACTCGCGCTGGCGGGGATCGAGGCAACGACCGAGACGAATGCTCCGATAGACATTGTCCTCGACAAAATCGGGAATATGACGGGTGAACTGCGCGGGGCAATGCAGCCGTTGTACAACCCGTACCCGTTCTATCAACGCATCGAGTCCGTCATCCCCGCGCACGATTATGCGGACGTTCGGGAAGGCATCCGTCGCCTGGCGCCGAAGTTTGCGGCCGGCGGCACGACGTCGTTACTCGAAGCCCACCTGACCCATCCGCGCGAACTGCGTGCTTACGGGGAACTGATCGAAAGCGGTGACCTTCCGCTGCGCGTATTTTTCACGTTTGAAATCGACGGCAATGCATCCGTTGCCGAAATCGAATGCCAGCTTGATGCATTGCAGTTTGCTGCCGGTAACGGTTTTGGCACCGCCCGATTGCGGGTCAACGGTATCAGCGCCGGTCTCGACGGACCGTACTGGCATGGCGCGGCCTGCCACGACCAGCCTTACCCCGGACCGTTCGGAGACGTAGTGCAACCGTCAACGTTGATGGACCCGGACACCTATGCGCAAGTGGTCGATCTCGCAGTTGCACGGGGATTTCGCCTGCACACCGAATGCGCCGGGCGCGGCTCGATTACGGTCGCACTTGCGGCGCTTGCAGCCGCCAACGAGCGTGAATCGATACGCGACCGCCGCTTCGTGATCGAACATTGCGAATTTCCGACCCCCGCACAGATAGCAACGTGCGCAAAACTCGGATTGATTCCGACCACGAGTACGAACTTCATTTGGGGCAAAGGCGAGGAAGTGTATCGCGAGCGGCTGGGCGCCGAACTTGCCGAGGAAGCCATACCATTGCGCTCCTGGATCGATGCCGGGGTGCCCGTGTGCCAGAGTACGGATTGGGGACCGCGCGGGGCGATGTTCACGCTGTGGCAATCACTGACCCGGCAGGCCGGACTCGGCGGCCGTGTCATTGGCGAGCGGCAGCACATCACCCGCGAAGAAGCGCTGCGTCTGTTCACAATCAACGGCGCTTACGCGCTCGGCATGGAACGCGATATCGGATCGCTCGAGGTGGGTAAGCGGGCGGACATCGCTGTTTTGTCTTCTGACCCGCTGCAATGCCCTGTCGATGCAATCCGCGACATCGAGGTGTTGGTGACGATGCGCGACGGTGAGGTGATACACGCGGCGCGAGGCTCGTTGCCGCTGTAACCGCGGACAGGCAAAACCAATGTGTTTTCGTACCACCGTGCCGGATTGGGCCTTGACCTTAAAGTGACGTTTAAGGTTTAAGCTGTGGTCACCGGGCCTGCGCGGCCCCGAGCGAATGGTCTTAACCCGATGTCCGAAAAAACCGATTCTACCGCCAGCCACTGTTGTGGCGGCCATGATGCAACGCGATCGCCAACGGAGGGCGCGGTGGCGCTCGCCGGCCAGTACACGTGTCCGATGCATCCCGATGTCGTGACCGAAGCGCCGGCCGACTGCCCGCTATGCGGCATGGCACTCGAGCCAATGACGGTAAACCGGGACGCGTTGACCGATGATACGGAACTCCGCGACATGTCGCGCCGCTTCTGGACGAGTCTGCCGCTGAGCGCTGCCGTATTCGTCATGGCCATGGGTGAGCTGATTCCCGGTTTCGCCATCAGGCAATGGCTGGGGGCCGGCTTGCACGGCTGGTTACAGGCGTTGCTGAGCGTACCGGTACTGTTCTGGTGCGGCAGTATCGTACTCGGTCGCGGTTGGGCGTCGATAAAGAATCGTGCACCGAACATGTGGACGCTGATCGCGATCGGGACACTCGCGGCGTTCGGTTTTTCCCTGACCGTACTGATAGCGCCCGAACTGTTTCCGGCAGCGATGCAGGGCGCACACGGCCCGCCGTTATATTTCGAGGCGGCGGTCGTGATTACCTCGCTCGTCCTGCTCGGGCAGGTACTCGAATTGCGCGCGCGCGGCCAGACCTCGCTCGCGCTACTCGGTTTGCTCGATCTTGCGCCGGCCGAAGCGCGCGTGGTGCACGACGACGGCCGCGAGGAAGCGATAGCACTTGACGCGGTCGTGCGCGGTCAGAGCCTTCGGATCCGGCCGGGCGAGAAGGTGCCGGTGGACGGCGAAGTGATCGAGGGGTACTCGAGCATCGATGAATCGATGCTGACCGGCGAGCCGGCACCGCAGGAAAAACAGGTCGGGGATGCCGTCGCCGGCGGGACGGTCAACCAGAGTGGTTCGCTGATTATCCGGGCCGATCACGTGGGCAGCGACACATTACTCGCGCGGATTATCGGTATGGTTGCGAGCGCCCAGCGATCGCGAGCACCGATCCAGCGGCTCGCGGACGTCATCGCCGGCTGGTTCGTGCCGATCGTGATCGCCGCCGCTGTGATCGCGTTTGCGTTGTGGATGGTGTTCGGCCCTGAGCCGCGCTTGTCCTACGCGATGGTGGCTGCGATCTCGGTGTTAATTATTGCCTGTCCGTGCGCGCTCGGCCTCGCCACCCCGATGTCGGTCATGGTGGGGGTTGGTCGTGGCGCGCGCGACGGCGTACTGATCAGGGATGCGGAAGTGCTCGAAACGTTCGCCTCGGTCGACACGCTGGTTTGCGACAAAACCGGCACACTGACAGCGGGCCGTCCGGTACTCGAGAGCGTCGATTCGCTCGGCAACATGTCCGAGGATGAACTGCTCGGGCTCGCCGCATCGATCGAGGTTGCCAGCGAACATCCACTTGCCGGTGCGTTCGATGAAGCGGCCAGGGAGCGCTCTGTGGTTTTGCAATCCGTTGAACGGTTTGATGCGGTGTCAGGGCAGGGGGTACACGGCCGCGTGGGCGGACGCGAAATCGCGCTCGGTAATGAAGCGCTTCTCGAAACCTGTGATATCGCCCTCGCGGACGATCGGAGCCGGGCGGAACAACTGCGTGCCGGCGGTGCGACAGTCGTTTGGATCGCTGTGGACGGCGGCCTCGCCGGGCTGTGCGCGATCAGTGATCCGATCAAGCCAACGACGCCATCCGCGCTGGCCGCGTTGCGCGGATCAGGCATCGACGTCGTGATGGCGACGGGCGATAACGCCGCGACGGCTGCAGCGGTTGCGCGCGATCTCGGTGTCGAACGCGTGCACGCGGATTTGTTGCCGGGAGACAAGCTTGCGCTGGTGCGCGAATTGCAATCCGCGGGCCGGATCGTTGCCATGGCCGGCGACGGTATCAACGACGCTCCGGCGCTCGCACAGGCGAACGTCGGCATCGCGATGGGAACCGGTACCGATATCGCGATGGAAAGCGCGGCGGTCACGCTCGTCAGCGGCGATCTCGGTGGGGTCGTCAAGGCGTTTCGTTTGTCTCGGCTGACGATGCGCAATATTCGCCAGAACCTGTTCTTTGCGTTTGCCTACAACACGCTTGGGGTGCCCATCGCTGCCGGCGCGCTATACCCCTGGCTGGGTTTCCTGTTGTCGCCGATGATCGCGGCGGCAGCGATGAGCCTCAGTTCCGTATCGGTCATCGGCAACGCCCTGCGTTTACGCCGCGTCGATATTTCCCGCGATCGCTGAAGGCGAGGCGTACTAGCGTTTGCGGACTCCGTCGAGGCTGGCGCTGATGGAATGGCGCAGCCATTCATTCGCGGGGTCGCGATGGAACCGCTCGTGCCAATACAACTTTACTTTGAACGACGGCAGATTGATCGCGGGTTCGACGATCCGCACCCGGTGGCCACTCCCGAGCGACTCGGCGACCCCGATCGGCACCGTGGCGATAAAATTGGAGCGTTCGACGAGGAGCGCTGCGACGAGAAAATTATGCGTAACCACACGAACCTGCTCCGGCGGGCATAACTCGAGCAGTTGTTTTTCGATTTGTTCGTGGACGTGCCCGAGACCTTGTGCAGACACGATAATGTGCTGAGCGCGTTCGTAATCAGCTTTGGTCAGTTTGCGACCGATCGTCGGGTGGTCTTCGCGCACGAGGCAGGCGTACTGCTCGGCGTATAGCGGACGTTCGTGGATACCGGCGTACAGTTTCGGATAGGCACCGAACGCGATGTCGGCCTCGCCGGACTCGAGTTGGCTGATCAGCGAACCGAGGCCGAGGGGTAACGCCTCGAGCGTGATTTGCGGGGCGGCAGTCTCAAGTAATGGCACGATACGGGGCAACAGCATCATATGCCCGACCTCGGAGGCCGCGATGCGAAACGTCCGGCGCGAGACAGCCGGGTCGAAGCTATGCCGCCGGGTCAGCTGCGCATGATAGAGGTTGAGTAATTCATCGACGACGGGCGCAACTTCGAGCGCGCACGGGGTTGGTTCCATCGCGCGTTGCGTGCGCACGAACAAGGGATCATCGAAGTGCGTGCGTAAACGGGCGAGGCTGCGGCTTATCGAGGGTTGCGACAGGCCGAGCACGCTCGCGACCCGGGTGACCTGGCGTTCCCGCATGAGTGCCTGGAAGACCTGCAGCAGACTGAAATCGAGTGTCGTATTATTCATAATGTGAATATAATTTATGCGATTATCATGCTTGTAAAGCATAGTTCAAAAGGCCAGACTCCACACCACATTCACGCGCATGACACATTCGCTCGCACAGGAGAATTGAGATGACTGCAGATGTCCCCGCCACAGCACTGAAAGGACACCACCACATTACGATTGGGGTAGGCAAACCTCAGGAAGATTTCGATTTTCATACGAAGGTGCTGGGCCTTAAATGTGTCAAACGGACGCTGTTCTACGACGGCGCGATGCCGATCTATCACTTCTACTACGGCAACGACATGGGCGAGGAAAGTACCTTGCTCACGACATTTCCGGTCGCACACACCGGGGTCAAGGCGAAGCAGGGCGTGGGGCAGGTCAGTTATGTCAGCCTGTCGGTGCCGGAATCCGCGCTACCGTACTGGAAGGAGCGCCTTCAGGCGCACGATCTCGAGGTCACGGAAACGGAGCGTTTTGGTGAGAAGCATCTTGATTTCCGTTCCCCTCATGACATCCGCCTGTCGATGGTCGGCATCGCCGATGACGCGCGGGCACCGCGTACGGGCGGACCGGTACCGCCCGAGAATATGATCCGCGGGACCCACGCCTATGGGGTGAAAACACGCGACATGGATTTCATGGACGAATTCATGGAAGTTGCGTGGGGGTGTCGCAAAGAGGCTGACGATAAAAATCTCGTTCGCTATGCAATGGGCGACGGCGGCAGCGGTACGTACACCGACTTCGAAATCGAGCCCGCAGAGAAGAGCGGCAGCTGGATCGTCGGCGAAGGTGCAATTCACCATGTTGCCTACAACTGCCCCAGCCGCGAAGCTCAGGACAAGATAAAATTTTTCGTCGAAGGCATGGGCTACACGGACTTTTCCGATGTGAAGGATCGTGGTTACTTCGATTCAATTTACGTGCGCACGCCGTCCGGCGCGTTGTTCGAGGCCGCCGTATCGCACGACCCGGCGTTTTTGTGCAACGAACCGTACGAAACGCTGGGTACGAAAGTGATGATGTCGCCGCAGATCGAAGCGAATCAGGAAGAAGTGATGAAAATCATCGGCGTGGTCGAAGGCTGAGTCGACGGGGTTGCGACACCCGGCCGTAGCGCCGGGTATTGCAAAACTGTTTCCGCGGCGCTCGCGGGGGGACCGTGAGACTTACTGCGATTCGGAGCCGGACGCGGCCAGGATTTCCTCACACACGGCAAAAATATCCGTATCGGCGCCGCACCCGAGTGCTGTCCGCGTGTCCTCGACGTCCACTGCGAACGCAATCGCGTCGTGACTGTCTTTCTCTTCGACGACGTGATCGTTGCAGTTGAGACCGTGTCTCGAGAACAATTCGGCAACAAAATCGCGGGCATAGCGCACTTCGCCGGTTGCGAAGATGAGCCGCTCTGGCGATTCGAGATCGAGCAGCGATCGAAACCACCCCATGTATTCGCGGGCCGATCCCCAGTCGCAATAAAAATCGAGCGTACGTACGGATTGTCGATATGTCCGATCACGCAGTGCGCCGGCAAGAATGCCGACGAGTATCGGGATGAAATAATCCGTGCCGCGACGCGTCGACTCGTGGTTGAAAAGATAGGCTACCGCGCCGAACACGCCATGCTCACGGGTGTAATGCGCGAGCAGATCGTCTGCGGCGATCTTCGTGATCGAATACAGACAATCGCCATGTTTCGGCGTCGATCGTGAAACGGTGTCGCACAGCGGATTGCCGAAAACCTTCGAAGAACTCGCGTACGCGACCCGCAAATCGCGATTGTGTACCCGTCCGTATTCGAGCACGACATGCAAAGAGCGGAGATTCACATTAAGGGCATCGCCCCAAACTGCTTCGTAGGGAAAACCTGAAGCGCCGTGGATCGCGGCGAGGTGGTAAACCTGCGTCGGTCCGAACTGTTCCAGCGCGCATCCGAGTTCGTCCGCGTCGCGCAGGTCCGTGTTCGTGTAGCGATATTGTGTTGTCGGCTCATTGTGCCGCGGTTCAGCCTGGCGGCCGAGGCCAAGTACCGCATCGCCCCGTGCCAGCAATTGTTCGACGAGCAGGCTGCCGTCCTGGCCGTTCGCTCCGAGTACGACGCTGCGTTGCGGCGAATTCAGCGCCACAACAGATTCTGCAGATCCTGCCCCATGCTGCCACCATCCTTGGCGGCCTGCGCGATCACGTCGTCGATGTTGTCTTTGCTGACGATTTCCAGCTCGGGCAGGGGGAAGATAAACGTCGTTCCATTCATCACCGTCTCGCGTTCACGTTGAAGAAATTCCCGTTTGAAGTGCCACGGCAGCACGAGGTAGTAATCCGGCTTGCGCGCCCGGGATTTTTCCTCGGAAATGATCGGAATGTCCGTGCCGAGCGTGAACGCGCCATCCTTGTCAGGATTCCGATCTGCGGCAGCCTCGGCAACGAGGCAATCGATGCCATACCATTGCAACAGGACGTTCCCTTTCGTCGATGCCCCGTAGATGTGGATGGTTTCCCTGCGGCGCCGGATATCGTAGAGCAGCGTGCGCGTGTCATCGCGCAGCCGGTCGATGTTCCCGCGGAATTCCCCGTACGGCGCCTCGGTATCGAGCGCCATGTCGAATTCGCGCATGCGCAGGCGTTTGAGGAAGGCGTCGTCGGATTTGCTGCCCCTGCCCGCGTTGCTCGCGTGGGTGACGTAGCACCGAATCGATCCACCATTGATATCGTTGATCTCGGCCTTGAACGCGCGCAGCCCTGCGGCCGCGAAAATATATTCGAGTGCGGCGAGGCTGTAATACTCCAGATGTTCGTGACAGATCGTGTCGAACGAGTTCTGCACTAGCATCAGCGGAAGGTAGGACATCTCCAGTACCCACACGCCTTTGTCGGCAAGTATCTGCTTGATACTTTTTGCAAATCCGACCGGGTCGTCGAGGTCGTAGTACATTGCGATTGACGTGATCACGTCGAACTTCGTGCTGCCGATAATCTGGTTCGCGCGTTCCGACGGGAATACCGTGTTGACCAGCGTCACGTTCAGCTCAGCCGGCATGTCGAGCGCAATGTCGGAAGGATCGACGCCGTAACGGTTCGTCGTATCGGGATAGTTCGCGAGCAGTGTGCCGTCGTTACAGCCGATATCGAGCGCCGTCAGCGACCCGTCGTCGTCGAAATTCGCGAGCGCCGAATCGACAATACCGGCGAGGTGATCGCGCATCGTCTGGTTTGTGCCGGAGCGATACCAGTAATTGCTGTAGAGCACATCGGGCGGAAACGTGTGTGCCAACTGGACGAGTCCGCAGGCGTCGCCGCCGGCAGTGACGTCGCATCGGACCAGGCGGGTCGGCAGTTTGCGCCGCGGCGGTTCCATCGTGCCTTCCTTCACGAAGGCACCCTGCAAACATTGTTCGCCCAGGTCGACAACATCAACCAGGTGCGGCGAACCGCAAACCCGACAACAATTGATATATCTTGGATGCACGATGGTTTCCTTAGCTTAGATTATGGTCCTGCTCTCGCCGGCAGGGCCGTCGAAATCCGGCATACGGGCGGTGAGCGCGTGGGGCGCCGCCAGGCGAGGCAGGGGGTGATGATTAATAGTCCTGATAGGATTTCTCTTCGACGATAGCGGACCCGACGAGAACGTTGATTTCTCGTTTCAGCGCGGCGCGCCGGTCATTCGTCTGATAGACGCTTCTTGCGAGCGAAACGAAGCTCGCCCCGAAATCCTTGTTGCGTTCATGTTCGCGGATATCGTCTTCCAGGTTCCAGATTTCGACATTAACGTCTTTCAAGGCGCTGCACAGCGCCTCCAGAGCGGGGGATTCGGGAACATCTGACCGGTAAATCGTGCGCAAGGTGTCTAATTCCCTCCGCACGTTCGACAGTTTGTCGGGGTCGTCGATTCTGTCCGCCTTGATTTCGAGGATGCCGATCTTGTCGGCGAGTTCCCCGACGGATATGTCGGCCTTGATCGCCGCCGCGGCCGGTTGGTCTTTTGTCCGTTGTGTCATAATTCCTGCCACGGGTCACATTCCCCGGAGCCAGTCCTCGCTGTATAGCGGCCCCAGATCGCGAAGACGGGCTTCACGACCATCCTCGATGCAAATAACCGGCATGTCCTCGATCAGTTTCAGGCGCTGTGCGCCGGCAGTATGCGACAACGCTCCGTCGCGGTCGCGCGAATCGCGGTGCCGGGAGGGGTACGCCGTGATGTTCGACAGTTTTGGTTCGAGTACGCTGAACTGCTCCTCGAGTACGAAAAACGCGTTGATGCCGTTCGAACACGTGCCAACGAACCGGTAGCCTTTTTCTTCGGCGGCGTGACGGACGGCTCCGATCGATGCGCCGAAATACAGCCCGGAGTAATGTGCGTCGAAACGGCGAAATCCGGAATCGTAGGGGACCGTAACCGGGACCGTATCGCCGAGTATCGGGTTGTATTCAACGACGAGGATCGATGGGCGAGCCGCTTCGATCGCCTTGAGGATCCAGTAATCATTTCCGTCGATATCGATACTGAGCAGGCCAATATCGCCGCCGCAACCGTTCGCACTCAGGAGGTCGTTGATGTTCTCGCGGGTGATGAAGGCCGTGACGGCTTGCAGATCGTGTTTCCAGTAAAGCGGGCCGGAGCGCACGGAACGCATGTGAGATTCGCTGCCGTCCATGATCAGTCCGCGCCAGTTACGGTTTTCGATCAGGAACCGGGTGTTCGCCTCGGTATAGTTCTCGACTCCGAATTCGACAAACGTCGTCTCGGCACATGTGATGTTCTGGATCAGCCATTCGAGGATCCCGTCTTCGCCCCATTGCGAATAGACCCGGAATTCTGCGTCGCTGAGGTCGTTCAACATTGTTTTGTCACGCAGCATCCAGCAACTCTGGCGTCCCAGCAGCATCAATTGCCGGTCATTAACGTCGGCCGCGCCGAGCAGGCGCCGGGGCAGATTGCCGATGATTCGCGCGGCGCGTTTGATTTTATGCAGCAACGATTTCATCCCTGTGGGGGTTCCGCATCGTGACGGAGACGCCGACAAGGTCACGCCGGAAGCAGGCCGCCGTGTCCGCCCGACGAAGTTGTCGTTCGGACACACGAACCACTGCCCCGCGCCATGAGGGGTGGGCGGTAGCGTCTTCGCGGAAACGGTTCCGCGGCTTGATCGTGTAATGCGCCGACATGTCGTGTGAATGTTGAATCGCGCCTGTCGCCTTGTCATCTGTAACCGCACAATCGGATCAGCCTCCGATCAACCGGTCTGTTGTCTCGATTCTACCCGCCCCCGGGCGGCGGTCTGTACCCGTCGGTCATCGGGGCGCGCCCGGGCACGACCGGGAGAGCTGATTGTACCCGTCTGCCCGCTCAGGGCGTCTTTCTCCCGTCATCGTTCGCCATTGTCTGCAGTGGGTCCCGCGGCGACCAATGTGCGATCGCGGCGTCGCAGCCATGCTGTGCTCTGCTCAAATCCCGTTTTCGCTCTTGATTGTCGCGAGCGGCCATTTTCCGCTTCCGGTGCTTGTTCGCGCGATGCGTCATTGCATCCTTCTTATCGTCAAATACGTGCCGTATCTTCAGGGCAATTGTCCCGGCCGGCGGTCCCGGTGCGGGTGTACCGCCGGCCGCGGGAATTCAGCCTTCCCGCCGTTTCGGCGAGCCCCAGCCAGGGTTCCGGCTGACCCGGTGGGCGTTCGGCCCCGCGGCGCTGTTATACCAGCCGGGGTCGCTGAAATCGCCTTGCCGGAGGTCGTCGCGGACTTTGATGATGGTGAACATACCGCCCATCTCCAGATTTCCGAATGGGCCCCGACCCATCATCATCGGCAGGGTGTTGTCGGGGCCCGGGTGGTGACCCATTTCAGCGTGTGCCTGGTGTTCTGCCATCCCGCTTTGGCCCATGGCCACGTAACCCGGAAGCACTTCGCGGATTTGGTCCGCGAGTGAACCCTGATCGACCCCGACCGGACTGGCGACGTCGTGTCCCATGGCATTCATCGTGTGGTGGGCCATATGACAATGGAAAATCCAGTCGCCGGGTACCGCGGTAAATTCAATGTCGCGCGTCTGGCCGACCCCGATAATCTCCGTCGATTCCGTTCGCCAGGCCGATTGGGGCCAGCGCCCGCCGTCCGATCCGGTCACCGCGAACTGCACCCCGTGCATATGGATCGGGTGATTCCACATCGATAAATTCCCGACGCGCACCCGTACTCGTTCACCGCTGCGGGCGACCAGCGGGTCGATGGCCGGAAAGACCTTGCTATTCATCGTCCACAGATCGAAATCGACCATCACCGACGGGTTCGGGCGAAACGTTCCCGGGTGCAGCGACCAGTTATGCAGTAACAAACAGTAATCGCGATCGATCGTGCGTGGTTCGCCGTCGCGCGGGTGAATAACGAACATGCCCATCATGCCGAGCGCCATCTGCACCATTTCATCGGCGTGCGGGTGATACATATGCGTCCCGTGCTGTTTCAGGTCGAATTCATACGCGTAGGTTTCGCCCGGCTGGATCGATGGTTGCGACAATCCGCCGACACCGTCCATACCGCTCGGCAGCAACAAGCCGTGCCAGTGGATTGTCGTATGCTCCGGCAGCCGGTTGGTGACATATATCCGCACGCGGTCGCCTTCGTTTGCCTCAATCGTGGGGCCCGGGGTCGTGCCGTTGTAACCCCAGCACGTTGCGACGGATCCCGGCGCGAACTCGTGCTCGATTTCCTCGGCGACCAGGTGGAACTCTTTCACGCCGTTGTTCAGCGTGTAGGGCAGTGTCCAGCCGTTCAGCGTTCGCACGGGCGCGGTGGGCGAAGTCGCGGGTTGTAAGTTTTTCGACGGCGCGGTTGCTGGTACCGCTTCGGTCCGGGGCGCATTCCAGGCCGCGGCGTTAGCGATGGCGCCGAGACCCGCGAGCTTGAGTAACTTTCGTCGCAGATTCATTGCCGGTCTCCGGGCTCACCGCCCTCGCGTGTCAGCGCGCCGTCCGATGCGGGCTTGATCTTCCGCTGCGGTGCGGTCAGCGTCTTCGTTTCGAGGACCGGTTGAATGCCCGACGGTTCGCTCGGCAACGCCGTGCCGACTTCTCGCGTCAGCGAAACCCGCGCGAGCCAATAGTCCCTCAGCGCGTCGATGTATCCCGCATACGCGTCGTATTCCGCCGCTTTCGCGATGAGTGACTCAAACGGGCTGACGATCATGAAGTTCTGCATTTCCTGCGTCCGTCGCACAATGTTTCTTCGCGCCGGAATAAACTCCTCCCGATAAATATCGACTCTTTCGCGTGCCGCACCGACGCGGTTATGGGCGAGGTCGATGGCGTGTTCCAGAGCCAGGATCAGGGTGTCGAGCATCGCGCGTCGTTGCTCGAGACTGGCTTCGGCGCGCGCAACCCGGCCCTGGCCCTGGTTGAACAGCGGTAGTTCTGCCGCGAGAGCCGGTCCAATCAACTGCGAGTCGTCGATATCACGCTCGAACTCGACCCCGGTTTCGATCTCGCCGAGGTAGCGATAACGCCTTGTGACCGACAGCGCGTACTCGTGAACGCCGACCGCGCGGGTTGCGGCCTTGAGGTCGAGGCGTTGTTCCTTCGCTATGGCGTGCAGCGACGAAAGATCGTCTTCCCGGGGTACTGGCAATGGCAGACCGCCGGGAAGTTGCAGCAGGCGCTCGCCGGAGATCCCGAGCACTTGCTTCATTTGTATCAGGGCACCCTCGGCGTCCGCGGCCGCCACCGAGGCGTCCAGATCCGCTTCGCTGACTGCCGCCTCGGCGCGGTTCAGTTCGAGCTGGTTGATATTGCCGGCGGCAAAGTATTGTTGCGCGAGCGCTGCCGACAGCCGCATTGCCTGCGCGGCCAGGGTGACCAGTTCCGCTCGCTGCTTCGCGGCTACGGCGGACACGTGTGCGGCAACAACATCCTGCGCGAAATCAAACAGCTCGGCCGCGACTTCATAGCGGATCAACTCAGCTTGCTGAGCGGCCATTTCGCGCCTTGACGACAGCAACACGACGTCGGTCACGCTCTGGATCAACGCGGCGGTGATGCGCAGCACCGTACTGCTCGCGTCGCTGTTCAGGGCGCCAAGTGACACTGTCGGGTTAGACAGGCGACTGGCATCGTAGACGTCGGCCGCCGCAATGCCGAGACGCGCATAAGCGGCGCGCAACCGGGGATTGTTCACCAGCGCGATTTGTACGGCGCCTGAGGGTTCGAGTGGCCGGGCGAGTAGTGCGCTGATTCGTGTGTCGAGCGCCGCAGGGTCGTCGGTTGCGGTGGATGGCATTGCGGTTCGTGAGGCAAGCATCCCTTCGACTTCGTCGATCCGGGGATCGGGCAGCGTCGTCGCGCAACCCGCCGCAACAACGGCAGCGGCCAACGTGATCAATTTCAGGGTCTTCATCGATTCACTCCATTCGTTTCAATCCGCGGGCGAGGTGCCTCCGCGACAGAATTCAAACCTGGAGTGATATGGGCGGGCGCAGCACGGGCGGGATGACCTGCGGTAAAAATCGACGGGCGCTGCGACCGTTGTATTCGTTGTGGCGGGAATCGAAGGCTAAACGGAGAACAGTGTCGCCGGGTTGCCACGCGCTCTGGATGGCGCAGCCGTTGCCGCAATCCGGGCCGCACGCGCATCCGTGTGTCGCCGGTTCGTCGCTACCGTCTACCGGCATGTCGGTCAATTGGGGGGCGTCATGGTTGTGCGTCCCACCGCCTGTTTGCGGCGGCGCAGTCTCCGCGACGGTCGGATGATCCGCGCAATGCAGGTCCGCGCGCACGATCGCGGCACCGTGCAGCAGCAGTGCGGTGCTGAGCAAGCAGCAGAGTAATTTGCGCGACACGATCACGTCTGCCAGTGTCCGCCAAACACCGGTAGGTGGCAAGCGCAGGGAAGGTTCTCAGGACGTGTGCGAACTCAGGCCGGAAACAGGAAGCGTTCCCGGCTTTATTCGCACTGGCCGCCGTAATACTATCGATATGATCTCACCGCCCGAAACGCTATTGCCGGAGGACCCATGACCCGACTCTTTTCGCATCGCCATCGCCCCGTCTCGAAGGGTGCATTCCCGTTGGAAAGCCTGGCCCGGCGACCTGATGTCCCGGCTAACGTTCCGCGTGGATTGACCGCACCGTTCTCGGTCGGCGCGCCGGAAGCGCCGCTGTCCCTGCGGAACTCGATGCAGGAGTACTTCAATATCATGGACCGGATGCGCGTCGGCCCGACGGCGCCGGCCGTGTCGCCGATTCCGGAGGATCTAATCGAACGCAGCGAGCATTTGAAAGCGGCGTGCTACTACATGGATGCAAGCATGGCGGGTGTTTGTGCCCTGCCGTCGGCCGCGATCCTCGATACGCCTGTTGTCAACGCCGCACTCGCCGCAGCCGCGGAGCGGGAATACGCTGCCGGGTCCGCCGCTAACGTCATGGCCGAAACGAGTGTGCGCGAGGGCCGCGAGGCGTGGGCCCGTGCAGCGGAAGCAGAACAGCAATTCGATCATGGTTTCGCGCTCGTCATCCTGTGCGAATACACGCGCGAACCCGATGCGAGCGAACCGGGTGGCGAGTGGCTCGTGGGCACGCAGGCGCAACGCGCCGCGTTGAGAGGCGCGGAGGTCGGCGCGTTGATGGTGAATTACCTGCGCTTTCTCGGTTTTGAATCGCGTCTCCACACCGCGACCGCGAGCGATGTCGATCTGAACCGCCTCGCGGTCGAATGCGGGCTTGCGGAGTATGTCGGCAGCAATGGCACGGGTCGATGCGTCAACCCGTTTGTCCCGGCCGGCTTCGGCCTTGCGGTGGTCACGACCACAATGGCGCTGGCAGCGGATCAACCGCTCGCGGCCGGGGTTGGTACGAAATCGCCCGGTTTCAAATGGTGGCTTGGATTCGGCGGTACCCGGTCCGGGCGCGCGGGCGCGCTGTACCAGGATCGTCCGTTTCATCTCGGTCCGTATCCGATGGAAACGGTTAAACGCGTCGCGGAACCGACGACGATCATCGACGGCCCGAACATCCCGCGGGCGCCGAAGCGGCACGACATGTTTATCCGCGCCGCGATGGGCGACCTGGGCGCGAAGGCGCAAAAGGAACTCGACGGCTTTCGTATGATCACGAAGTCGCCGTTCGGCCACGCCATGGTGCCGGTCCTCGGCGGGATGGTGCCGCTGCAGTACGGCGAAGAGTCCGGAACCGTCACACCCGGTACCGAAGACGCGGAGAAAAACGCCGCTGCCGTGAAAGCAGCACTGTATTACCTCGGCGCCGACATGGTCGGCATTTGCGAGATTCCCGATTACGCGTGGTATTCGCACGATATCGACGGAACGGAGATCAAGCCTTATCACAAGTACGCCATTTGCGTTCTCATCGATCAAGGTTATGAAACGATGGAGGGCGCGAGCGGTGACGACTGGATATCGGGCGCGCAAAGCATGCGTGCTTACCTGCGCGCACAGCTGACCGGCGGAGTCGTCGCAGACCACATCAGAGGACTCGGCTATTCGGCGCGCGGGCACAGCGTGATGGATCAGGACGTACTGCATATTCCGCTGATACTGAATTCGGGGCTCGGCGAATTGTCGCGGATCGGCGAGCTCGTATTGAATCCGTTCGTCGGACCCCGCTTCAAATCGGGCATCATCACGACGAATATGCCGTTGGCAGTCGATCAACCGATCGATTTCGGTCTCCAGGACTTCTGTACGAAGTGCAACAAGTGCGCACGCGAATGCCCCGTGACGGCCATTCCGTTCGGGGACAAGATCATGTTCAACGGTTACGAAATGTGGAAGCCGGATGTCGAGAAGTGCGCGCGCTACCGGATTACGAACTCGGCCGGGTCGATGTGCGGTCGTTGTATGAAAACCTGCCCCTACAACCTCGAAGGGATACTCGCGGAGCGGCCGTTCCACTGGGCCGCGATGCATCTTCCGTTCGCACGGGAATGGATCGCGAAACTCGACGACAAGGTGGGTAACGGCCGCATCAACCCGGTGAAGAAGTGGTGGTGGGATCTGGATTCCGACGATGACGGCAACGTGGTTACGGCGAAAAAATCGAATGCGCGCGAGCTGGTTTTTCGTCCCCCGCTAAAACCCGAAGATCAGAAGCTCGGTTGTTATCCCCCGGATATCGCACCACCACCGGTGACGGCGGAACCCGTCGCGCCGGATCGCAAGGAGGCACTGATCCGCTACCGCGCCGCGCAAAAACCCGGCGAGTATCGCAAGGCATGAATCGGGACGCGCCGGGATTAACGATTAATGCGCCGCGGGAGCGGCGAGGCAATGGCAACAGAGCGAACGCAACCAATGAGTGAACCCCGTGATCGCATTGTCGCCGGGTGGTTGCTCTCCTGTTGCGCACTGGTGTTCGCAATGGTCGTGCTCGGTGGTGTGACCCGCCTGACCGGTTCGGGCTTGTCGATGGTCGACTGGCGCCCGGTAACCGGCATACTACCGCCGCTGAGCGACGCCGAGTGGGCGGATACTTTTGCCGCCTACCAGCTCTCGCCCGAATTCCGGAAAATAAATCACGCGATGGACGTGAACGACTTCAAGGGTATTTTCTGGCTGGAATATCTGCACCGCGTGCTCGGGCGCCTGATCGGTCTCGCGTTTTTTGTCCCCATGCTGTTTTTCTTCTGGCGCGGCTACATCCATGCCGCGGCCTGGCCGAAGTACGTGGTTATGTTCGCGCTCGGCGGGCTGCAGGGGTTGCTCGGGTGGTACATGGTTAAAAGCGGTCTGATCGACAATCCTCACGTGAGCCAGTACCGCCTCGTCGCGCACCTGAGTGCCGCGTTTGCGATTTACGCCTACATGTTATGGATCGCACTCGGGTTGTTGTATGCGAGCGGCGATGGACCGTCACACCGCTGGCTGCCGCGCGGCATCGCGCTGACGATACTGATTGCGGTTACGATAATTTCGGGTGGCTTTGTCGCGGGTCTGAATGCCGGTCATGCCTACAATACGTTCCCGCTCATGGGCGGTGAGTGGGTACCGCCGGGAATGCTGGCGTTCGATCCGGCGTGGCGGAATTTTTTCGATAACGTGGTGACGGTCCAGTTCGATCATCGGGTGCTGGCCGTGACCACGTTCTGCCTCGTCACCTGGTTCTGGTTTCGATCCCGGCGCGTCGGGTTGTCGCGGCGGGCGCGGAATGCAACGCACGCATTGTTCGCCGCGGCGACAGTCCAGGTCACGCTTGGGATTTCAACCCTGGTGCTTCACGTCCCGGTGGCGCTCGCAGCGGCTCACCAGGCGATTGCGCTCGCTCTCCTGACGTGCGCACTGTTGGTATGCCATGCCCTCAGCGGCATTGGTCACGTTTCCCGCCAACCGTGAATGCCCCCGCGTCGTCGCGGACGCCAGGCTAACGCCGGCGGGACGACATCACCGGCCCGGTGCCGGGGCAGTCTGATCCGGGGAATTGCTTCCGGCGATTGATGTTCATCCGATAACAAACCGACCGTCATTGGGGCCCGCTTTTTACGATATGATTAAATTATCGCAAGATCGCGGGTGAAACCGAGTATGGCCACGCCAGAATCCCACCTCAAAGCCGGCACGGAGATGCGGTCGCGGCTCCGCTTCATGCCCGATTCCGGCCAAATCTGGCTCGACGAGCAGCGCATGATCATGGTCCATGCAGGCGCCATGGGTGAACTGCGCAGCGAACTGATCGAGACACTGGGGTACGACCGCGCCCGCGGGGTGCTCACCCGTATGGGCTACGCGTCCGGGACGCGCGACGCGGCATTCGTACGGCGATTGTTTCCGAACGCGAGCGACAAGGATGTCTACGTAATGGGCGCGCAGCTGCATAACCTCGAAGGCATCGTTAACGTCCGCCCGGTCCGGTTTGATATGAACGTCGCCCGGGGCGTCTGTGAGGGCGAGTTCATCTGGGAAAATTCCTATGAAGCCGAGGTGCACCGGGCGCATTTCGGTGTCGATACGACCCCCGCCTGCTGGATGCAGATTGGTTACGCAGCCGGGTATACCTCGGAGCTGTTCGGCAGCTTTGTGCTGTATCGGGAGGTTGAATGCGGTGCGATGGGCGATCGGCATTGCCGCATCGTTGGCCGGCCGCTCGCTGAATGGGAAGACGCCGAGCAGGACCTGAAATATTTTCAGCCGGAAAGCCTCGCCGATCGATTGATGGAACTGCAGACGCAAGTGGAACTGTTACGCGCCGCGCAACAGGACAATGACGGGGCCGGCGAACTCATCGGCGAAAGCGAAAGTTTCAAAGCGGCCTTTGCCATGATCGAGAAGGTCGCGGCGAGCCAGGTGACGGTTATGTTGCTGGGCGAAACCGGCGTCGGCAAAGAGATGTTTGCGCACCGGATCCATGAACTCAGCACCCGCGCCAATGGCGCGTTCGTCGCGGTCAATTGCGCAGCGATACCGGAAGATTTAATTGAATCCGAACTGTTCGGGGTGGAGAAGGGTGGTTTTACGGGCGCCAGCCGCTCGCGTCCAGGCCGGTTCGAACGCGCTCACGGGGGGTCCCTGTTTCTCGACGAGGTCAGCGAGCTGTCGCCCGTCGCGCAGGCGAAACTGCTGCGGGTATTACAGGAGGGCGAAATTGAACGCATCGGCGATACGGCGATCCGTCGGGTCGACGTACGCGTCATCGTTGCGACCAACATCGATCTCGAGGTCGCGGTTGCAGAAGGCCGGTTCCGCGCCGACCTGTTCTATCGGCTGAACCCCTATCCCGTGTCGATTCCGCCGCTGCGAGAGCGGCTCCACGATATCCCCTTGCTCGTACAGCATTTCATCGACAAATATTCCGTTGCGCACGGCAAACAGGTCGCTTCCGCCACGAGCGAAGCAATGTCGGCGCTGCTCGATTACGTCTGGCCGGGTAACATTCGCGAGCTCAAGAACATCATCGAACGCGGGATCATATTGACCGGCAATGGTGAGGCCATCGAACCGGCCAGTCTGTTGCCGCGAAACCCGGTGCCCAGCACGGCACCGGCCGGCGTCGCCGACCCGGGTGCTTCACGCATCGATAATCTGCTTGAATCCGTTATCCATGACGGGCTGAGCTTTGAGGACGTTGAAAGTCGCCTGTTGCGGCTCGCGGTCGAACGGGCAAACGGGAACCTGAGCGCGGCCGCCCGGGCGCTCGGTATGACCCGTGCACAACTGGCCTACCGTCTGAAGCGCACGCGCGATAGCGAAGCATGAGGTCGGAGCTGACTGGTGCGGGTGAATACTGGCCCGAAAGTTATGCACCGGGTGAGAATTTGATGAAATGATTAAATCAAGGTCATCCGAATGTTACGAATTGAACAAATTAACGCACCGCAACAGCGTACCAGAAAATAATTAAATACCTGTAAATCAAAATGATACGGAAAGCTGGCACAGATGCTGCACTAACTGGCACCGTTGCAACGGCGGATTCAGCATGGGGACGATAACGAAACTCGATTTCGCGGACACGATATCGACCCGCTACATTCGGGTGACCAACGAGGACCACCGCGGATTCATCGAATTTCAATTTTCGATTGGCGATCCGAGCCTGTACCTCGAAATGACCCTGCCGCCGGATGCTTTTGAAGAATTTTGTCGCGAGCACGCGGTGCGCAGACTGACCGAAGCCGAAGGTGCGGCGGTTGATGCGAGCGAACGACGCTGGCGTTTTGGGGACGATGCGGAGGAAAACACTTAATGTCGATTGAAATCAAAACGACGTCGGTCGAACCGATACGTAAGACGTTCGACCACATTGCGGCGAAAATCGGACCGGACAAGGCGGCAACGCGCTATCAGGAGGCGGTGTGGGGGTTGCAACCCCAGGTGAATCTGCACTACCGGCCGACGTGGCAGCCCGAGAAACTGCTCTACGATCCGTCCCGCACCGCGGTGGTGATGGAGGATTTCGATGATCTCATCGATCCGCGCCAGTATTACTACGGTACCTGGACCATCCAGCGCGGCAAACAACAGGATTCGCAGGAAAAGAATTTCAATTTCGTGGAATCGCGCGGACTGCTTGGCAGCCTTGACCCGGCCTTCCGGGGCAAAATCGCGCAACTCGTGGTGCCGCTGCGGCACGTTGCCTGGGGCGCGAACACGAATAACAGCTACACCGCGGCCTATGGATTCGGCGCGCCGATGACGTCAGCGGCGGCGTTGCAAATGATGGACAACCTCGGGGTTGCGCAATACATCACACGAATTGGCCTGATTCTCGCGGAAAACGACTCCGGTGCGCTGGATGTTGCGAAGGCGCTGTGGATGGAGGACGAGCGCTGGCAGCCGATGCGCGCGCTCGTCGAAGAGGCGATGGTGACGAAAGACTGGTTCGAATTACACGTCCTGCAGAATTTTCTGATCGACGGAGCCGTCTACCCCCTCGTGTTTGACAAGTTCGATGCCGACGTTGCACGTGCCGGCGGCGCCGCGTTTTCGATGATGAACGAATTCACCGACGAATGGTTCGCAGAATCATCACGCTGGGTCGATGCGGTCATCAAGCGCGCGGCGCAGGAATCCGAAGCCAACAAGTCGGCCATCTCGGGCTGGATCGCAAAGTGGGTGCCGCGGGTGCAGGGGGCGGTGAAACCGCTCGCCGATTTCGCCTTTGACGGTAACGGAACGCCGGCACTCGACGAGGTGATGGACCGACTCATGGCCCGCGCGACGAAAGCCGGGCTGGACGTATAGGAGCGCAATCATGGCAGATAACGTATTTATCGCATTTCAGAACAATTCCGAGGCACAGCCGATCATCGAAGCGATCCTCGAGGACAACCCGTCCGCGGTGGCGAACGAATCGCCAGGTATGGTCAAAATCGACTGCCCCGGGCGACTCGTCGTGCGACGCGAAACGGTCGAGGAAAAGGTCGGACGCGATTTCGATCTGCAGGAAATGCATATCAACCTCGTTTCGCTGGGCGGCAACGTCGACGAAGACGATGACGAATTCGTGATTGCGTGGAATACGTAAACGCGCGACCTGAACAATCCCGGCAAACAGAACAACCAGTAGTTGTCGAAGAGGAAAACCGATGGCCAAACCAAAGCGGATAGGACTGAAAGAAAAGTACAGCCTCATGACGAGGGGTCTTGACTGGGAAACGACGTACCAGCCGATGGACGAAGTCTTCCCCTACGATAACTACGAAGGGATCAAGATCGTCGACTGGGACAAGTGGGAAGACCCGTTCCGGCTGACGATGGATTCCTACTGGAAGTACCAGAGCGAGAAAGAGCGCAAGCTCTACGCCATCCTCGATGCATTCCAGCAGAACAATGGCCAGCTCAATATTACCGACGCCCGCTACATGAGTGCGGTCAAGTTATGGATCCAGGGGATCACACCGCTCGAGTACGCGGCGCACAGGGGATTCGCGCATGCCGGTCGATCTTTTCGCGGCGCCGGCGCGCGGGTCGCGTGCCAGATGCAATCCATCGACGAACTGCGCCACGCGCAAACCCAACTGCACGCTTTCAGTCACTACAATAAATTTTTCAACGGCATGCATGGATTTGCGCACATGCGCGACCGTGCCTGGTACCTGTCGATTCCGAAGAGCTTCTTTGAGGACGCCATGAGTGCCGGTCCGTTCGAGTTCGTGACTTCGATCTCGTTCGCGTTCGAATACGTACTGACAAACCTGTTATTCATGCCCTTTGTTTCCGGTGCCGCCTACAACGGTGATATGGCCACGACGACGTTCGGTTTTTCCGCGCAATCGGATGAGTCCCGGCACATGACCCTCGGACTCGAAGTCGTAAAATTTATGCTCGAACAGCACGAGGACAACGTTCCTATCGTGCAGGCCTGGCTCGACAAGTGGTTCTGGCGCGGTTATCGCCTGCTGGGGCTCGTCGGTACGATGATGGATTACATGCTGCCGAAAAAGGTGATGTCGTGGAAGGAAGCGTGGGAGATTTACTGGGAAGAAAACGGGATCGCCCTGTTTCATGATCTGAGCCGCTACGGCATTGAGTTGCCCCGGCATCATGAAGTTGCGAGCAAGGAAAAGAACCGCATCACCCATGAGCTGTGGTCGACGCTATATCAATACGGCAATGCCCTCGGTCTGCACACCTGGGTTCCGGAAGACGAAGAGCTGGACTGGATGTCTGAAAAGTACGGTACCGAGTTCGATACGATGTACCGTCCCCGCCTCGAGTTTTTCCGCGAACGCGAACAGGCCGGCGAACGCTATTTCAACAACCGTCTGCCGATGGTGTGTCAGGTGTGCCAGATTCCGGTGTTCTTCACCGAGCCTGACGATCCGCAAACGCAGTGCGTTCGCATCGTCGAATGGGCCGATACGAAGCATCATTGCTGTTCTGACGGTTGTGCGGATATTTTTCGGCGCGAGCCCGAGAAATACGTGCAGTCGCTGATACCGCCACAGCAGATTTACCGCGGTGAATGCGGCGGCGCGACGAACATATTCGAGTACGCGGCCTGGCTGCATCTCGAAAAGGACGTCGATACGGGCGAATTCAACGGGTCGCCCGATCATCGTAACTGGGAAGCGTGGGCGGCAGAGCAACCAACCCCGCAGTCCAACTCCGACGAAGCTGCCTGAGGAGATCCGACATGACGGTAAAACACCTGGGTGACAGCTACGAATACAAATCGGAAAACCGCGAGGAGGGTTACGGCGGCGACATCAATTTCTACATTCAGTGGGAACAGCACCTGATGTACGCGTGTCCCTCGGCGTATCGTGCGCCGGTGGACCTGATCCTGCGGGATTTCATGGAACAAATGTTCAAACCTGATTACCAGGCCCACCCGGATGCGGACAAGCTCGACATCGACACGCTGGAGTGGCAGCTCGATCAGCAAGCGTGGCAGCCGGACCTGGACAAGAGCCTGAAGGACAATGGCGTTGGCCATATGAGCTATCTGCAGGTTCGTTCGCCGGGTCTCGAAGGTATGCACGGTTGCGGTAACTAGGCGGCAGATCGTGGGTTACCAGGTCACCATCGAACCGCTCGGGGAGACGATCGAAGTCGAAGACGGCCAGTCGATCCTCGACGCGGCCTTGCGCGCCGGCATCTGGCTCCCGTATGCGTGTAATCACGGTTTGTGCGGGACCTGCAAGGTCGATGTGCTCGAGGGTGTGGTCGAGCACAATAACGCCTCTCCGTTCGCACTGATGGATGTCGAGCGCGACGAGAACAAGACACTCGCGTGTTGCGCGACGCTCGAATCGGACATCGTGATCGAAGCCGAAGTTGATGAAGACGAGGATGCGCAACAAATCGCGGTCGAAGACCGGGTTGGGGTCGTATCCCGTATAGAATCGCTGACCCCGACGATCAAGGGCATCTGGCTCGACGTCGATGGCGACGGCGTCGAGTTTCAGGCTGGTCAGTACATCAATCTCAATGTGGCCGGTCTCGAACACCCGCGGGCTTTCTCGATTGCCAGTTCGCCGTCCGAACGAAATTCTATCGAATTGAATATTCGCCGCGTCGAAGGCGGCGCGGCGACAACTTACCTTCACGACGATCTGAAGATCGGCGATGAAGTGTCGTTTACCGCACCGCTTGGCCGGTTTTTCGTACGCAAGTCTGCACCTGAGCCGGTGCTTTTCCTCGCCGGCGGCTCAGGCTTGTCGAGCCCGAAGTCGATGGTGACCGATTTGCTGGAAAACGGGGATCCCCGGGACATTACGCTACTGTACGGCGCACGCTCACGTGACGAGTTGTACTACTACGATTTGTTCTCGGGGCTCGCCGAAGAACACGCAAATTTTACCTACCTGGCCGCACTGTCGGACGCGGACGATGCCAGTGGCTGGGATGGCGCGACCGGTTTTGTCCACGAGCTTGCGGAACAGCATTTCGACAAACGTTTTGACGGGCACAAGGCCTACCTGTGTGGGCCTCCGCTGATGATCGATGCGTGTATTACGGCGCTGATGCAGGGACGCCTTTTTGAAGAACATATCTTTATGGAATCGTTCCTGACGGCCGCGGACGGTGCGGAACCGGCCCGTCGCAGTGCGTTGTTCAAAAAATTCTGACCGTTCATGGACGCGGGGCAATACGAGATCACGATTGCCGACAGTGGCGACCAGTTTACCTGCCGCGACGGCCAGAACGTTCTGCTCGCGATGGAGCGCCTCGGCCGACAAGGGATCCCGGTCGGTTGCCGGGGTGGGGGATGCGGTATCTGTCGGGTCCAGGTGCTCGGAACGGGCAATTACCGAACATTGAAGATGAGTCGCGCACAAGTGAGCGAAGCAGACGAGGCCGAAGGCATTTGCCTCGCCTGCAAACTACTCCCCGAGGGTGATTTGACCATTCGCCCTCTGGGTCTGTTGCGCAAGCAATTGAATCAATGAAATCGACTGGCCACAATAAGGGCCGGCGACCAATCAGCTGAGCGGAGGAAACGAATATGTCATTTCATGGCGTAATGCGGCCGGGGCACACCTGCATACGGGTACTCGAAATGGAGCCGGCACTGACCCACTATGTTGACCATCTCGGGATGATCAAAACCGGTGAAGACGACCAGGGGCGTGTATACCTGAAAGCCTGGGACGAGCACGACTGTTTTTCAATCGTGTTGCGCGAAGCCGATGAACCCGGCATGGACTTCATGGGTTTCAAGGTTCACTCCACCGCCGATCTCGATCAGCTCGAAGTCGCTATCCGTGAATACGGGTGCGAGGTCGAGCGCATTCCCGCCGGTGAGCTGACGGGTTGCGGCCATCGCATCCGCTTCGCCATTCCGAGTGGACACCCCATCGAGCTTTACGCGGAGAAAGACTACGTTGGCAACGGCCTCGGCCGGCTGAACCCGGATCCTTGGCCCGAAGGTCTGAAAGGCATGCAGGTCAATCGCTACGACCACTGCCTGCTGTACGGGCCGAATATTCCCGATGTCGTCGATTTCTTCGTCAATGTACTTGGGTTCGCGCTGACCGAAAAAGTGATTGATCCGGATAACAATATGATCGGCGCGTTCCTGTCGTGTTCGAACAAGGCGCACGACATTGCCTTTATTCACTATCCGGAACCTTCGAAATTCCACCATGCGTCGTTTCTGCTGAATTCCTGGGAGGAAATTCTGAACGCCGCGGACATCATGGGAATGAAGGGGATATCGATCGACATCGGACCGACCCGCCATGGTATTACGCGGGGTCGCACGATCTATTTCTTCGACCCGTCCGGAAACCGTAACGAGGTATTCTGCGGTGATTACATGTGGTATCCGGATCGCGAACCGATCACGTGGACGGCCGAGGAACTCGGCAAGGCGATTTTCTTCCACGATCGCAAGCTGAACGAGAACTTCCTGACCGTCGTGACATAACAACCCCGGCGCCGGATACGACGAACAGCGTACCGAGGCCCCGCCCGATAGTCTGTCGGGCGGCATGACGCTGACCGGGTCGCGGGGAGCTATACAACGCGCCGCGACCGCCTCTAGTGATCGTGGGGGCGGCTGACGCCCGCCGGTAACCGAATGTCCTCGATTAACCGCCGGACGCTATCCGGGGGGGGCGGTGTCCAGGCCGCAACGCTCCAGGCGACCGCGAGGTTCAGTGCGGCGCCCACGGCACCGATACCTTCCGGCGAAATGCCGAACCACCAATGGGCCGCGTTGTTCAGTTCGGGTGCGTAGAATTTGAAATATCCGATGTAGGTGAATGTGAACACGAGGCCGGTGATCATGCCGGCAACCGCACCTTCGAGATTCATCCGCCGTGAAAATATGCCGAGCAGGATCGGCGGGAACAGCGAAGCCGCGGCCAGACCGAATGCAAACGCGACGACCTGGGCGACGAAACCGGGCGGGTTGATCCCGAGATAGCCGGCGATGCCGATCGCCGTCGCCGCCGCAAGCCGGGCATAGCGCAGTTCTTCCCGGTCCGTGATCCCGCGGGCGAAGGTCTTCTTGAGCAGATCATGTGAGACCGCCGCGGAGATCACGAGCAGCAGACCGGCCGCGGTCGACAGCGCCGCGGCGAGGCTGCCGGCAGCGACGAGCGCAATAACCCAGGGTGGAAGGTTTGCGATTTCCGGATTCGCGAGCACCATGATGTCGCGGTCGACATACACTTCGTTCGTTGAATCCGACAACGTGTTCGTGACAACCCGCTCGCCGGCCGGCCCGCGGTTATCGCCATCGAACGTCGGCGCGCCTTTGAACGCCGCGCCCGGACCGTATTGAATGCGGCCATCACCGTTTTTGTCGCGCCAGCCGATCAGGCCGACGTTTTCCCAATTCGTGAACCATTCAGCGACGGTGGCGTAGGGTTGGTTGTTGATCGTGTCGATGAAGTTGAGCCGCGCAAACGCACCGACGGCGGGGGCGGTGGTATACAGCAATGCGATGAAAAACAACGCGTAGCCCGCGGACTTGCGTGCATCGGAAACCTTCGGAACGGTGAAGAACCGGACGATCACGTGCGGCAGGCCCGCCGTGCCCAGCATCAGGGCGAGCGTAATGGCAAAGATATCGACCATCGACTTTCCGCGCTCGGTATACGGCCGGAAGCCGAGTTCAACGAGGGTCGCGTCGAGTTTGTGCAATACCGCGACACCCGATCCGTCGCTGACCACAGAGCCGAGGCCGATTTGCGGCACCGCAACGCCGGTCACCAGCAGCGAAATAAATATCGCCGGGACGAGATAGGCAAAAATCAGCACGCAGTACTGGGCTACCTGGGTGTAGGTGATCCCCTTCATGCCGCCGAGCACCGCGTACATGAATACGACAGCCATACCGACCACGACTCCCCAGGTGATTGGAATATCGAGAAACTGGGAAAAGACAATGCCGACTCCGCGCATTTGCCCGGCCACATAGGTGAACGAGACGACGATGAGTGCGACGACGGCGACGACCCGTGCAACGTTTGAATAATATCGGGTGCCGATGAAATCAGGGACCGTGAATTCGCCGAATTTGCGCAGATAAGGCGCGAGTAACATCGCGAGTATCACATAACCACCGGTCCAGCCCATCAGGTAGACCGATCCGTCGTAGCCGAGGAACGAAATGATGCCGGCCATGGAAATAAATGACGCTGCGCTCATCCAGTCGGCCGCTGTCGCCATTCCGTTCGCGATCGGATGTACGCCGCCACCGGCGACGTAGAAATCGTTCGTCGACCCGGCGCGCGACCAGACAGCGATGCCGATATAGAGAGCGAAGCTGGCGGCGACGAACAAATACGTCAGCGTTTGCGTGTCCATCAATCCGACCCCGCGTCGTCGTCGCTGACGCCGAAGCGCTGGTCGATCCGGTGCATCCAGAGTACGTAAATGAAGATCAGTACGACGAAGACGAAGATCGAACCCTGCTGTGCCCACCAGAAGCCCAGTTTGAAGCCAAAGAATTCGATTTGATTGAGTGCTTCGACGAGCAAAATGCCGAATCCGAATGACACCGTGAACCAGATCCCGAGCAGAATGCCGATCACGGTCAGGTTGGCTCGCCAGTACGCCTGCGCGTTGTCATTCCGATTGCCGGTGGGTGGCGCGGTGGGTTCCTGGTCCGTCATAGTGTCAAAGTCATGTTGATGCTTGCCGAGGGCCGTCGCGACCGACGGCATTGTGCCATACCCGCCTGCCGGGCTGCGGGCATCGTTGGAGGGTCAGAAGATTGTAACGATCGACCTCTCGATCACGGTCCGGGAAGGGGGTATTGCAGTTGCGCGACCATGTCCGCGGTTGAATGCTGCGTCTCGCCCGCGACTTCGAGTTCCGCGAAGCGATGCAGCGCCGCTTCATGCGTGACCATCGCTTCCGCGAGTTCGCGATCGACCGAAGGCGCTGTTTGCGCAATAGCGGTGTAACGCTCGACGTAAGGCACCAGTAAATCGCGCAATAAGGTCATCGCTTCATGCCAGGATTTGCCTTCGAACCCGGCGGCCATCTCCAGACCAGCGGCGCGCGATTCATCGAGTTCCCGAATGTCCATCCCGAGCGCGACCATGGCCGGTCGCAGACGCGCTTTTGTTTCGGTCTCAAGTTGCAGTATCAGGCCAATTTTGTATTGCTGCTCGGGGTCCGGATACAGCTCCAGCATCCGGCTGGAGAATGATTCACCGATGATTTCGCCCTGATATTGGCTCATCAGGTCGTCTTTAAACGTGTCAGTCATGTCTGTTCCGCCGTACGCTGCTGAAAATTCAATGTCGCCAGAGGCGGTCATTTTAAACAGAACGTGGCTCATTGCGTAGTTTGCCAACCGTGTCTCAAGTCGGCGGGATCTGTGAGTCGTACGCGGCACGGTCGGTCAAAAACATGACGTATTACCCATTTTGCGGGTCGGAGATTGTAGATTTTTGTTACGGGCCGGCGCTATTCTCGGCCTCGCTCGATTAAAAAGCGGCGTGTCCATGGAGGACGGCAATGACCAGGATGGTAGTGTTCAGTGCATCGGATGACCCCCGGATTCCGGATTTCCAGGCGGTGAGGTCGGTGGCCCGGGTTGACGAATCCGGGTCCGTGCACGGTACAAAGCTGCGCATCCGCGACCTGCCCAAGACGTTATCCACCGTCTTGCGCGCCACCGCCGGGATCGGCGGCTCAGCACGATGAGCGAGTTCCGAAGAAATGAACTGACCGCTGCGATTGACGGGCTGCGCGGCGCGTTTTTCGCCGTCGTCGCGATCAGCGCGTTTATCAATCTTCTGATGCTGACCGCGCCGCTGTACATGTTGCAGGTGTTTGACCGGGTTCTCACGAGTCAGAGTGTGGATACCTTAATCCTGTTGTCGATTATCGCGGTCTGCGCGTTGCTTGCGCTCGCACTGCTCGAAGCTGTTCGCACCGCGGCGCTCGGTCGGCTCAGTGCCTGGTTCGATGAACGGCTCGGCAAGGTCACACTCAAGGCGAGCATCGCCGAACGTCTTGCCGGACGCCACGGACCGAACGCGCAGGGGTTACGCGATTTGTCGACCGTACGGTCGTTTCTCAGCGGTCCGTCGATGTTTCCGTTGATGGATGCCCCGTGGACACCGTTGTTCCTCGGATTCATATTTCTGTTGCACCCGGCGCTCGGCTGGGTCGCGCTTGCCGGCGCGGTGATATTGCTGGCGCTGGCGCTGACGAACGAACTGGCGACGCGCGGCGTTTTGCGCCGCGCCGGCGCCGCCCAGATCGATGCTCAGGAACAGGCCGAGGCGGCGGTGCGTAACGCCGATGTGATCGAAGCGATGGGCATGTTCGAGCAGGCGGCGCGCCGTTGGGGTGAACAACAGGCGTCAGCCCAGCAGTTACAGGCACGCGCGGGCGGTATCAGCGGCGCGATCAGTGCAACCTCGAAATTTACCCGGCTGACATTGCAGACGGCCATGCTTGGTCTCGGCGCCTGGCTCGTCATTAACAACCAGCTGTCGCCAGGTGGCATGGTTGCCGGCACGATATTGCTTGGACGAGCGCTGGCGCCCGTTGATCAGGCGCTCGGGTCATGGAAGGCATTTGTCGCCGCTCGTGGCGCCTACGAGCGACTTTCCGAGCGACTGGCGGATCAAATCGAAGAGCAAACCACGATGACGTTGCCGAAGCCGATGGGCATCGTCACCTGCGAGGGCGTGACGTACCGACACGGCGAGGGCGGCGAACCGACCGTTAGCAACGTTAGCTTCGAACTGCAGCCTGGCCAGGTGCTCGGCATTACCGGGCCCTCGGCCGCGGGCAAAACGACGTTGGCGAGATTGCTGATTGGCAATTTGGCGCCGCGCCTCGGACACGTTCGCATCGACGGAATGGACGTGGCCGAATGGGACGCGGGCGACCGGGGTCAGCACATCGGTTACTTACCGCAGGACATCGAGTTATTCCGCGGCACGGTGCGGGAGAATATTGCGCGTCTGTTGTCGAGTGATGCCGATTCTGTGATCGCTGCCGCGGAGCTTGCGGGCGTGCACGACATGGTGTTGCGCCTGCCACAGGGTTACGAAACCCAGATCGGCGAGGGCGGCGCCGCGTTGTCGGCCGGTCAGCGGCAGCGGATCGGCCTTGCGCGTGCGCTGTATGGTGACCCGAGCGTGGTTATCCTCGATGAACCGAATTCGAATCTCGATCACGCGGGACTCGAAGCGCTGATCCGGTGTTTCGGCGCATTGAAGGCGGCCCGGGTCAGCGTCATCGTCATTGCGCATCAACCGAATGTGATCCGGCATGTGGATGCGCTGCTCGTGCTCAATAACGGCCAGATCCAGATCAGCGGGCCGCGCGAGGCCGTGCTCGAGAAAATTACGCGCGCGGTCGAGGATCCTGACCGCGTTGTGCGACCGATCGCCGCGAGGGCCGGATAAGACGATGGAATCGAAATCCACCGCCTATGAGTCGATCCGCCCGCCTTTGGTCGCCGGTATCGTCGTGATAGTGGTGTTCTTCGGCGGATTCGGCAGTTGGGCTGCCGTTGCGCCATTGCAGAGCGCCGCGGTGGCGCCCGGGGTCCTCAACGTCGAAAGTCGGCGCAAGACCATTCAGCATCTCGAGGGCGGCATCGTCGCCGACATCATGGTCGCGGAGGGCGACAGCGTGACTGCCGGACAGCCGCTGATCCGGCTCGATCCGATTCAGGCCCGCTCGCTGCTGACCCAGCTCCGGATCCGCTTTCAGACCTTGCGAGCACAGGAAGCACGCCTGACCGCCGAACGTGACGGTCACGACAAAGTCGATTTCGACTACGACCGTGACAACGCAGAAATCGCCAGCGCGGTGGCCGGGGAGATCCGGATTTTCGAGGCCCGCCTGAAAGCGATGCAAAGCGAGCAGGCCATACTGAACAATCGCATTGCGCAGTTTCGCGAGGAAATGACGGGTCTCGACGGACAGATCCGGGCGCAGACCGTTCAGCTCGGGTTGATCGACCAGGAACTGAAGGCCCAGGAAAAAATGTTCGAGCGCAAACTCGTCAGTATGCAGCGTGTCATCGAATTGAAACGCGAGCGCTCTGAAATCGTCGGCGACCGCAACCAGCAGCAGGCCGCGATCGCGCGCATCAAACAGAGCATCGCCGAAGAGAAGCTGAAAATTCTCGATATCAGGACGTCGCAGTCGAACGAGGTCGTCTCTCAGCTGCGTGAGGTGGAAACGTCGTTGTCGGACGTGATCGAACGCTTACGTGCGGCCGAAGACGTGGTCGAGCGCACAACATTGCTGGCGCCGCTTGACGGCGTCATCGTGAACCTTCAAATCCATACCGTCGGCGGGGTGGTCGGACCGGGCGACGAACTCATGGACATCGTCCCGGCGCGAGAGGCGCTGGTGGTCGATGCGCGGGTCAATCCGTCGGACATCGATTCAGTCAGTCCGGGGCAGTCGGCGCAAGTGGTTCTGACCGCATTTAGCAGCCGCACGGTAAAACCGCTCGACGGGACCGTGCAATCCGTGTCCGCCGATCGGTTGACCGACGCCCGTACGGATGAGCCGTACTACCTCGCTCGGGTCAGTCTGACCCCGGCGGAACTCGCCGAACGCGCCGATCTCGAGTTGTCGGCCGGCATGCAGGCCGACGTGATGATCATCACCGGCGAACAGACCGCGATTGAATACATTTTTGCCCCGGTGGAGCGCAGCTTCTACCGGGCGATGCGCGAACAATAAGCGACCGACAGATAGCCAGACGATGACTGATCTGTACGCAAGCAAACTGAACACGACAGGGAGTCGAACAGGTCAACCGTGCCGGGGCGCTGCCCCGGTGTACCGGGAGGCGATCGATTCGACGATGTCGGACTGCGACCAAGGGGTAACGATTAAACGCGAGCATACGCGGGCTACCGCAGTATCAAGGAATGACTTCAGGAGAACAGGACGTGGCGGATTTAACAAACAACGACGGCTCAGGCAACAACGATGTCATTGACGGGACGACCGACGACGAACTGATACAAGGCTTCGACGGTCACGATGAACTGCGTGGCGGCTACGGCGACGATCAGCTGTACGGCGGCGCCGGTAACGACACGCTGATAGGCGGTCGGGGCTCCGATCTGCTCGACGGTGGCGACGGTGACGATTTGCTGATCAGCCGCTCGGATTCAGGCGAACAGCGGATCGGTCAGCTGGTGCTCGGCAATCCGACGCGTCCGGATCCGGACAACGAAGTGAACTACGACCGTCTGAAGCTGAAGGGCTGGGAGGGTCAACCACTGGTCGGTGACGATGTGATGACCGGTGGCGGTGGCCGCGACACGTTCCTGATCTCACCCCAGATCAACGCGAAGCTCGGGATCATCGAGGAGCACGTGCGCGACGACGGTACGATCAAATGGTCCTCGGTAGCGCATGAGAACGATGAGTTACACGACCACTGGGTCGATTCATCCGGGATCGACATCATCACGGACTACAACGCTTCGGAAGACCATATCGCGATTATCGGGCACACGGCGAACATCGAAGTCGAACATGTCGACGTCGATGGCGACGGTGATGACGAATCGGTGATCACGATCTACTCGAACCAGGCCAACGGCGGTGCCCATACCCAGGATCTGCTCGGCCAGGCGATCGTGTTCGGCGACAAGGTCAATGCGGAAGATATCGTAACGGACGCGGGTGTGACCTACGGCATGGTTGAGAACTACGCGGATGTCGATGAGGCGATCAACCCGACGGGTGAGCTGAAGACGAGTGGTCCGAACGGTGAGGTGATTGGTTACGACACGCGGGATGCGAACGGTAACGAGGGCCTGGTGACAGGCAACCCGTTTGCGCATTCGGACAATCCGTATCTGGATTCGGTGACGTATGCGGCACCGAGTGAAGCGGGTCCGAACTACGACAGCCGTGCATTCTTCGACCAGCAGGGTTTTGATGAAGTCGCGGGTGATACTTACAACGGTGATGACACGGACAACGTGCTGACGGGCGAGCCGGCGGCGGCACCCGCAACAGGTTTGCCGGGTGCACTCGCATACTGGACATTCGCAAACGGGATCGACGGTGGATTCGCGAACGAGCGTAGCGGTGGGCCGGAAGCACTGGCGTACCGGTTGTACGAGAACCAGGCGCTGCTGCAGACGGCGATGCCGTTAACCGAGGACCAGAACGGCAACCCGGACAGTGCGCTGGTGTTCAACGGCGAGGATACATTCGGGTTTATCGGCCACGACCCTTCCGTGGAAGTGACCCAGGGTACGGTGTCGGTGTGGATCCGGCCTGATCACTTTTCCGATTGGGGCGGCAAACAGATTGTATTGTCGAAGGACCAGTCGGGTGCCGGTGACGGTGGTCACTTCCGGTTGGGTCATGACGACGACGGTCGGATCTTCCTGCGCTTTGCCGACGGTGATGGCGGCAGTAACAAATCGTGGACCTCCTCACAGTCCTACCTGACGGAAGGTCAGTGGAGTCACCTCGCGGTGTCGTTCACGGCAGACGGGATCACGGTGTATGTCGACGGTAACGCGGTACCGGATTATGCGTGGTACCGACAGGAAGGAAACCTCGACTCGCCGGCCCAGGCGACCGAAGCGTACCTGCTGGAAAACCGGGAACCGTGGATCCTCGGCGCTAATACGTCGCACACGAAGGAAAACGACACGGCAGCGGCGTTCGCGACGGATGAGGAGCATCTGTGTGATGCGTTTGAAGGTGCGATGGCGGACTTCGGTGTCTGGGGTGGTTTCGAACCCGACTCGGCACTCGATGCGGGCCAGGTCTGGCAGCTCTACACCGAGGGCCCGGGTGACGCACTGACGGCACCATCGGGGATCGAGGCGATCGTTGCGGCAGACGATGTCCTGAACGGTTTCGGCGGCAACGATCAGCTCGATGGTGCGGGCGGTGACGACGAAATCAACGGCGGTGCGGGTAACGACTCGCTCGAAGGTGGTTACGGCGACGACATCCTCGACGGCGGGACCGGCAACGATGTGCTTGAAGGCGGTCGCGGTTCGGATCTGCTGCTCGGTGGTGACGGCGACGACACGCTGGTGAGTCGTTCGGACTCGGGCGAGCAACGGATCGGTCAGCTCGTGATCGGCGAGCCGACCCGTGAAGACCCGGACGGCGAGGTCAACGCAGACGCGCATAAGTTATACGGCTGGGAAGACCAGCCGCTGATCGGCGACGACATCATGGTCGGCGGTGCCGGTGCGGACACGTTTCTGTTCAACCCGCAGATCAATGCGAAACGGGACATCATCCTCGAGCACGTCAATGACGACCGGACGATCGACTGGGCCGCGGTCGCTGGCGAGAACAACGAGTTACACGATCACTGGGTGGACTCGTTCGGGATCGACGTGATTGCGGACTACCGTGCGGACGAAGACGAGATCGTGATCGTGGGTCACACGGCGACCCCGGAAGTTGAGCACAAACTCATCGACACGGACGGTGACGGCGAGGTTGACGAGGCGATCTCGGTGATCACGGTGTATTCGAACCAGGGTGGCGGCGGCGGTGCCCATACCGAGGACTTGATTGGTCAGATCGTGGTTCACGGTGATTTGGTCGATGAAGACGCGATCGTGCGGGTATCGAACAAGACGCACGGTATCGTGGACACGGTCGACGAGATCCAGGAAGCGCTGGCGCCGACGGGAGAGACGAAGACGAGTGTGTTGTCGGACGGGACGACGTTTGCCGGCTACGACTCGCGCGACGACGAAGGAAACCTCGGCGAAGTCATCGAGAACCCCGAGCTGTACGTCAACAACCCGAATGCCAACAGTGACCTGTTCGAATACGCCGGGAATCTGGCGGACGACGTTCCGGTTGCCGTGGCGGTCATCGATGCGCTGTCGCACCCCGAACTCGACAACATGGTCTTCAGCGGCAACCCTGAATCGGGAGCCGGCGGCGCGTACGTCAGTATAGCGCACGAGAATCGCGCCGCGAACATGGCGCAGACGACGGGCACGATCGCTTTCAGTTTCGTCGCCGACAACCCGAACGGCGGCAAGCAGGCGCTGTTCTCGAAAGACGCCTATGGCTACCAGGATGGGGGTCATCTGACGGCCTGGATCGACGAACACGGTTGCGTCGATGTCCGTTACCAATCGACGTCGAAGAGCCTGTATTTCAAGGCTGACAGCGTGGAACATCTCGAAGCCGGCGTCGAATATCACCTTGCGTTTACGTTTGCCGGCAACGAGGCGTCGCTGTACCTGAACGGTGAACTCCAGGAAACGAAAGATCTGTCCGATTATCCCGGGTTTCTCCTCGGCATGAGCGGGAACGCGGAGAGCCTCGTTTTTGGCGCCAACGCCTGGGGCCGGACCCCCGGTACGGTAGATAAACTCGATCACTTCTTCGATGGGTCGATCGATGATGTCGTGGTCGCCGATCGGGCACTGAACCCGGTCGAAATATTCAAGCTCGTCGCGGCGGAGGGTGATTTTGCGGCGGTCGGTCTCGACAGCACTCATGCATTGAATACGCCACCCGATGAGATTCAAATCCCGCCGGCCGATGCTGTCGGCGACGTCGCGCCTACGGTCATCAGTGATTTCACGCCGACCGTCGGTACGGATTTCGACGAGACGATCGACGGTATCGGTGATAACGAACTGATCCTGGGCCTTGACGGCGACGACATCATCAACGGCAACGGCGGTCATGATGAATTACGCGGCGGCTACGGCGACGATCAGCTGTACGGCGGCGCCGGTAACGACACGCTGATAGGCGGTCGGGGCTCCGATCTGCTCGACGGTGGCGACGGTGACGATTTGCTGATCAGCCGCTCGGATTCAGGCGAACAGCGGATCGGTCAGCTGGTGCTCGGCAATCCGACGCGTCCGGATCCGGACAACGAAGTGAACTACGACCGTCTGAAGCTGAAGGGCTGGGAGGGTCAACCACTGGTCGGTGACGATGTGATGACCGGTGGCGGTGGCCGCGACACGTTCCTGATCTCACCCCAGATCAACGCGAAGCTCGGGATCATCGAGGAGCACGTGCGCGACGACGGTACGATCAAATGGTCCTCGGTAGCGCATGAGAACGATGAGTTACACGACCACTGGGTCGATTCATCCGGGATCGACATCATCACGGACTACAACGCTTCGGAAGACCATATCGCGATTATCGGGCACACGGCGAACATCGAAGTCGAACATGTCGACGTCGATGGCGACGGTGATGACGAATCGGTGATCACGATCTACTCGAACCAGGCCAACGGCGGTGCCCATACCCAGGATCTGCTCGGCCAGGCGATCGTGTTCGGCGACAAGGTCAATGCGGAAGATATCGTAACGGACGCGGGTGTGACCTACGGCATGGTTGAGAACTACGCGGATGTCGATGAGGCGATCAACCCGACGGGTGAGCTGAAGACGAGTGGTCCGAACGGTGAGGTGATTGGTTACGACACGCGGGATGCGAACGGTAACGAGGGCCTGGTGACAGGCAACCCGTTTGCGCATTCGGACAATCCGTATCTGGATTCGGTGACGTATGCGGCACCGAGTGAAGCGGGTCCGAACTACGACAGCCGTGCATTCTTCGACCAGCAGGGTTTTGATGAAGTCGCGGGTGATACTTACAACGGTGATGACACGGACAACGTGCTGACGGGCGAGCCGGCGGCGGCACCCGCAACAGGTTTGCCGGGTGCACTCGCATACTGGACATTCGCAAACGGGATCGACGGTGGATTCGCGAACGAGCGTAGCGGTGGGCCGGAAGCACTGGCGTACCGGTTGTACGAGAACCAGGCGCTGCTGCAGACGGCGATGCCGTTAACCGAGGACCAGAACGGCAACCCGGACAGTGCGCTGGTGTTCAACGGCGAGGATACATTCGGGTTTATCGGCCACGACCCTTCCGTGGAAGTGACCCAGGGTACGGTGTCGGTGTGGATCCGGCCTGATCACTTTTCCGATTGGGGCGGTAAACAGATCGTGCTGTCGAAGGATCAATCGGGTGCCGGTGACGGCGGTCACTTCCGGTTGGGTCATGACGACGACGGTCGGATCTTCCTGCGCTTTGCCGAAGGTGATGGCGGCAGTAACAAGTCATGGACGTCCTCGCAGTCCTACCTGACGGAAGGTCAGTGGAGTCACCTCGCGGTGTCGTTCACGGCGGACGGGATCACGGTGTATGTGGACGGTAACGCGGTGCCGGATTATGCGTGGTACCGGCAGGAAGGGAACCTCGACTCGCCGGCACAAGCAACGGAAGCGTACCTGCTGGAGAACCGGGAGCCCTGGATCCTCGGCGCTAATACATCGCACACGGAGGAAAACGACACGGCAGCGGGGTTCGCGACCGATGACGAGCATCTGTGTGATGCGTTTGAAGGTGCGATGGCAGACTTTGGTGTCTGGGGTGGGTTTGAACCCGACTCGGCGCTTGATGCGGGCCAGGTATGGCAGCTCTACACCGAGGGTCCGGGTGACGCACTGACGGCGCCATCGGGGATCGAGGCGATCGTTGCGGCAGACGACGTCCTGAATGGTTACGGCGGCAACGATCAACTCGACGGAGCGGGCGGTGACGACGAAATCAACGGCGGTGCGGGTAACGACTCGCTCGAAGGTGGTTACGGCGACGACATCCTCGACGGTGGAACCGGCAACGATGTCCTCGAAGGCGGGCGCGGTTCGGATCTGCTGCTCGGTGGTGACGGCGACGACACGCTGGTGAGTCGTTCGGATTCGGGCGAGCAACGGATCGGTCAGCTCGTGATCGGCGAGCCGACCCGCGAAGATCCGGATGGCGAGGTGAACGAGGCGGCGCAGAAATTATACGGTTGGGAAGACCAGCCACTGGTCGGCGACGACATCATGGTCGGCGGCGCGGGTGCGGACACGTTTCTGTTCAATCCGCAGATCAACGCGAAAAGGGACATCATCCTCGAGCACGTCAATGACGACCGGACGATCGACTGGGCCGCGGTCGCGGGCGAGAACAACGAGTTACATGACCACTGGGTGGACTCGTTCGGGATCGACGTGATTGCGGACTACCGTGCTGACGAAGACGAGATCGTGATCGTGGGTCACACGGCGACCCCGGAAGTCGAGCACAAGTTCATCGACACGGACGGTGACGGTGAGGTTGACGAGGCGATCTCGGTGATCACGGTGTATTCGAACCAGGGTGGTGGCGGGGGCGCGCATACCGAGGACTTGATTGGTCAGATCGTGGTTCACGGTGATTTGGTCGATGAAGACGCGATCGTGCGGGTATCGAACAAGACGCACGGGATTGTGGAGACGGTCGACGAGATCCAGGAAGCGCTGGCGCCGACGGGTGAGACGAAGACGAGTGTGTTGTCGGACGGGACGCCGTTTACCGGCTACGACTCGCGCGACGACGAAGGGAACCTCGGTGAAATCATCGAGAACCCCGAGTTGTACGTCAACAACCCGAATGCCAACAGTGACCTGTTCGAATACGCCGGGAATGTTCCGGAGGGCATCGGACCCGCGCACGCGGTCATCGACGAATTGTCGCATCCCGCCCTCGATCAGATGACCGTAACCGGCAACGAAGCCGATGGCGAGGGTGGGCCTGGTGTACCTGGCGCCTATTTCAACATCGCCCACGAGGGTCGCGCCGCAGCGATGGCGCAGACTGCCGGAACGATCGCATTCAGCTTCGTCGCCGACAATCCGAGCGGTGGCAAGCAGGCGCTGTTTTCAAAGGACGCGAGCGGCTACGTTGATGGTGGTCATCTGACGGCCTGGATCGACGAACATGGTTGCGTCGACCTGCGTTACCAGTCCACCGAGAAAAGCATCTACATGAAGGCCGACGGAATCGAGCACCTGCAGGCGGGTGTCGAGTACCATTTTGCTTTCAGCTTTGACGGCTCGAGCGCGTCGCTGTACCTGAATGGTGAGTTGCAGGCGACAAAGGATCTGAGTGAGTACCCGGAATTCGCAGCGGGTATGTCCGGCAACACGGAGAGCCTGGTGTTTGGCTCTGCGACCTGGTGGCGGACGAGCGGCGAGGTCGACAATCTTTCCTATTACTTCGACGGCTCGTTCGACGATGTTCTCGTCTTGGACCGCCCCTTGTACGGGGCTGAAGCCTACCAGCTGGCTGCAGGCATTCTTGACTACGAACCCACGGACGTGGCGGATCCGCCGATCGGCGAGGACCCGAACGATCCGCCCGTCGGCGAAGATCCGAACGATCCGCCCGTCGGCGAAGATCCGAACGACCCACCCATCGGCGAAGATCCGAACGACCCGCCGGTCGGCGAGGATCCGAACGATCCACCCGTCGGCGAAGACCCGAACGATCCACCCGTCGGCGAGGATCCGAACGATCCACCCGTCGGCGAAGATCCGAACGCTCCACCCGTCGGCGAAGATCCGAACGACCCGCCCGTCGGCGAGGACCCGAGCGATCCGCCCGTCGGCGAGGACCCGAGCGATCCGCCCGTCGGCGAGGATCCGAACGATCCACCGGTTGGCGAAGACCCGAACGATCCACCGGTTGGCGAAGACCCGAACGATCCACCGGTTGGCGAAGACCCGAACGACCCGCCGGTTGGCGAAGATCCGAACGATCCGCCAAACGGAGAGAATTCTGACATTCCGGGCGACGAATTACCCGGGACTCGGGGTAAGGACCTGCTCGTGGGTACCTCACGTGGTGATCACGCAAACGGCGGCCGCGGAAGTGATTTCATTTCCGGCTTGGGGGGCAACGACGTCCTTGCCGGCGGTATGGGCGCTGACACTATTTTCGGTGGTGACGGAGATGACACGATAGACGGCGGAGGCGGGGCCGATTTGATCATTGGTGGCGAGGGCGCTGACATCATCGATGGCGGGAACGGTAATGACAGGATTCTGGGCGGACTCGACGATGACGTGATTGACGGCGGCATTGGTGCCGACGAGATTTTCGGCGGTGAGGGATCCGACACGATAGAAGGGGGCGGCGGCGCTGATTTGCTCATGGGTGGCAAGGGCACTGACGTCATCGCCGGCGGAAACGGCAACGATAAGATTCTCGGCGGAAGCGGTAATGACGCGCTCGATGGTGGCATCGGAGCCGACAGCATGTTCGGCGGCGACGGTCACGATAGCATGGACGGCGGCGGTGGCGCTGACCTGATTCACGGCGGCAGCGGTGCTGACAGCATCGATGGCGGAAACGGCAGCGATAGGATTCTCGGTGGACTTGGCAATGACGTGATAGAAGGCGGGTCCGGTGCAGATAGCCTGTTCGGTGGCGGCGGACACGACACGATAGACGGCGGAGGGGGCGCCGACACCATTATCGGTGGTGGAGGAAAAGACAGGATAGATGGTGGTAGCGGGCATGATGTCATCGTCGGCGGAATGGGTGACGATGCTCTGTCTGGCGGGAGTGGAAGAGACGTCATAAGCGGGAATCGCGGCAATGACGTGATTGAGGGCGGCGCCGGAAATGATGACCTGACCGGCGGCCGCGGCAAGGATGCTTTCGTGTTTGAAACCCCGACCGAGGGCTCGCTTGGCCTCGATGTCATACGCGATTTCAGATCAGGCCAGGACAAGCTGATGGTCTCGGGCGATTTGACGTTGTTGTTCGACGAGAAAACCGACTTTACGAAAATTTCTATACAGGATGGCGAGGGGACGATGGTCGGACGCGTGCATGTCTACGGCGATGCGCTCGACCAGGACCAGGATGTCATGGAGATATCGGGGGCGAGTGACGATCTGTTTGCCTGATCCGCGATGCGGTTGTCATCACGGGCCCGGTGCGCGGGGCAGTCGGAACGATAACTCGTCCGGACGTCGCTCGCCCGGGATGAGTGGGGTAAGGTCCGCGCAGTAAATTCCTCACCGCGAGTTGGCGTCCCCTCCGAGTCGGTTATCATCAGGTCGATGAGCGACTTCGAACCTTAATTGATGGCGGCCGGTGGCTTGCTGGTCGACGCTGTCGTGTACCTTGGCGCGGCGGTCATCGCTGTCCCGATCTCCCAACGCTTGGGGCTCGGTTCGGTCGTAGGCTATCTGGTGGCCGGTGTTGCAGTCGGACCGTTCGGCCTGCACCTGATCGATGATTCTGAAACGATTCTGCATTTCTCGGAATTCGGCGTCGTCCTGTTGCTATTTCTCATCGGGCTCGAGCTGAAGCCCTCGCGCCTGTGGGAAATGCGTCACGCGATATTCGGCGTCGGGGCATTGCAGGTCGTCGCCAGTGCCGGTGCCATCGCGGCCGTGGCGAGCTTGTTTATTGGCGACATAACCAGCATCTTCATCGTTTCTAGCGCACTCGCGCTATCGTCGACTGCCATCGCAATGCAGCTACTGAGCGAGAAAGGACTCGTTCACAGCAGTGCCGGCAAGGCAGCGTTCGGCGTTCTGCTGTTTCAGGACCTCGCGGTGATCCCGTTGCTCGCCTTGCTCCCGTTACTCGCAGCGGATGCGACGACGGGCAGTGGCAGTGCTCTCGCAGGATTCGTACAGGTCGCGGGAGTTATCGCTTTGATTCTCGTTGGCGGTCGATACCTGGCGCGTCATGCGTTTCGGATCATTGCCCGTACCGGCTTGCGCGAGATATTTACCGCGTTCGCGCTGTTGCTCGTAATCGGTATTGCGTTGCTGATGGTCAGCGTCGGCTTGTCGATGGCACTCGGCGCATTTCTCGCCGGGGTTGTCCTCGCCGATTCGGAATACCGCCAGCAACTTGAAACAGAGATCGAGCCGTTCAAAGGGCTCCTCATGGGGCTGTTCTTCATCGCAGTCGGAATGTCGACGGACCTCGCTATGCTGTCGCGGCAGTGGCAACTGATAGTGGCGCTTGTCGCAACTGTGCTCGTTATCAAGTTCGGGGTTTTGCTGATTATTGGCCGCGTTTTTCGTCTTGGTGGAAATCAAAGCTTGCTGTTTGCCGCCCTCGTATCACAGGTGGGTGAGTTCGCCTTTGTCATATTCGGTCTCGCCGATCGACTGTCGTTAATCCAGCCTGAGATCACGGGTCCACTGATAGTCGTGGTCAGCCTCTCGATGGTTCTCACCCCGCTGATCATTCTGGCTGCCGAACGAGCGATAAAAAGCCGGCTTACCGTCGAAATTCCAGAATCTGATGTGTCGGCTTCCGACAATCCCGTGATCATTGTCGGGGTCGGCCGTATGGGGCAGGTGATATCGAGGATGTTGATTGCAAATCGGATTCGCGCGACGGTGATAGACAACGATCCGGACCAGGTCGAGATGTCGCGGAGTTATGCGCACGAGGCATACTATGGCGACGCGCGCCGTCTCGATTTGCTGCAGACGGCGGGCATTGAAAAGGCACGGTTGCTGGTCATCGCGTGCGACGACCCGGAAGCCACGCTCGCCATTGTCGATACGGTCAGGTCGCACTTTCCAGACGTGCCGATTGTCGCGCGCGCACGCAACCGAACCCACGCCTATGAACTCTTTGAACGCGGTATTCGGGAGGTCGAACGTGAAACGTTTTTCTCTTCGCTCGCGCTCACCGAACGCGTTCTGAAACAGTTCGGCTATTCGGATGAGGATGCCTACGATGCGGTCGCGTTTTTTCGTCGCCACGATGAGGATATGCTGGTCCGACTGTTCGACATGCGCGGCGAGCCGGATCGGCTTCGCGAAAGCGTGATCCAGGGACGCCGCGATTTCGATCAGCTCATGCAGGAAGAATTCCATGGGCGCGGTACAGGCAAATCAAACTAGGCGCCGCCGCGGTGCGCAAACCACTCACATGTGCAGGGGAGGACTCACATGAAACGGATCAAGCGGGGAAAAGTTCAACGTTACGCGTTCGACAAGCGAGATAAACCGTGTCTGAAGGTCAAAGCCCGCGAAGTTTTTCAGGTGGAAACCGACGATGCGCTGTCGGGCATGGTTGCCGACGACAGCGACAAACCAAAGGTCGAAGGATTCGCCAGCCGGCATTTCAAGAATCTGGCAAAAGCGACGCCGGGCCTGTTCAACCCGGTCGTCGGGCCGATTTATGTCGAAGGCTGTGCTGCAGGTGACGTGCTTGCGGTGCATATCGACTGGGTCGACCCGTGGCGGTACGGGTTTTCCGGGGTGCTGCCGCGTATGGGGCCGCTGGGGGATTCATTACGCTACAAGCAATGCGCCGACGGTTATGTTCACGTGATTGAACACATTCCCGGTCCGAGCGGGCATACCCGCGATGGGACGGCGAAGTATTCAGAATCACTGAGTTGGCCGCTCGAACCGTTTATCGGCACGCTCGCAACAGCACCCGAGCGCGAAGTCCTGACATCCGTGCTGGGTCAGGGCCCATTTGGCGGTAACATCGACTGCCGCGACGTTTGTGCCGGTCATACGATTTATCTCAACGCTTACAATGACGGTGGGCTGCTCTATATCGGGGACGTTCATGGCGGGCAGGGCGATACGGAGTTCACCGGCATCGCTGATGAAACTCGCGCGACGGTGCAATTGTCGTGCACGGTGATCAAGAACAAACGGCTGCCGTGTGTACGCATCGACAAGCCGGACAGTGTCGTTGCCGTCGGCATTAACCTCCCGATGGAGCACGCAGTTTATGATGCAACCGCTAATTTGATGGAATGGCTCGAAGAGGATTACGGCGTGCCGCCGCGTGATTTATACGTGCGGATGTCCTGCGATCCGGCATTTCGTATACGAACCTACCAGCTCGTTCGGATCGCGACGCTGCAACATGTGGCGGGTGCGGAGTACCCAAAGAACCGCCTGTTCAACGCAGTAAAACCGAAGCGGCGCGCCGCGACCCGAAAGAAACCAGCAAGAGCGAAGCGGGGGGTATAGCCCGGGCGCGCCGGTGTCCGATCGCCGCGTGGTCGTAACGCAGCGAAGCGGGTGCGGGATTAGCTTGCGATTGCTCGCAGTAGCGGGCCTTCTATGTGCTCCAGGATCAGGTAGAGTCCGGCACCCGCAACCATGGCGCCGGCGAGGCGTGGCTGGATGGCGCCGATCTCGGAGGCTTTCCAGACGGACGCGCACATCCAGCCCGCTCCGAGCGCGATCATGTATTGAATGACGCCGAGTCCGATGAGGTAACCAGCGAGTACGGGCAAGCCGAAGCCTGCTTCCTGCGCGGCCAGCGTCGCACCGAATGCGGCGCCGTGAAACAGACCGAATCCGGCGAACGCGCAGAGCCCGGCGGTCTGCCCGATGTGCCGGCCGCTGAGTACGAGAGTACCGAGGACGAGCAGCGATAAGGCGACCATTAACTCGCTGGCAGGCAGCGTCGTCCATAGCGAACTAATGAGGCAGCCGCCGAGCATCGCGGCCAGGTAGAACAATGGCGCGAGCACTCGACGCGCCATCAGTACTGAAGCAATCCCGACCAGGAAAACGAAAAACAAGTGATCGAAACCAAGCAACGGGTGACCGATTCCCGACAGTATTCCGTGGGTGAATGTCTCCATCGGCATTCCGCCGAGGGGATGGTGGGCAAACGCCGGCGCGGCAAACGTCGCGGCAGGTCCCGCTAGCCAGTATTTTCGCATTCAATCACTCCCGATTCTGGGTGGTGTTTCGTTGTGGTCCACCGGGTTGAGGGCTTCAAGGGCAGAACACAGTATAACCATGAGGTGCGGAAACGTGGACTCGTATTTACCTACAGAGGTGATCCGCGTTGCTTCGCCTGACGCTTTTCCTGATCAGCCCCGCCAGGCCGGCACCGAGTAACCAGATGGCCGACGGTATCGGCACCACGCTGGTCGTGCTGATTGCGCCAACCGCCGTTATGTCTGCGCCGTGCGTGCCCGCACTCGTTCCCGGATCGTAGTCTTCATCGACTAACTGTACTGCATCGAATCGCAGTTCGCCCGCAGAGAACCCGGGAAAGAACGCATCGATGTCGACGCCGTCGGTAGATCCCCCGGCGCTGCCGACTTGGTAGAAGCCATTGACACCCTCGGTGCCGGTAAATCCCGGGAGCGCAAGCGTTTCCGCCGTCGGTCGAACGGCAACAGAGGTACCTTCGGTGTCTGCCCCTATCTCAAAAATCCAGAGGTCCTCGGATGAGTCCCCACTGTTCGTCAAAACATTATCGGTGAAGCCGAGCTCGAGTAGGCCTCCTAATCCAATCGACGTGAAGGCGGAGTCAGGCGGACCCAGTGCATCCAGCGGATTAAAATGCGATGTAGGGCATGTCCCGCCACCACCTCCGCCGTTGTATGCACAGTCGTAAAGAACCACCTGATCGGCGAAACTCGAAACGCCGTTAGGAAATTCGACGCCGCCGAACATTTCCGCATCCGCTTTCGGAACGAAAAGCGAAGCAAAGAATATAACGGAACTCAGCAACCAGGTTCTGTTAAGCGTCGCTTGATGGTTGGTCGCGCCTTCTATTTGCCTGGTCATGTTTTCTTCCTCCGTACCCTTTACATGATTGTTTTCGTTGCCGGGGTATTCTCCATTTCCGCGCACCTTTTTCGCAAGGCGGAGATTCAGAAATACAGTGGCACAGTAACGGCATTCGCGGGAAAGCGACAAGCACGAGGCGCCTGCGCTTATTGCACCGCCGCATGGGTTGCAGTCCATCGCTTGGCGACGGCCGGTCAGCCAGGAAAAGGAAACGAGCGCGAACGGCAGAGAGAGGACGTTGCCCGCAAGCGCAAGACCTGATCAAACTCCGCTGCACCGCGAACCAGTAGATTGTCATGGCGGGTGCTAGGTCGTCTGGCCGCCCCTGAATGTTCAACTTGCGAACAAATGTGCTGAACGCTTCAATTCGAAAGATTGGTTTTTGTCCGTCTCCCATGCTCAGAAGTTCTGACAGGAGCAGATTAGGCTACGGATGCAATATTGGTGGTAGTCATCGACGAGTCCCTGGTGCAGGATCTAGATGTCATTAACAATACTAGAGGGAGAGGCAAATGTTTTCGCACGTTATGGTCGGGACTAACGATATGGACCGCTCGAAGAAATTCTATGACGCATTAGCCGCGTCAGTAGGGGCCAACGCGGGCATGATCGACGACAATGGCAGACTCATTTACATGCACAACGACGGTATCTTTATCGTGACGCCACCCATCGATGAAAAGCCCGCAACGCACGCAAACGGCGGTACGATTGGCATTGCATGTAGTTCGAAAGAACAGGTCGACGCCTGGCACGACGCGGGTGCGGCAAACGGTGGCACGAGTATCGAAGACCCGCCGGGCGTTCGCGAAGGTGGATTCGGTCCGTTGTATCTGGCCTATCTGCGCGATCCGGATGGCAACAAGTTATGCGGCCTGTTTCGAATGGGTTAATCGGCCGGCCGATCAGGTCGCCAGGCACATACGAAAACTAGGTGCCGGTTCTACGGGACGCGACTTCAGCGAGTACTCGCTGAAGTCGCGGGATTGCGGCTTCACCGGGAAGTGGGCCGACGATAAGTTTATTGTGCGCGAACCAATCCCGCAGCGACCACCTTACCGATCGTCCAGTCCGTCGTCGCCATAGAAATTCGCCGGTCCTTTACCGCCCGGCCCCAGTCTGCCACCTTCGCCGAAATGGCCGCTCCCGGGAACGAAATTGAACTCGACGCGAAGACCGTCCGGGTCCTCGAACAGGAAAGAATAGTAATCGGGTGCAAAACGCGATCCGTCCTCCGGCGGATGGATTACGTTCGCTTGTAGCTCGTCGGTGACGAAACGCGCAATCGCTCTGACGTCTTCGATACTACGGGCGCGAAAGCAAATATGATGCAGACCGGCGGTGTCCTGGTCGAAGGGCTTGTCGCGTTTTTCGGGGGGCGCTCCGCGAACGAGTATGCCGGTGCGGCTTCCGATACAGTAAACCGAGTTGTCGTTACGAAGCAGGGTGCGCATTTCAAGGAAGTGACAGAGTTTTTCCCAAAACGGCACGCACCGCGCAGGATCGTTAACGGTTAGTTGAATGTGCGCGATGCCGTTGACTGCGACCGTCATTGTTGCTTCCTCGTTGCGGGTCGGCGCTACTCTATCATCCGGCTCACCGCAGAGGGTGCAAAGCGGAGCGTTCCGCGTATCGTCCGGGCAACGGGCCTTCGTTCAGTGCGATCGAATGAGTGCGAACAGTCCCCGGCGGTCACTCGCGTCACCAGTTCTCTCAGGTAGGCTGGGCATCGACTGCTCGATCGGGAAATTGCGCGATGAAGCGGGATGCACCAGGTGCGATCGGCAAATCAACCAAGCCGGTTCATTGACCGTGTTATCGTGACTTACGAAAATATGGAGTAAAAACCATGCGCAAGAATCTTGGTGTAGAAGACCTGGGTGACCTGTTAGAGCGTCCAGTACTGGCCATCCTGGCCACGCATCGAAAGGACGGTCGGATTTTGATGTCACCGGTGTGGCATGAATGGGTCGATGGAGAATTTCACCTGACGACCTGGGCCAATGACATTAAATCGAGAAATCTGAAAAATGATCCGCGTGCTACTGTTCTGGTCGCAGAAAATGAACCGCCTTATCGCGGGATCGAAGTCAGCGGCGAGGCGACCGTCGAAGCGATGGCCGATCACATGCCAATGTACTATCGGCTTACGAACCGATACGTCGGTGAAAAGGACGGGCCGGCCTACGCCGAAACATTTCGCGGCGTGGAGATTGAACTGATACGGCTGGCACCAGGCGCAATGCGGGCATGGGATTTCGACGACTCGCATTAGGAGGGATCGCGTCGCGGCGCATGAACGCCTGCTCTCCGGATTGTGACCAGACGTTCGGCGCTGTGGTCGTGCCTGCATTCCGTTCGATACAGGAATCCTGGCGCTTCTTCACGACCGGGGTATTTCGCCAAACGGTCAGTGCAATGGCGCGTACGCCGTTCCCGGGAAACCCGGAATTTCCAGCAAAACAGTGGCGTCGGGGAGGTAGAATCCGTGGCTCCAATTAACTAACAGGAAAAACCTCATGGATCTCGCTTCAATCGACCACGTCCTCACGACAACCCGTTCCGTGCGCAAGCGCCTGGACACCACCCGCGAAGTGGACATGAATGTTGTGCGGGAATGTATCGACCTTGCCATTCAAGCGCCGGACGGCGGTAATTTGGGCAAATATCATTTTCTCGTCATCACCGATCCGGATAAGCGCGCCACGATCGCCGCATACTACAAAAAAAGTTTTGACGCCTATCTGGGCGCTCGAAAAGAGAGCTATGCAGGTCGCATCTACGATTCCGCATCGCATCTCGCTGACATTTTCAAGGACGTGCCGGTGCACATTATCACCTGCACCGACGGACGCGTTGATACATCAGGGTCCATGCTGCAGGCAGGTCGTTACGGTTCGATCCTGCCCGCAACGTGGTCGCTGATGCTGGCATTACGTTCGCGCGGGATCGGCGCCGCCTGGACGACCTTACATCTCGCTTACGAAAAGGAAATCGCAGAACTTCTGGACATCCCGCATGACGTTACCCAGGGCGCATTGCTGCCCGTCGCGTATTACACGGGCAAGGATTTCAAACCAGGCAAACGCATACCTGCCGAACAACGCACTTATTACGACGGCTGGGGCGCCACGCGTTAGTAAAAGAAAGGAGTTTCCGGCGCGACGCGAACGACTCTGTTTCGCATCGTCACGAAATAATGCCGGCTTCCAGGGCAGAGAAACCATGTCAAAAAGCGAAAGGGGACTGCACGAACTTTATCGCGATGATCCTTTCAGGGCCGATGCGCTGGTATTCAACCGTCGAAGGCTGCTCGGTGGCCTCGGCCGGGTTTCCCTGCTACTCGGCGCTCAGGTTGTTTTTGCGCCATTGTTCCCGCGAGGGCTGATTCCCGCGGCGTGGGCGGATTCAGATGAAGCCTTTGTCATTCAGGGGAAACACGGGCTCACGATACTCAACGATCGGCCACTCAACGCCGAAACGCCACCACATTTACTGGACGAATTCGCAACGTCGAAAGAGCGTCTGTTTGTGCGCAACAATGGTATCGCGCCAGACCAGGTGGAGCTTGCGCAATGGCGCCTGGCGGTGGGCGGCGAATCAGCGGAGAAGTCCCGGTCTTTCAGCCTCAATGACCTGAAATCCCTGGAGCAGATTTCGTTGCAGCTGACACTCGAGTGCGGCGGCAACGGCAGGGCCGAATTCGACCCGCCCGTGGCGGGAAACCAATGGACGCTGGGCGCGGTGGGTTGTCCGCAATGGAACGGCGTGCGACTCAGGGACGTGCTGGAAATCGTCGGGGTGAAGCCTGATGCGGTTTACCTCGGCTACTACGGCGCTGACGGTCATTTGAGCCGTGATCCCGGCAAGTCCGCGATATCCAGAGGCGTGCCAATCCGGAAGGCCATGGAAGCCGAATCGATGCTGGTCTGGGGTATGAACAACGAACCGCTGCATCCGATGAACGGTTACCCGCTACGCATGGTTTTCGGCGGGTGGCCAGGGTCGGTGTCCGGTAAATGGGTCAACAGAATCGTGCTGCGAAATCGGGTTCACGATGGCGCGAAGATGAGCGGAAAATCCTATCGCGTTCCGAGATTTCCGGTGGCACCTGGTGTCAACGTCAACGACCGGGATATGGCGATCATCGAGTCCATGCCCGTCAAGTCACTCATCACCTTTCCGCGAAATGGACTTCGGCATGCGTTCGACACGGATCTCGTCGTTCGCGGACACGCCTGGGCCGGCGACCACGCAGTTTCGCGATTGGAACTATCCATCGACTTTGGCCAGAGTTGGCACGCGGCCGCGTTGAAGAAACCCGTGAACCGACTGGCATGGCAGCACTTCGAATCGAGTCTGAGGTTTCCGCAGCCGGGTTACTACGAGGTGTGGGCACGTGCGACGGACAGCCGCGGCATCGCTCAACCGATGGTGCTTCCCGGCTGGAACCCGAAGGGTTATCTCAACAACGCCTGTCACAGAGTCGCGGTTTATGCGGTCTGAGCGCGTGACCGGCATGTTCTCGCCGTTGCGCTGGCTACCGCTGCTCCTGAGCTTGCCGGTGATAGCCGAACCCGCTCTTAGGGATGTCGAGACCGGACTGATCGTCGATCAGAACTGGGAACTCGTTAAAACCAATTGCACGGTATGCCATTCAGCGAAGCTCGTTACCCAGCAAAGGATGAATCGTCAGTCCTGGCTGGCAACGATTAAATGGATGCAGCGCAAGCATAACCTGTGGTCCCTCGAAGGAATGGAGACGCCGCTACTCGACTATCTCGCCAGGCACTACAACGTTGAGAACGAACGGCGAGTGCGTCGAAAAAACCTGGTTGTCGAGTGACGCTTCGATGCCGGTGTCGGCCAGCTACTCCCGGACCATTGAATACGGCAACTGAACCTCCCCTTGAATCGTAGGCAGCACCTGGCCCCATAGTAGCGGGCATGCCGGACTCAGTGACGAGTAGAAAGGAAACCCGATGTCAGTCTTGGAGTTGCCACGGAGTTCCGGGGACAGTTCACTTAATTCATTACAAAATTGAGACGTCGAACGGGCGGGGTGCGGAGAAGTAAACTGTCCTCGCAACTTCGTCGAGGTTGAGGCCGGGACTGCCCGGGCAATTTCGTTTACGCTGAAGCGATACGCACCCACGAGGAGATATTCGATGACGGCAGAATCGATGCAAAAAACTACCGGCGAAGAGATACCGGCACCTCTACAAGGGGGCACACCATGGCCTGCCATCATGCGGCCGGGCGATGCCTTCGTGGACGACGAATCAAAACCCTGGGTCGAAATGGAAGGTTACAGCGGTTCAGCAGTAAAAGTGCTGTACGCGGACCGCTCGTCGAATACCGTTGCGTTTCTCTATCGCCTCGGCCCGAACCAGAGCTTTCCCATGCATGAACACCGCTGCCGTGCTTTCGCCTATACCTTGAACGGCAACTGGAATTACGGGGACGTTCATCTGAAACCCGGTGGACTTGCTGTCGAACAAGTCGGTTCGACCCATTTCCCGGAAACGGGCGACACGGGTTTTACGGTGTTCGCGGTCTTAATCGGCGAACCCGGGCAGGATGTATTGTTGCGCAGTCAGGATCCGGCGACAAATGAAGTTGCCGAACTTGGCATCGACTATTTTATGGAGCTGATGGAAACGAGCTAGGCCGCAAAACGGTGTTTCGACAATCAATCGGCGAACGGTGCGGTGGTGTTAACCAGGTCGTTACCACATGATTGAACGCATTTCAGGGCTGCAGGCTACCGGGCACGTGCGTCAAATTTTGGGGTCCAGGTAATCACTGGCCAGGGCCGCTTTACGCACAAAACCGCGTCTCGCGCTGTGCAACCGGGCGACGGCTTCGCCGGGGAGAACGGGCGTTTGCATATTCATGCTGGTCGGTTGAACCCGCCGTCAAAAAGGGACGTTCGACCACGCAAAGAAAAACCCGCACGAATGCGGGTTACCCTGGAATCGATTGGAGGCTAACCGGTCCCTGAGCGTCTTCCGAGCTATAACCGGCGTTTTCGTCGTCGCCGCCCCGGACGCCGAGCTAGCCGATCACGCTTTTCGCGAATTCATCAATCACCGCGCGGGTACGATCCCGCGATCCGCCATGGATCGCGATCTGGTCAACGCCGGCGGCCTCCAGCTTCGCCATGCGTTCGCCGAGTTCGTCCGGACTGCCGGTCAGTGTCGTCTCCCGGATCATCTTTTCCGTCACGATGTCGGCATGGTCCGCCTTGAACTCGTTCACGTAGCCCGCGTAGAGATCGAGATGCCGTGTTTCGATCGGCGTATCCGGAGTCCGGTACGCCTCGCGAAACGACATGATGTCGTCACGAATGTCTGCGGGCAGATCCGTCGCGTCCTGCACCGAAAGAGCGAAGATGTTGCATTGCGAGGTGACGTAAGCGCCCACCGCCCGTTGTTTGCTGGCAAGGCTCTCGCCCGGCGCTGTCACGTGTGATGCCGTAGACAGCATGATGTAGAGATCCTCAAGCCGCCGGCCGCTGCGCTCCGCGCCCGCGCGCACACGCGATAAGGTGTATTCGAGCAGGCTGTCGCCGACAGCGCCGAACAGGATCACGCCGTCTGCCACTTCGCCGGCAAGTTCGAGGGCTTTCGGGCCGCTCGCCGCGATGAAGATCGGGATGTCGTCATCGAGGTTGATCCAACCGCCGTCTGGATTGAGAAAGCGGATCATGCGGCGTCGTTGACCCTCCGTATAGGGCACCGTCTCGCCCTTGAGCAGGCCGCGGCAGGTTTCAACGTGTGATCGTAGATCCGCGAGCCGGGCGGCAGGCATTCCCAGGGTACGCCGGGCAGTATTGCCGGTACCGATGCCCATGATGACCCGGCCGGGTGCGAGCAAATTGAGGGTGGCGAAACTGTTCGCGGTAACCGGCGCAATGCGCGAGGCGGGGTTCGTCACGTTCGTGCCGAGCTTTATCGTTTTCGTCTTTGTCGCGCACAGCGCCAGGCACTGAAAGACGTCCGCACAAATCATCTGGGTGTCGTAAAGCCATGCATGGGTAAAGCCCTTGCTTTCGGCGTAGGCGACGTCGTCGGCGATATCGATGGTCGAGAGGAAGGCGAATCCGTAGTCCATGGCGCGCTCCGATCACATTTTCCTGCATGAGGCCAGAGTTTGCCTCCGGCCTGCGCGCGCCAGGTTGATCTGGATCATGTCGAAATGCGCCAATCGGAGGTCACGGCCCGTAATCAGACAGACACCGCAGCAGCTGCGATGAGCGCGAACGGCTATCAACGGCCCTTCACTGATGCCGAAGTCGCGACTATGCTAGCGACTTCTTACGGGGCGGGGCACAAAAAGTGAACTGGGAAGCCATCGGTGCGGTAGCCGAAAGTTTGGGTGCTGTCGGCGTCATATTTTCGGTACTTTATCTTGCGTACGAAGTTCGCTCCAACACCCATACGATGCGGGCTGACGCAGGCACCAGATCCCAGATGGAGTGGTCACGCTTCAACTTGACCATTTCCGAACACAAGGACCGAGATTCGATAGTTCGTGTATTCGATCCGAATGAAAGGCTGGAAAATTTAAACGAGAAAGAAAGGGTTGCTCTTACCTACACGATGCGCGCTTTCGCACAGCAAACAGAAGCGCAGTATTTTCAGTATCAGGCGAAAATGCTCGACCAGGAAGTTTGGGAAGCTCGACTGAATACATTTTGTGGACTCGTACAGTTCCCCGCGGCGGCTGAGTGGTGGGCAGCCGAAAGTACGATGCCTATCTACACGAAGTCGTTTATCGACCGCGTGGAGTGTGCCGGGAAAGTCCAATTATCCCAAACGGTGACGACCGGTACAGGTGCGCACGAGAAGGCTTAACTTCGTGACAAAAGTGTGGAGCCAAATCTCGGAAGCGAACCAGCAATTGAACAGGTGGCAACACTGCCATCTCAGGTTCGGATCGACTACCGCCGAAACGCACTGCAGCATTAGCGACGGATGCTCTCTCACAAGCGGACGCACGGCTACCAGACCGTAATGAGCGCATACGGCCACGAACGGTTGTTTGGTTTTGCCCTAATCCAGTGGACACCTAAAATGTGCTGTGAGCAGCACCAGGAGGTGTCCACTGGATTAGGGCAAAGCCATTCTTCTAACAGCGGACGTTCGACCTGCGCGCCATCAGGCGGAAAGCGGCCAATAACGGAAGTTCACGCCTCCAAGACTGTCGGATATGCTCCCCACTGGATTTAATAACAGGGGATTAAGAGATGAACTGGGATGCGGTCGGCGCATTGAGCGAATTGATTGGAGCTGTGGCTGTAATAATTACGCTTATCTATCTGGCAGTACAAGTCCGCCAAAACACACTTTCAAACCAAAACTCAGCATCGCAAACAATCAGCGCTCAATACTCAGAGTGGCTTTCGCTAATTATCGAAAACGAGTCGGTGGCGCATATTTATCGGTTAGGCCAACAAGACTTGGACCAACTGACAGACGAGGAAAAGATTAGATATGGCATGTTGTTAACACAGTTATGTAGAGCCTGCGAATCTCAGTACCAGCAACACCGAACTAAAATGGCGCCTGAAGAAATGTGGGAGAGCACGCTCGGCGCGCTCGTTTCAGTATTTTCTCGTCCAGGCGGTAGCGAATGGTGGGATAAATACGGAGACGGGTTCAGCCCAGCATTCCGAGAAGTTCTTTCAACAAAACTAAAGGATGTAGCTGCAGCACCTAAAAAATAGTTCGAGTTGGGCACTTGACTGTGGCTTTCCCTTCGATGCCGCCGCTAAATGAGGTATCTCTGCCGATCAGTTGTGAGCACTTTTCTGGTGATCACGGCGCGATTCGAGCCTGTCAGGAATTTTGTGTTTGTGAGCCATACACTATCTCGGAAGGGAAGGAGTAGGTATGGCAAAGAAGCAACCTTCAGCGGTCAGCGCTGAACTTTTAGACGAACTACTGGCGGGCCAGGAC